>LFIK01001065.1_pt1 | contig 21337 bp, 22 predicted proteins | sample 643401 | NCBI WGS metagenome assembly LFIK01 (sample SAMN03777447, study PRJNA286221) | soda lake metagenome | biome: soda lake; feature: Kulunda steppe; material: water; isolation source: sample T5-Br brine of Lake Tanatar-5 | place: Russia: Kulunda steppe | collected 2010-07
CACACACACACACACACACACACACACACACACACACACACACACACGCACGCGCGCACACACACACACACAAACACACACACCTGCAGGAATTGCTCGTGCTTACAGGCAGGGAGTGATGGTGTGCCTGTGAATCGCACAATCAGCGCAGCACTTTCTGTTCACATATGTTCTCATTCTGCTGTGTCGCAGTGTGAAGTCTGCCAAGCGCCTTGGGACCAGAAGGCTATCGCTCAAGCACAGCGCCAGGCAGGCCACCGCACCCTGTTGACGCAACCTAAGCTCCTCATCTCAACCTGCAGCAGACGTCTACTAGTCCTGGTAGATGTGAGTGTGATGATGGGGTCGCCACTGCTCGTCCTGGCAGGCGTATCCAGGAGGCAGCAGCGGGCTGAGTGTGCATGATTTTACATCAGTGTAGGGAATGCCCATATTGTCGATGAAATGCACACCGCTGGACAGCAGCTGTAGCAGATGCACTGCATCGCGCTGTGGTGGTGCGTGCAGCACTTGCTGGTATTACGCAAATGCATGATGTCTGGGCTATTGAGCAAAGAGATTAAATGCCTGCGCAGCCTCGGCACAGGGTCTTGCGCGCTCTTGATGTTGCCACATCTTTATCATCTTTGCAGTCGCCCTCGTGGTCCCTCCTCATCTGGCGCCTCTGGCGAGCATACATCTTTGGAGCCGGGGTCTACAGGTACACTTGCGCAGATCATGGTGAATTGCACTGACTGAAGGAAGCATCCACATTATGCACGCGGGCTTCTGGACTGAGCATACGCTGACGTTGGACCTGCGATCGCAAGCTGCACCTCATGTCTTCCCCCAAAATGTACAGCTCAAGGCTTAAAGCGCAAGGTTTCCAAGCTGGGGCAGTGCCCAAGTGGGACACCAGGGCAACCAGATCGCCTTGCAGCCCTTCACTGCTCCTCATTACCGTCCAACAGACCTCGGCACCCAACCTCGCACACCCAACCTCGCACAGAACTGTTCAGCGCTCGCTGTGCCTCCATTCTCCCCTGTCTGCCCTTGCTTTCCAATGACACAGCCCGCGCATGCTCCAGTGCTGCCCTGCTGTGCCTCCATCTCTCCCCCGTCTGCCTTCGTCCCTGCTCTTCTTGCCTGCATCGCTGCCTCCATCTGCTCAGCCTTCATCACTGCCTCCATCTGCTCTGCCCCCATCTCTGCCTCAGTCTCTGCCCCGGTAGCCTCCACTTGCTCTGCTTCTATCTGCACCACTACCGCTGCCTCTATCTGCTCTGCCCCCATCTCTGCCTCAGTCTCTGCCCCAGTTGCCTCCACTTCTATCCGCTCCACCTCCACCGCTGCCTCCATCTGCTCTGCCCCCATCTCTACCTCCATCTCTGCCCCATTTGCCTCCACTTGCTCCACTTTCATCTGCTCCGCCTCCGTTACTGCCTCCATCTGCTCTGCTTCCCCCCCTGCTTTGCAGTGCCTCCATCTCTGGTGTGCAAGGCTTGAAGGCAGGCATCAAGGTCGGGCGCAGCCTGGTTGAAGAACAGGCAAGTAAAGAAGGGCATGAAGGGCCTATCAACCTCTTCAGCCACCGCACTTTAGGGGACGCAAATGCTGGGACTACCAGTGGAATGCCTGGGATGCATGGAATACTAAAGCACTGCTTGCTGCCCCTGTGCCTGCGAGGCTGGGAGGACTGGTAGGCTGTGCGACTTGCAGTGAGTTATTACTGAGGTATGATGTGGTGAGCCTATGGGCATGTGATGTAACAAGCCAGATCATTGGCAGCAGCAGCGAAATCGGGAACCAGCGGACAAAGTGCTGCTCCACTAATGCTCATAGCCATGCTCATGCCGGGACAGCAGAGCAGCTGGAGGCCTGCGGTGCCTTGTCGGCCAAGCTTTTGGGTCCATGGTGTACAGAAATGGTGCTCTTGTCCTGGCTGGTGCTGCTGCTGAGCAGGATGTTCGGATGAAACAATTGGGATGGTCGGATGAAACAATGAGGAGGTTAAGCCAGGCAGTTCAAGCTGCTGGATATCAAGGTTTATGCAGGGCCAGAGTCTGAGCCAGGGTATCCGTAGGCTGTGTTAAATCAAGCCGAGTGGCGTTAGCAGAGTAGTGTGAGCTAGGTGGGCGATCATGAACTCCCATGCAAAAGCATGGTGTTCATTTGTCTTGTGTGCACCAGCTCTTTTGCACAGAGCCCTGCAGCAAGTCAGTAGGGCCTGGGCTCTCATATGCTGCTGTCCATCAAATGCAGCGCCCTGCTTAAGGACTTTGCCTTGTCCAGCTTGCTGCATGCCTTGTCCAGCTTGCTGTGCGCCTTGTCCAGCCTTGTCCAGCTTGCTGCATGCCTTGTCCAGCTTGCTGCATGCCTTGTCCAGCTTGCTGCACGCCTTGTCCAGCATGCGTGCACAGCCTAGCACAAAAAGGAATCGAGCGTGCATGTACCACTTCCGCTGTTAGCGTGGCTGGTCCCTCAGCGCAAACCTACCTTGCACACGTGTGCAGAGTGGGGTCCTCATCCACCTCCTGACTGCTCTGGCTGACCTTCTGGGCACCCCCGCGACGGAGCTACTCTGGATCCAGGTGCGTGCGTGCGTGTGCATGCGCATGTGCATCTTTGTGAGCATGCCTGCGCACATGTGGGGGTACGCGCATGTGGCAAGCCGCCTTGATCCAGGATGGTGCAAGTAGAGCTGTGTGCAAGTGTGTGCGTGCGCTCATGTCACCATCATGGACCCATGTTGTCTCTTGTACAGGTCTGTGTGCGCGCTTGCATGTGTAATGAGTACATGTTGAAATGCCACCAAGGTCGTGCCTCGCTGGCCTGCAAGTTTTTGCGCGCCTTGTCTGCTTTCATTGCTGCCATTGCTGAGTTTTATGTATGCATGCGTGTCATCTGCATGGTCGAGGCCTGTCCTCCCAACAGAGGCAGGTTCCGCGCCCTTGATTTGATTTGTGCTTTTTAAAGCCCTTGACTATGGATGGGTAGTGTTTTGTTTTCCCACCACGAGCACCGAGTCTCTACAAGAGCACCGAACTGCGCTGGGCACTTCTGTTTTAATTGTGTACACAGGTTGTTGCAGGCGTGGTGTTTGCCTTGGCATCAGAGTTTCTGTACTCCGCCTTGCTGGTGAGTTGTGATCGTGCTTGGATTACTGCCAAGGTTGCTATCTGGCCACGGTCATACAATTTGATGGTTGATGTGCTAGTTGACCCTGCATCCTTGGTTTGCCTGATTTGACACCTGCTGCTGCATGCCTGGGTGCTGCGAGCAGCAGCGTCTTCACAGTGCTTTGCTCGCTATCTGCATGCAGGGATGCTTTGGGGGAGCTGTCATTGGCTTTTGCTCTGGCTACATAGGTGCCATCCGGGGCACAATCCGGCTTTTGCTTGGGGGGGCATCAAAAGTGCTCCAGGGGTCTCGAGGCATTGTCCGCTTTGCTCTTCTGGGCATGGGTGTGCGTAAGATGCGCAATGTACCCTAGTAGCATTCAGCAGTTGGAATCCATTCCAAAAACACACACGTTGTAGACTGTTACTAAAAGTATTAGGCTTTGTCTGGCTCTAAGGGCCGTGTATAGACATTTCTCATGCACTTCACCTGTATCATCACACATGGATGGCTATCCGAAGAACATGTATGTTGTACAAGCTGCCATGCCTTCATATGCTGCAAAATGCTAGTGCTTGTTGGTGGTGTTCAAATAAATGCGCACGCGTGCGTGTGCGTGTGTGTGTCATGTAACGCACAATTGTGCACAAGAGCACAGTGTGTTCAATAGTCGCAGGTGCTATGATCGACACACTGTTTGTTCGTCCCGCCATTATATCAGACGCCTTAAGTTTCATCCTCCAAACCCTATATATACAACTTATAAGTAATTATGTACACAAAGAAAGCAGACATTCAGAACGCTCCCCAAGATAATAATATATAGGCGCACAGTCGACAGTACGACAAATTCAATTCGATCGAAAGATCAATTTGTTTTAAAATGAACTTCGCGAGCCAGCTTGAAAGATGCATGCAGCAGATGGCGCAGTCAGGTAAGAGCAAACTACATTGCTGCGACAGGCGAGTGCATCCTCTTAACTATAGTTCTAACAATTGCCAAATTTGGTGTTCTAGAAGGTTCAAAATCTTTCAGAAATTTTCCTTTGACAGCTGGCCCCTGAATGCTTTGTTGAAGTGGATACGCATGTATCAGCAAAATCTTCCTACTCTGTTTAGAGGCGCGCATCCAAGAAGCTACACAGAAGAAGGCGATGCTGGATTCACAGATTGAGGCTGCGCAAGCAGGGTTAGACGCCATCAGGGAGACAGCGCAGGTGCTTTCAACGCATCAATCAAGTTGACCATATCAATACATGTATATGCACGTCCTGCCATAGTACATTGCATAGCAGTTTGCCTTTGGTACCTCTGCTAACAAACCTCGTGCCACACAATAAAATTCTTTATTGCTGACTTCCTCACTATCCACAGGCTTCGTATCAGAGTGCTTCTCATCAAAAAGCACAGCGTCAGAACCTAGAAAGAGAGATTGCAGAAATGAGAGAAATGAACATGAAGTTGCGTCAGGTGTGGTGCAAAAGCTGGCACATGCATAGTCTGTAAAACATGCATGTCTGGCCATCAATTCTCCTAAAATTGGTTTTTGCGTTGCTTGCGACGTTATTGCTTTTTAAAGCAGCAAGACCAATTTGAGCGTAAAGCAAGTCATTTGAGCATTGGGCAATTTGATTTTGGGCACATGAGAGGGCCTGAGGGTTTAATGTCAATGACATGCTGGAGGTGGTATCATGATGATCATCGAATTTGCACAAGTTCAAGTCTCGTATAATTGTATGCTTATAAGCATGACTTGCATTATACGATGCAATCCTGGTCAGATGAATAGCACGGAATTTGTCAGGGAATTTGTGCAGATATATCAACCCTGCACTTCCTTTCCATTAAAAGCATTTGTGTACAAGGTTACTCGTGAAATCGTCAAAGGGAGCAAGTTGTTACTTAATAGGAGCTATTTGAATTTGCCGGCTAGCTCACTTTTCATTTCTCTGTGTCTTCAATCACTTGCTCAACTTGCACTCACACGCTCGCCTCTGCCTTGTTGACACAACTGACTGACAGTTGCAGCTATCAATGTCGTGCTATTGTGTTTACACCCTTCAGGAAGTCGGAGAAGTGTCACTGAGCATCTCCGAGCTGGATGCTGCCCGGATCCAGGGCAAGCTCCGATTCATTGAGCAGTGCCAAATCCTGCAGCAATCAACCAAGTGAGGCTGCAATCTTAGCTTGGACACTGGCAGCTGCTGTCCAGTGCTTGAAAACAGCAACGAGACTGCAAATTGTTCTTTTTTATCGGCCCACTCTACCTGAGAAGAGACACCATTATCCTTTTGCAGGTCATTGGTTGCCAAGTGTGACAAGGCTGCACACTTCACAAAGGCTGCCTAGGCCTGCTGGTGAGGAACATGACCTTGTGTTGGGGACATGCAATTGCAAGACTTGCTTTGTGCCTAATGAATCTGTCTTCCAGGCTGCTAAGAAGCCACACCTTGCAAGCATGTATGTGTCTAGATGGGGTCTTTTGGCTCATCAAAATGGATGTCAGTAAGAAGTTTGAAATCGTTGGACAGTTCAAAGCCAGAGTCTACGCAGATCTTGTGTTGCATGATCTTGCGTCCCATTTGACTAATATTTTGCTGACAAAGGACATTGAGCAACTGCTTAGGTTGGTGTGTATCTGTTGTAACTGCTGGTCTTTGGCATGATGAATGCAGGCCTGCCGCACTGGTCGAAAGGCAGCCCTCCTCAACAGCACAAGCCAACTTGGATCTGCAGATCTGCAGATCTGCAGATCAGTTTTGATATCTTCCCTGATAGCAAATTTATAGGTACATGAAGACTTCAAAAAAAATTAGATTTCTATATCATGAGACGTCGACTTGCCTCGGTTTCATCGTTCACAATCACTCATTTGCCTCGGTTTCACCGTTCACAATAACAAGTCATAAGTAGTCTACCAAATTTTGAGCTCCAAATCTTGTCAGCACTGGTGGCCTCGCGGACTAACTTGCGGCTGTCAACCTTTGAATGTTATTTGACAAACTGCGTATGGTTGGAATGCGCTCCATTTTTTCGCGAGCCGTGTATTCGCGCTTTCTAATCCATTTTAATCTCACCTAGGTTGAAAGATGGATGCAGCCACTCTTCATAAATTGAACCTTATCGAGGTAAAACCGATTTATTGAACTGCAAGACAGGAAGGGCAGATGATCTGGTTGGCAATCTTGGACTGTGGATTGTGGCAAGCTTGGAGTGAGGTTTGCAATATGAGGCATACTTTAATGGCCAGCTGATCATGCATTGCGCGTCTTATACATAATCAGGTCCTTGAAGAGGAGTTCCGCGAGGCATCCTTAGACTGTCTACACAGCGCGCCTTCATGCTTACCAGACGAGGCCGCAGAAGAGTGGTGAGGATAGGCCTGACCTTTCTCAACGATGAAATGACAGAACCTGACTCCAAGTAATCCTGCACTGTCTGTCCTTTTCCGATCAGGAGCGAGAACCAGATCAGGGCGCACTTCCAAAGTGCGCTTCGTGGGGAGACACAAGCTCGTGGCCAGGTGCCCATTCCCATAGATGTGAAAGCAAAGGGAGCTGAAGAGGTAGCCACCAAAATCCAAGGCCGCGCACTTTGTGCAACCTTCCCAGAGCCACCAGCTGAAGAATTCCAAAAGTGAGTACCCTCACTGACTGAACCAAGCACAGCGAGGCTCCACGTTCAGTTCATCACCAGATGCTCACTGTCTTACAAAACACACATAACATACATCACCATGAAACAGACCCTGCCGAGCTTCTCTGTTTGCCATCATTCTGTGTCAGGTGGTTTCCTGCATACCCGAGGTTCAGAGTGGCCCCTGGATGTAATGTGAAGCTGCGCGTGGTCTGCTTGCCCTGCGCTGGTGGTGCAGAGGTGAGACAATAGGTGCTTTATAATGGTGCCCCCCATGCATCTGGACGCCCGAGCCCTTACACATTGTGGCGCAAACAGTGAACAGCATCAAAGGGAGATGAAGGTCAACTCTGGAGTGTACAAAGCTGGTTCATTGCACATGCCTCTGCATGTGCAGGATATGTTCACCAGTGAAGGTACAGGCACACGGCGCGTCCCGAGTCCGCTTCTGGTGAGGAAAGGCCACTTGCCCTTGCTATTTTGATTGAGTGGGCATGTGAGCGCTTTGCTTGAGAGGGCATATGAGCACTTTGCTTGGGTGGGCAAATTAGCGCTGCCCCCAAAGAGTATTATGCCGCTGGTTCCGTGAGCACAGATGCAGCTTTGCTGCCCTTGGGAAATGCCATGGCCAGATCCATTCACAGAGAGGGTGCCTCATGTAGAGCATTTCCCTGTGCCTCCTTGAGGTGACATACCCCTGTGAATGTTGCAGTACAGTTCAACATTCAGTTATACTCGTGACAACCCAGCTTCCCCCCTCCACGCAGCTACCAAACCTAGAATAGAAGAGTCAAGGTGGCAAGGAGAGGCTGGCAGGCATGCCACGTGCAACACACCACCATTGGATCTACTAGCTCTTCAAGCTGCACGCATAGCACTCAAAAAACTCAATTTCAACCCCAACCCCACACTCCTGGCGCAATAGGATTGGTGCCGAAGGAATGGGGCGGAGGTGCTGGCTGCGCAGCTACCAGGAAGAGGCATGAGGAGGATGGAGGCATGCTGTGGCAGTGCACAGGTGAGTGCAGGGAAAGGGGCCCTCACACTAAGTGGATGAAGGCGGTTAGTCCTGTGGGGAAGGGCAGGGTTTGGTGCATGGTGCCTGTGCACCAATTTACAGGACATGGCTAGGGCCATGCTGTAGCGCTGCTGGCACACACCCTTACTTCCTCAACTGCTCCTTCTCAGGCCTTGGTGAGACAAACACACACTAGCACTCACTCTGTTTGGGCATCCCCAATCGCAGGATGTGGCTCAGGCCGTGCTGCCCCTGCTCGCACCAAAACTACAAGACGGCACCCCTTATGTCGTGATCTCGCACTCCATGGGCTGCTGGATTGCATTTGAGCTCCTGCTGCGCCTTCGCCAAGCAGGTGGAGCCTGCAAGCATGCATGTTGAATGGATTGAGCACCATCAGATAATCTGATCTGGATGGATGTCAGGGCGCGCGCCGATGGGTTAGGGTTAGGGTTAAGATTTAGGTTTTAGGGTTTAAGGTCAGGGTTAGGGTTAGGGTTAGGGTTAATTAGTCAAAAACATGTTCTTTACAAGGTGCTACATTGATCAGAGGCGCATTTTAAGCAAGGAGATTACGTCGATAGCCACCCTGCACTTGCAGAAGGTGCAAGCTGATGAAAGCCCCATACGTGGACTGCCTGTTTGCATGCAGGCATGCAGCTGCCGCTGTCATGGTTTCTCTCTGCGATGCCGTAAGTGCCCTACAGCGTCCACTGTGCCTGTCCTTAATTTTCTTATGCACCCTTACCATACTTCCTTTATGTATGCCCTCAGCTTACTACATTTCCCGTACTAACGCACCCTTGCCTTACTAAGGGCTGCTCTGCACACCTTTAGACCTGCACAGGAGCAAACCATAATTGCTTGCAGCACATCACGCCTTTTGTCCTCTATAAACATTGACATGGTCCTTAAACTTGATCATCTGATTTATTTGCAGGTGCCCATCTATTCCACTTGAACAGCGCCCATGGCGTTTGCAGCACCAGTTGACCGACAGTGAGTTCCAGGTACGGACAGGGACTTCCAGATGCTATTTTGAAGCCCCCATTGCCAGTTGCTCTGCACATAAGCCTGCAGCTTCTGTTATGCATGGCAAGCAAATCACACAGTGTGCCTGACTCATGATGGTGCAGGTTGAGTGTCGGGGCTGGGACATCAATGATGCAGGTGTGGGCCATGAAGTATATCTGTGTGAACATCTGTGTGGCCTTTACTGGCAGGGACCAGAATGGCATATGCCCCTAGATGTGTTAATAGCTCGAGTTTCTGATTAGGATTTCAAGAGTTGCGGCCCACCCTGTGCGTGCAGGCACATCACGAAGTAGCATTGGTGTGTGCAACAAAAAGTGCATAAGCCAAAGCACACGTGCACACCCCTGCCGCCAATGGCGTGCAACTAAAGTTCCTCTTTTTCCTAGCCAGCACCAAAATCTTCCCTATCTCTTGCGTGTTGCACGGCCATGGTAGATTGCATCCACACTCTTTTCTTGATCTCCCTGTGCAGCCTTCCAGGTTTGGTCAGTGTACGAGCCGCTTTTAAGGGCAGACTTCCACATCTTTGACTCCTATCGCATGCAAGATTCCCCAAAGCCTTTTGACAACCTGCCCATTCATGCGTTCTGGGTAGGTGCACCACGGCGCACCATTCCAACGGTATCGTGCCAGGTGTTGTGCCAGAGTGGGTGCAAAGTAGATTGGCAACAGTGTGTACCTAGGGTAGGTCCGCAAACACAGCTTTTGAGAGCCTAAAGCATGTTGCTCAAGTTATGCCCTGTGGCTTGAAATGTCCTCCTTACCATCTGCATCTGCCACGTTTCCAGCATTGAGCCCACCACCTAACTTGCACATGTATGATAAGGCTTGTGTATGGCACAGGAGTACAGTTGGGTTCTGAAAACTTGAGTGTGAGAAGGGTGCACACAGGTGGCTGGACCCCAAGGTACTATGGGAAAAAGGGCAGTATTCTAGCTGTCAAAGGAATAGCCCAGGAAATTTTCCCAAAGCACCCGTAACTTTGATTGAATGCTGCTGCTGTCATAGTACCTTGGGGGCCAGCCACCTGTGTGTACCCTTCTTACACTCGAGCCTTCAGAACCCAACAGTACTCCTGTGCCAAACACAAACTAAATCATACATGTGCAAGTGGTGTGCTCAGTGTTGGAAACGTGGTCGATGCAGCTGGTAAGGAGGACAGTCAAAAGCATGGACATCTCCCTTAAACAGCTGGATGATGAACTTGAAAGCAATCCCCAAGCTCTTGGTGATTGGCACCCACTAGCATGCAGCCATCTGCTTGGTTTGTTCAGGATTTGAGTTGGTGACCTTTTTACAGCTGAAGATACAGGGGAGGTAGAGGCACTGAGTCACAGGTAGGTAATATGCGTTGACTGGGTTTCATATCCACTGGGCATGTGACAGGGAACCGCTGACAGACGTATAAACGAGAGCATGGTCCAGGGCTGGAGGGCCTTTACTACAGGTGAGCTTGCGACAGTTTGACATGGAGGTTCATGCCAGGCTTTGCGTCTCAACTGTCTCTTGATTGGCTCTCTCTTCTCGGCTGTATTTGCTCTTTAAGGATGAGATTGTTTTGCTTTTGCTGATGCGCTTCCAAGTTCCATGATGCACTCACTGCCCACGTGCTTTCTCTTTTCTTAGGGCCCTTCCAATGCACTCCAATAGCAGGCAACCACCTTTGGCCTCTTCAGAAGGAATCAAAGCAGGAGTGGCAGCAACAGATCACTCACCGGATCTCTAAGTTGGTAACATGATGAGAAGACGGGCAAAGAACTGCAAGGCAGCGGCTGAGTTGAGACTCAGCGAAGGAAAACACATCTCATCAAGAGATTCTTCAAGTTGGAAAGATCTACCTGCCCATCAAACACGTCTGATCAGTTCTGCAAATTGCATCCCTGCCAGTGATCAATGCAGAAAAAAAGTCATGGGAGCGTGGTACAGTAGCAACATTGGAGAATGTGTCTTCTGCAACCTTACTCCTTCACTCAGTTTTGCACCCTCAATTCAGTGTGAGCACATGCACGCTAGCATGTAGTTTTTCATTTTCCTGGCATAGCTGTCTGCAAAAATATGGCAACACACTCTAGAGCGTCTTGGTGACTGATCTAGGCCATACAGCATGTTTGTCTCCTCCTGAAAATACCTTTCAAGGCAAATTGCCTTTCACGCATTGCTGCCATTGTAGAGTTAAGTTCAGGGTGCAGGCCTAGTAGGATTCTCAGCTAAGCTGCCCTCGATCGGCAAGTACAGCTTTGACATATATGAACTTAATTTAGTCTTGGCTGCGTCCTGCAGGCACCCCTGTATGCAGTCTATTGACAAAGATGCTCGAAGGGCACTTAAATACACAAGCACCGTTCACACATGTACAGAAATTAGAAAGAATTTTTATGTTTTGCTGAAACTTAAATTTGAGAATATATGTTTGGGAAAAGAAAGAAGAAAAAGAAAGAAGAAAAGCTGCGTAGGCAGTAAAACCAAACTCCCCACATCAAATAAGGAAAAGGAGACACGTTGACCCGAAGAGCCACGAGTCTCCTCCACCGGCACTAGTGAATATCTGAAGGGATATCTGAAGGGTTATAAGCTGCCCCCCGCTCCAGACCAAGACCTTGAGAGCAACTGGTTTTCTCAAGAGCGCAACTGTTTTTTTCAAGAGCGCACTTAAGCACAGAGTGAGCATGTAGTTTGAGAGCATGTAGTTTGAGAGCAGTTTTATGGGCTCTAGCGTGTCAAGGCCGACCTCTTCAAGATGATTTGAAGTATGAAAGGTATTAATAGAGCCCCCCACACCAAGAAGGATGGTGTGAATTATGGCTTTCTAAGCCTTCAAGAGCTTGCAATGAATGCCGTATTGTTTTCTAAAGCCTTTGGTGCCGTTTTTGTAAGTAATAGATTTGGTTTTCTTATTGAAACCAAATGTGTGCCGACGATTCTCCTTTCTGAAAGAGAGCAGTTTGGTCACAGGACTTTTGGGCTGGCCTGACGCAGAGCGGAGTACTTGCCTGACCGTGGATAGATGTCTTCATAGACGAGGTATAAATGTTACATGTCGACAAGTGATACAAAGCCAACACGGATCCAGCAGACAAAGAGAAAGTAAAGTCTGGACTGAGATCCTTATCAATGACACAACTCGCAATATATACCAACTCTATTCAATAATAGCCACACAAGTGTATATGTGGTTGGCAGCATAACAAGTGGCTTCAATCTTGGCCACACAATTAACAAGCGGTCCAAGTTAGAGCCTCTCACAACGTGAGGCTCTCAAGCAGTTTATAATAGCCACAAAAATAAATTGGCACCATCTTCCATAAAAACACAACAGAGTCTTCCCAAATGTTAAGCATATTGGGATACTACAGGTCATGCATACAGTCTGCTCAAAGTGTTGTCAATAGCACAGGCAATCGCCAATTTAGGCACTCCAACTCGAGCTCTCAATTCATAGCTGATTAGTGTACAATTGTGCATACAAATAATCATAATGCACTTAATATTCAGGTAGCATTGCACTTTCTAGTGCACATGCAGGCGCGTGTACATATGGTACAATATAGTACAACTGAGCGCAAGCTCAAGTAGATTGGGCACAGTAACCTTTTGTTTCAGGCCTCCTCAATGTCTTAGAAGGCAGGCCCTTGCAATGTCTTGCAAAGTCATGATATCTAGTTGCTATCCAAGGGGTGCAAGCAAGTAATGACCTCTCTTGGTTTGGATTTTCTTCTCAAATGTGATGCATGATATGCAAAGTTTTCTCTCCTTTCCTCTTAGAAATTGTGGCGTGTGGTGCACAAAAACGCAAACAATGTATTTACATGTGTATCCTCACAGCAATAAACAAGGTGTGCTTCCTTCCTACTGGCATTGAGCTCGTGAGCTCTGTGTACATCTCCATTGGGTCGTCTTGGGCGTGACACCTGGTGCAAATGAGGAGAGGTTTGCAATTTGGTTTTTTTGTAGGTAAGGGAGTGACCAGAATAGTATCAGGGCGACTAGAGGTGAGTCTATCATAAGAGATGATCTCTTGCAGATAAATGAGCATCAAAAAGCCAGCTGGATAGTGTCCTATTATTAGCATGCATTAGCATGCTCGGGAATTTGAAGGTTATGTTGAGCCAAACGGTTAGTATTTCCGGCAACCAAATTAACTAAACATTTGGCTAGAGTGTCTTTGCTGATGGCTTTCATGATGATCCTGCAGGCAATATTATGGCGTTCAAAGATCATTCCAGGAAAAACATTGTGTTGACACCCTGAAAGGATATGGTGAGCACTATCTGCTTGTCAACAGAGTGACCACTGAAGGCTAGTGGACTCTTTAAAACGACAGCACGTTTCTGATTTAAAAGGATGCCTGTGCGGTAGCGAAAGATGTTGTATTTCATTTGGAGATAAGGTTTAGACATGCTCCAAAAACGTTGCTAATGCCTTTGTGGACGTGTGGAAGCGGAATCTGGTAATAAGAGTGGTGCCCTGTTTTTGAGTTGGCATAAACCAATTGATGGTTCGTGTGCATTAGGGATTTAAGCGGGGCTTGGAGATTTCAAACGTTAGTCAATCTGGCGCTGTGTTGGGGAGCTTCAGTGTCAGATCCTTGCTGATTAGCTTCTTCAACAGCTAGCCAGCTAATATCAAAGAAGGGATTGCCACCAGGGCCTGCGTTCCGGATGGTCATTTCAGCTGGGAGGCTGTTTCCGTGGCAAGCTTGGTGTTTTGCAAGGGCGTCTGCACATTCATTTCTGGCAATACCAGCATGGGATTTTGCTTTATAGAGGAAGATGTGGGATTTTAAGCTACAGATAGTTTTCGGAATGAGGATTTCTCCTTGGACATGGTGACGGTGCTTCTCCGGGTACAACAATTGTTTCCTGATTTGATGGAGTGAGGTAAGGCTGTCAGTGGCAATATAAGTACGATTGTGTGTAATAGCAGCAGCTATAGCTGCCAGTTCTCCTCTCCCTATGGTGTTGGTTGTACTAGCATCATTTGGTTCAACCAAGTTACTAACTCTTGAAGAGTTGCACGTGCTGGGGTGGTAGACACCTGCCCCAATAAATGTTTGCCTTCTTGGATATGGCGGCTTCTATCCGTGTCAGTCCAGGATTTTTAGTCAGTCATCTTGGAGTGGAGAGTGTGAGCCCCGGTTAGGATGGCCACTTCACCCAAAGCAGGCCTGTGGAAGCACTTGGTAACTTGTATTTTGTGTGAGTGAAGTTTCTTAAATTTCTTGAGACCAGGCGCTGTCTCAGCGTGCCCAGTATTACATTTGGGATAGTTAGCAATGCTGCTGAGGTGCGAACTTGCTTCAGGAATGTCACAAGCAGGATTTTGCAGCCATGTAGGATTCTTTTTACTCAGGTGAAGACAAGCAGCTGTGTTCCAGACTGCTATGATATGAATATTCCAACAGTCCTGGGGTAGGGGAGTCTCTTGACTGATCCAGGATTGAGGGGAAGCGTAGGTGATCTGATAAGCTGGATTGTTCCAGATTCATAACACAAGTGGGAATAGGCTGTCAGGAGACTTAAGTAAGTGTTGATGATCATGGATTCATTCCAAACTGCAAATTCTATGCCTTTCTCCCTACAAGGTTGTTTTAAAAGTATTTTATACTTAGCTTTTGCCTTATTTGCTGCTAAAGTAGGTATTGGAACATGAAGGTGGCAGTTGCCTCAGTGCTGAGGATGGTTGAATAGACATGCCCTACTTAGGCCTTGAAGGCTAAGATTCATGGTATGGTCGTTATATGTTAAAGATCTGGCAGTTGTTGGTTGGGCACATTACACTGAGACTGGATTTTACTGGTAAAGCCCTGAGGGGCTTCTTTTCCCAAGTGCCCCTTTTCCTTACTAATCAGTAATTGATGTGAGGAGCTTTCCTGCTGCTTGCGTAGTTTTTCTTTTCTTTCTCCTTTCTGAGACTGGATATTCTGAACCCCAGTTCTTGAGAATTTTCATCTCCGAGCTATGGTTGTAGCACAATTGTACCGAACAGACAAGCTTAGCCGAATTAACGACAGCATGTATTTAGAAAAGGTCTGTTGATAACCGAAACTTCTCCCACAACCATTCTTGCTATTGGTGCCTGTTGGTGCACCATTCTTGTTTCTTAGACTGCCTTCTTTCGTGCACATTGGTGCCTTTTGTAATGAAGCTTCAGGTCGCAGACCTCATAGGCTTTAGCTAAGCTGTCCTCGTTTTGTGGACACAGCTATGGAACCTTAATTCAGGTAGGGGAAGGCTGTCTTATGAAGCTAACAGGCCACCTCAAAGCAGTCTCTAGACTATAGTAGAAAAGATGTCAGATCTATGACGAATGGGGATGGCACATAAAGAATAAAGGTCAGTGCTGGCAAAATGGTAGCACAAGTTCTTTTTTTCTTCATGATTAATCGTTTTTTATGAGCAGGCTAGCAGTCGCAATTCTTGACTGAAGGCCTTATCCTTGTAAACCTTGTAGCACAAGTTCGTGTCCTCTGGGCTGATCAGAGGCTCTGGGTAATGGAATGGCAGCTCAACCGTGTGTGCGCATGATGGGGAGCATAAGGGTGAAGTATAATTGAACTGTAGCAGCGCACTGCATGATGCAGCTTGTGGTCTACTAGATAGTATGCAGTTGCGCCCTCTCTGTTGCATGGCTTTCTCGCTGGGGCAGGCAAGTGTAAGGCTCTACGCTTCACCTCTCCTCAATCAAAAAGACTATACTTGTTCGGACCAAATTGTTGGTCAGTCAAGACTTGTTTTGTGCTCTTTCAGGAAGAAGTGCACATTCCTTTTCTTCCCTTTCTACCAGTCCTTTTCTGTTGAGGAGACTATTCTGCATGGTATGATCGTACCACATCTTCTGTTGAGGCCCCTTACATTTTGCATGCCTTGCCAGCTCAGATGGATATTTTTCGTCGGGCTGGCAGTGTCCAGCAAGCCAGCAGTCAACCCATCTGGCTGAAGGTCTAAACCCATCGTAACTTAACTTGCCAGGTCAGACTGTCTTTGGTTTCCTTCCTCAACGGCACAACAAACTCTGCCATCTCATCTCGGACATTATGGACTATTTTCTGGCTGACGAAGACCAGCAACAAAACAATCAGCCTGACGACCAGGTTGGCGGTTAACCCTTAACTTGTTGGTCAGTCAAGAACAGCGATCCGGCATGACAGACTTGGGCACTAAGCACTTGCCAAACAAACAAAAAAAAGGCGTCGTCCTCAAGGATCCCCAAGTCACCGGGGCCGGGTGGCAAATGTTAAAGGAGAGGCTGCTTGAAGCAACAGACAGCCCTCTATCATTAGAACATCACAAGAGAGGACAAGGGAACTCAATGTTTTGGCTTCACCAGGCACCACTGGCAAAAGGCGCGTCAGGCGCCCAAACAGAACCGTGCATGATTAAAACTGACACGCCGGTTCAAGAGAAGGGTTGTGGGCCTGACTGGCTTCAACTAAGCTGCCCTTGATGAACAACCTGGAGTACGGCTGTGTAAGAATTGTTGTACTAAATTTAGAAGGAACGACAAGGACATCCCACAATCAGTCCAGGGAATCACATGCTGAGGATGCAGGGCATACAGAGGGACAGCACAGTTTCATACGGAATCCTTCAACAAGCTGCACACAGCCATTTTTAACATGCTCCTTCAGACACCTTGTGTTCACTGATTCGCTCATAATTGATGCTTTGGGATGATGGGCTGAGTTGGCAGTGTAATAGGACAGGTGCAAATGCGAAACAAGCCACAAGCTAAAGCACGACAGCTGAGCCATAATACATGCGCTAAGCCAAGCAAGCATCACAGCACCAACATACGGAAGATAATGCGCGAGCTGGCCTTGGTCACCCGGGCATAAACTGAGCTAGCAACGCTTTCCTTGCATGTCACATTTGTCAAGCCGTTTGTAAATACGGCCTCTGATCAATGAGGTTTCATGGGGCGCAAATAGTCCCTTTGCAGACACTCCATGGAATGCCCAGCTTCCAGACTGCCTTTTGGGAAGGAGGGCACTTGTGAAGCAAGGCAGCCTTTCGCCATCCAGACTTCCTAACCACACTCCTTGCAGCCCTGCACTTTGCTTTGTGGGCACCCCACACCTGCCGCACAAGCGGGCGGGTGCCTGGCACTACCCGGCACAAGCTGGACCGCCCGGCAAAAGTAGGCAGCTGCCTGGCACATGTGGGCGGCTGTAGCTGCCCGGCTACCTGGCAGGCGCCTCACAAGTACGTGAGCAGCTGCACCTGCATGCCTCCTCCAGGCACCACGCGTGCGCTGCGGTACGCGGCGTCCACGCGCTGCCACGATGCGAGCGACAGCGCGCCGCGGCTGAGCACCGCCACCTCCAGTGCTTCACGCATGTTGCGGGGCGGGGGCGGAAGCTGCAAGGCTGACGTCAGCTCCAGCAGCCCACACAGCAGCTGCGTGTGTGCGCGCAAAAGTTGAGGGCGCGGCGGGGCAGCGTTGGTTACATGGCCAGTGCAGGGTCTGGAGTGCATGTGGGGTGTGTTGTCTGGTCGACCTGCTTGCTCGCGGGCGCGTGCGTGTGCAAGCGTGTGTTTGTGGGGTCTGGAGCGCGTGTGGATGTGTGAAAGGGTGCTTGCATATGTGTTAAGTCCGAGGACTCAATATGAAAAGCGTATTAGGCGCAAGATTATGGAGTGTGTGCATGTGCGTGCGCACAGGGCAGCAGCACAGCCCTTGCTAGCAGGTCAGCAATGCACGCGCTCAAAAGCGGGCGGGCAGCGCTCGCCTCATTGCAGCACCTTCTAGGACTGACCATCCAAGCAACCTTCTCCCTATGGAGAAGACTCCTCGACAACGACGCTGTCGAAGGAAGAATCAGCTATCAGGTGCACTACCCTATTACATACCCACACCCTGCCCTCGCTACAGAACCCAGCCACACTCACAACAAACATGCTCGCCTCACCAACATTGTCAGAAAGAGCGCAGATTTGCCTGGCATGGGTAGACGATGGTAAAGTGCAGTCACATACATATCAGTTTGGTGCTTCTGCACTTTTTCAAATACATGCACACGCCCGTACACGCAGACACAAACACATACAGGACACACACACACACATGCACAAGACCACATACCTGCGCGGCCATGTTGGCGGGCAGGCTCGCCACTAAACCCGTGTGTGTGCAGCAGGCGGCACACAGCTGCCACGCCGCCTCCTGCAGCCCTGCGACCTGAGGCGGAGAAGCCGTACCGGATGCCAGGCGCGCCGCCACCAGCCGCGCCATGCCGCCCACGAAGCGCGAGACGGCCAGCGAGAAGTCAGGATCCAGCCAGCTGCTGCTGCTGCTGCTACTGCTGCCGCTCCCACCACTGCTGCTGTCTCCGCTGCTGCTGGTCGGGCCGAGGCTGGGGCTGGGGTGTTGCTTCAAGCCAGGAGAGGTGCTGGGAGAGGGGAACGCAGCAGCAGCAGGCAGCGACTGCCAAGGAGCAAGGGCCTCCCCATTGATGAGTCTCTGCTGCTGCTGCTGCTGCTGCTGCTGCTGCCTTTGAGCCATGCGCTCCTGCGTCACAGGGAGGCGCGCACAACACAGCTTTGGCGTGCACGTGTGAAGGTGATCAAACCACAACAAAGCACAGGCGTGTGCGCGTTATTAGGGTGATCACAGCAAACAGAGCATAGGCGTGTGCGTGTGGTTAGGGTGATCACAACATGGGCGGGTGAGTGCGCAGCGCCCCACGCTCATTCCGGCCTCCTTACTCTGCGGTGTTTGCTGTGTGTGCTTGTACGTACAGCTTCTCCCTGTGGAAGCACCTGCTTATTTAAGAAGGCATCCCCATCTTCTTTGTTTTCAAGTGCAGCTGTGCACATACACACTCATTTATGTGCCACCCACAAACTGCAGCATCAGTGTGCACTGCAGCATGCACCCCGTGAGTGTTGTGTGTTTTTGTGCGAGTGTGTGTGCGTGTGCTCGTGCTCGTGCGCGCGTTGTCATGCCACTCAGCATGCAGCTCATGCGCCTGGGGCGTGCGGCATCTGGGGTATTTGAGGTCTTCGAGATGTTGAATGCGTTTGGGCATCAAGGAATCTCAAGCCATTTGTGGAGCGGCAGGGGGGGAGTTTGGGGTGATACTGGAGGAGAAGGGACTCATGAAGCGTTTGAGATGGACGCGATGGACGATTGGGGTGATTGGTGTGTATGGGGTGGGACATTTGGGCGAGAGTACGCATGAGCGCCACCAGCAGTGGGCCATGACACACCGTGCTTTTGTGAGCCGGCTTCATTATAAGAATGCCTCACCTCAACACACCAGAAGTGGCCCACTTACACGCTGGTTAATTGTGGCCACTGTGTCAAGCCAACAAAGAGCAAGCGAGCCAGGGCCAGGCGCACGCGGAGAGCGCAACCCCACGCGGAGAGCACAACCACAAGCAGCAGCACCAGGGATGCATGGTGTAGACGATCTGCTTTACTGGGTGGACGTGATGCACAGAGCAGTGGACCGCATTCCGCATCCAACCAAGGTTGAATGGATGCGCACCATCCCACAGGCTTCACGTAAAAGGAAGCATGACGCACCACAAACACCAGCAGGGCCAGCGTCAGAAAGTTGATGCTTGGCAGCTGCGGCTCTGGCTGGGCGCCTCCCGCGGACGCATTGCGCACACTGGGCTCCTCAATCTGATGACTTGCAGCCTCTCCTGCTGCTCCTACTGCTGGCGCTGGTGCTGGCCCTGGTGCTGCTGCCGCAGCGGTAGGAGTGGCAGCTGGAGGCGGGCTGCCTGGCAAAAGACGTGGCGGCTGTGGTGGCGGGGATGGGGATGGTGTTGGTGTTGGTGGTGGGTCTGGGGCCCAGCCACCCGGCTGCACCATGCTTGCCAGCGCGACCATGGAGCCCAACACGAGGGAGAGGTCGCGCGCGGAGTACGCGCGCAGGTGGGGCGCGATGCGGGCCTGCGCAGGCGGTTGATGGTAGCCCGCTCTTTTGCAGCGTGCAGGCTTGGAGGGGGACGTAAGCAGGGGCAGGTCGAGCAGCTTTGCTGTGAGGTGCCATTGAGTGTGTGGCTGTGCCCCATTCTCAACAGGAAAACCTCAAGCAGCCCTGCCCCGCATGCGGCCACAAGCACACTTGCATCTGCGCACCCCGGGTCATGCTCACACACAACATTCTCCTGCATCAGCCACAAGCGCGCTTGCATCTGAGCACCTCGTCGCATGCTCACTCACACAACTTTCAGCGCATCAGGTTACACATAGAAAAGGCTGCTGCACGTGTGCGCGCCCCCCCCTTCTGTTTGACCTCTCGCCCAGGCAGCACCACGCCCGCCCGCCCAGGCACCTGACATTCAAAAACATGCACACGCATGCAGAGGCAGAGGCAGACACATACGTCACAGCCCCCACGCACCTCCAGCGCGGGCACCCATCCCGGCAGCGGGCGCCACCTGCTCTGCGCCAGGCGCGCACACAGCGTGGCAGCATCCGAGGGCAGCAGCCAGCGCTGCTGCCACCGCCGCTCCTGCCAGTGCGTGCCCCACTGCTGCCTGCCCTGCCGCTGCTCCTCCTGCTGCGCCAGGCCCATGGGCGCACGCAGCTGGGCTGGCCAGGGGTGGGCAGCCGGGGGGGCTGCAGCGGGGTTCCCTGCCTTCAGCACGGCAGCTGGCAGCTGGGAGGGGTTTTGCTGCAGGTGGAAGCTGGGCTCTTCAGCCTCAGGCAGTTGGGGAGGGGGCAGCAGGTGCAGCAGTCCCTGCGCCATGGCGTCCTGCATGTGCACACACACGTGCGCACGCGCGCGGGTACAGGTGAGGGGGGCGCCAGAGGTGTGAGAACGCGTGCCGGAGGCGCGAGAAATACATGCCAGAAGCGCGAGGAATGCATGCCGGAGGTGTAAGCAATGCATGCCAGAGGTGTGAGAAACGCATGCCAGAGGTGTGAGAAACGCGTGCTGGAGGTGTGAGAAACGCATGCTCCCTCAAGAGCATCCCCTGGGTAAGAGGGAGTGGGGATGGACAGAGCATGCTCAAGTGCATTCGCTTTGCTGCCTGCATGAGAGCCGGCTTTGACTGACTGGGCCGCCCTGGAGGGGCTTCCGCGCCCCTGAGGCTGCAATTGGGGCTACATTTGGGGGTGTGGCAGCAGATGTGAGCAAGGAGGGTGGGAGAGGGGGTCATGCAGGCCTGAGCAAAAGAAGACCACCCCACAGTTGTGCACACAAATGTAGGTGCTCGTGCCTAGGAGTCTGCGGAGGTGGTGACGAGCCGCACGCACGCACATGCGCACCGATACTTAGACCTTAACACACTCAATTTGCACAGTAGCAGCAGCAGCAGCAGCAGCAGCAGCAGTAGTGCAGGAGCAAACAGGACGCAGCAGCATGGGCCCACGCCATACCCACAATCACTTCTTGTGGGGGCTGCAGGCATTCTACACCCATCCTCAGTTCCCCCCAATAAGCTCCTTTCCGTCAAAATCTTCCCCTCTCAGCTCCCTCCACTAGCTCCCACCACCGGCCCCCACCATCAGCTTTGAGGGGGGAGGGGGGGCACAGACATTCTCCAGCCTCAATCAGCTCCACCCAAGCAGCACCCACCGTCAGCTTGG
>LFIK01001066.1_pt1 | contig 21335 bp, 15 predicted proteins | sample 643401 | NCBI WGS metagenome assembly LFIK01 (sample SAMN03777447, study PRJNA286221) | soda lake metagenome | biome: soda lake; feature: Kulunda steppe; material: water; isolation source: sample T5-Br brine of Lake Tanatar-5 | place: Russia: Kulunda steppe | collected 2010-07
ACCGACCGTTCGATCAGCCTCATGGCACGGTGGACTCCTACCGATGTAGTACGGTGAGGGAATCGCCAGCCGCGCTCCCGGCGGCAGGCGCTCCGGGCGTTCCGCCCGCAGGACGGCCCATCTCCCGATGGACCGTGCGCACGACCATCCCCACCGAAGGTTGCTCCCACATGCGTATCACCAACCGCACGCGTACTGCCGCTGCAGCGATCGCTGCCGCCCTCGTCCTCTCGGCGTGCTCCACCGACGCCGAGGAGACCGTCGTCGACGAGCCGGCCCCGGCCGCGCCCGCCGAGCCCGAGGCTCCGGCCGAGGACGAGACCGACGAGGCTGCTGAGCTCGGCACGGTCGTCGACGTCGCCATCGCGACCGACGGCTTCGAGACGCTCGTCGCCGCCGTCGTCGCCGCCGGCCTGGTCGAGACCCTATCCGGTGAGGGCCCGTTCACGGTCTTCGCCCCGACCGACGAGGCCTTCGCCGCGCTCCCGGAGGGCCTGCTCGAGAAGCTGCTCCTCGAGGAGAACCGTGACCTGCTCGTCAAGATCCTGACCTACCACGTCGTGCCGGGGACCGTCCTGGCTGCGGACGTGACCGACGGTGACGTCGCGACCGTCGAGGGTCAGAACGTGACGCTCGACACCACCGCCGGCGTGACCGTCAACGGCGCGAACGTCGTCCTCGCGGACGTGCTCGCCTCGAACGGCGTCATCCACGTCATCGACGCGGTCATCCTGCCGCCGGACGTGGACGTCAGCACCCTCTGATCCTTCGGGATCGATCCCTCGGGATCACTGCACGACCTTCGGGGCCCGGAACGCGCGAGAGCGCGACCGGGCCCCGAACCATGTCCGGGACGCCCTCCCGACAGCCCTGGACTCGGTCTCGGCCCGAGGCTTGACACGACAGCACCAGGGCTGCTCGGATATCGTCGTGAATACGTAGTCACACTCGCCGCCACGAGCCGGTCCGTCACACGAGGATCGACCGGTCCGAGCCAAGGAGGCCGCGACGATGCGGTCAGCGGTCACCAGCCACGAGGTCGCCCGGCGCGCCGGGGTCTCCCAGGCGACCGTGTCCCGGGTGCTCAGTGGAAGCGCACGCGTCGCCGCCTCCACCCGCGCCCGCGTCGAGGCCATCGCGGTCGAGCTCGGCTACCAGCCCAACGCCGCGGCACGTGCCATGCGCTCCCGGCGGACCGGCATCGTCGGGGTCGTCGTCGGACGGATCACCAACCCGTTCTACCCCCATCTCCTGGACGTGCTCGGCCGGATGCTCGAGGAGCGTGGGCTGCAGCTCATCCTCTGGGACGCCTCACACGGGGCTGGGGAGAAGGCGGCGCTCGACGCACTCGGGCAGCGACTCATCGACGGCCTCCTGTTCACGACGGTGACCTCCCCCGCTCCAGAGGTCGCCGAGGCGATCGCATCAGGCGCCCCCATCGTCCTGCTCAACCGCAACCTGGAAGGGGTCGAGGCCGACCTCGTCGACTCCGACAACGTCGGCGGCTCACGCGCGGTCGCGCGCTACCTCGCCCTCCATGAGCGGCGACGGGTCGCGGTCGTCGGAGGGCCCGCCGGAACGAGCACCGCGAACGAGCGCGAGTCCGGGTTCCTCAGGGGCGCCGCGGACCTCGGCCTCGACCTGCCGCCATCACGACGCTTCGACGGCGACTTCTCCCATGAGAGCGGCGTGGCCGCGCTCGAGCGGTCCATCGCCGCTGGCGACCTGCCCGACGCGTTCTTCTGTGTCAACGACCTGTCTGCGCTCGGGGTGCTCGACGCCGCCCGGCGCCACGGCGTCCGTGTCCCCGAGGACCTGTGGGTCATCGGCTTCGACGACATCGAGATGGCCGCGTGGCCCTCCTACGACCTCACCACCGTGCACCAGCCGACCGGCGTCATGGCCCACGACGCCATCGCGCTGCTCGAACGCCGCCTCGCGGACCCCGGCGTCGCGCCCCAGCACCACCGTCTGGCGGCCGAGCTCATCATCCGCGGCTCGACCGGCCACGCTCCGTGGCCGCGACACCTCTGACCTGCAGCACCCCACCGACCCCGACCGGGAGGAAGAGGAACCCGATGGAGCACCTGAAGCGGCCCGAGGCACCCGAGGAGATCGCGGACCGCGAGGAGACCTCGCGCGTCGTGTCGGAGATCCTCACCGGTGTCCGTACCCGCGGCCTCGACGCGGTCCGTGAGTACTCGGAGCGGTTCGACGGCTTCGCCCCGGACGACTTCCGCATCTCGGAGGACGCCATCGATGAGGCCGAGACGAAGGTCGACGAGGACCTGAAGCGTTCGATCCGGTTCGCCCACGACCAGGTGCGCCGCTTCGCCGAACATCAGCGCGCCACGCTCCTCGACCTCGAGGTCGAGACCGAGCCCGGTGTCATCCTCGGCCATCGCCACGTCCCCGTGGACCGGGTGGGCGCCTACGTCCCGGGCGGGCGCTACAGCCTCATCGCCTCCTCGTACATGAGCGTCATCCCTGCTCGCGTCGCCGGCGTCAAGGAGGTGCACGTCGCGACGCCACCACGACAGGGAGAGATCAACCCGGCGCTCCTCTACTCGGCCCGGCTCGCTGGTGCCGACTCAGTCCATGCCGTCGGCGGCGTGCACGGCCTGGCCGCACTCGCCTACGGCATCCTCCCGGGCGTCGGACCGGTCGACTTCCTCGCCGGACCCGGCAACCGCTATGTCGTCGAGGCGAAGCGGCAGCTCTTCGGGCAGGTCGGCGTCGACCTGCTCGCAGGCCCGACCGAGATCGGCATCCTCGCTGACGAGACGGCCGACCCGTTCATCGTCGCCGCTGACCTCGTCGGCCAGGCCGAGCACGACCCCTACTCGCGTGCGATCCTCATCACGACCTCACGTGAGCTCGGCCTCGCCGTCATCGACCAGATGGACGACCATCTGCGCGCCGTCTCGACGGAGGACGTGGCCCGCCAGTGCTGGATGAACGGTGGCGAGGTCATCCTCGTCGAGGACGAGTCAGAGATGATCGCGGTCAGCGACGACTACGCGATCGAGCACGTCGAGGTCCTCACCCGCGACCCGATCGCCCTCGCCGACCGGCTCACCCACTACGGGTCGCTGTTCATCGGCGAGGAGGCGACCGTCGCCTACGGTGACAAGGTGTCCGGGCCCAACCACATCCTGCCCACCCACCGGGCGGCACGCTTCACCGGCGGCCTGTGGGTCGGCAAGTATCTCAAGACCGTCACCTACCAGCGCATGGACCGTGCCGGATCGCTGCTGATGGCCGAGCACTGTGAGCGAGAGGCCCTCGCCGAGGGGATGGTCGCCCACGCCCGCACCGCGACCATCCGACTCGAGCGCTACGGCACGGACGCATGATGAGCGGCGCGATTGCGGACGGGGCCGACCAGCACCTGCTCGCCGGACGCGCAGCGTTCGTCGCCGGCGGCGCGAGCGGCATCGGTCGCGTCATCGCGCTCCGACTCGCGGCCGCCGGCGCGGACATCGTGATCACCTCGCGGGACACGGACCGGATGGACGCGACACTCACGGAGCTGCGGTCGCACGGGGTGACCGCCCACGGCGTCGAGCTCGACCTCGCCGACCTCAACTCGCCGGACCGGGCGTTCGAGCAGGCCGTCGGACTCGTCGGCCCGATCGACGTCGTCGTCGCGAACAGCGGCATCGGCGGCCCGACCGCGCCGCTCTGGGAGGTCGAGGTCTCGGACCTCGAGGAGACGCTCGACGTCAACGTGCGCGGCACCTTCCTCGTGCTCCGAGCCGCCACGCGGCACATGGTCCCCCGTGGACGAGGCAGCATCGTCGCCATCGGCTCGATGACGGGCAAGCGGCCGCTCCTCAACCGCACGCCGTACGCGGCGAGCAAGATGGCGCTCGTCGGACTCGTCCGCACGCTGGCCGCGGAGGCAGGACCGCACGGCATCCGGGTGAACCTCGTCTCGCCCGGCTTCGTGTCCGGACCGCGGCTCGACTGGGTCGTCGCCGGGCAGGCGAGCTCGCGCGGCATCACCGAGGACGAGGTCCGGGCGGAGATGACCGCGGACACCCCACTGCGCCGCTTCACCGCACCGGAGGACGTCGCGGACACCGTCGTCCACTTAGCCGGTGACCGCTCCGCGGGCATCACCGGAGCCGATATCAACGTCTCCGCCGGGCTGGTCATGTACTGACCCGAGTGGAGGACCGCACGACGGGAGAAAGGAGTGCCGGGGGGCACGGCCAGCAGAGAAACGCCGACCGTGGACCGCATGAAGCAGTCCACCACCGCTGGACCGCAGTACCCGTGACCGATCCAGGTCACGGTCGGGAGAGCGCGAGGGCCGAGAGGCGCTCGCGTGGAAGAAGGAGAATCGCTGCATGAGTCTCTTCCAGAACTTGGGCCGCGGCCTGTCGAAGGTGGCAGCGCGCTACATGCCCGATCCGATGATCTTCGCCCTCGTGCTGTCGGTGATCGTGGCCATCATGGGCCTGACGATGACCGACAGTTCGCCGACGCAGATGCTGCAGTACTGGTACAACGGTTTCTGGAGCCTGCTGACCTTCGCGATGCAGATGGCCCTCATCCTGATGACGGGCTTCGCGCTCGCGACCGCACCGGGACTGCGTGATGGCATCCGCCGTCTCGCCCGAGTGCCGAACAGTGGCCGGTCCGCCGTCTTCATGACGGCACTGGTCGCCACGATCTTCACGTGGTTCCACTGGGGTCTCGGCCTGATCGTCGCCTCGCTGTTCGCGCTCAACGTGGCACGCGAGGCCGCGAAGCGTGGCGTGAAGGTCCACTACCCGCTGCTCGGCGCATCGGCCTACACGGGCCAGATGGTCTGGCACGTCGGTCCCTCCACCTCGGCGGGCCTCCTGTCGGCGACGGAAGGCCACTTCCTCGAGGACCTGATCGGCATCGTGCCGATCACCGAGACGGCCTTCAGCACCTACGCCCTTCTGATGAGCGTCATGCTCGTCCTGATCGTCGTGCCCTTCACCATGTGGGCCATGACTCCGCCGGACGCCGAGTCGATCGGTCTCGACGGGTACGCCCCACAGTTGCTCGAGGAGGACTCGGGGCCGAACGGTGGCGCGAGCTCCGGCAGCTCCGGCAGCTTCGGTGGTGGCGTCGGGACACAGACGAAGGTCGAGCTGACTCCGGCGGAGAAGCTCGAACACAGTCGCCTCGCGGCAGCGATCATCTGGGTCCCCGGGCTCATCTACACGATCTACTGGTTCGTGGACCGGGGTCTCGACCTCAACCTGAACATCTTCAACTTCGGGTTCCTCATGCTCGGTCTCGCACTGCACGGCACCCCTGCCGCGTACATCGAGGCGATCAAGGAGGCGGTCGGAGGCGCAGCAGGCATCATCCTGCAGTTCCCGTTCTACGGCGGCATCGCCGGCATGATCGGTGCGTCCGGCCTGGCGGGGATCCTCGCGGGTGGTCTGCTCGCGATCTCGACGACCGAGTCGTTCCCGGTCATCGCCTGGCTGACCGGTGGGTTGATGAACATCTTCGTGCCGTCCGGCGGAGGTGAGTGGGCGGTCATCGGTGAGATCATCAGCCGCACGGCGCTCGACCTGGACGTCCCGATCGGCAAGGCGATCATCGCCTACGGCGCTGGCGACATGTGGACCAACATGCTCCAGCCGTTCTGGGCGATCCCTCTGCTCGGCATCATGGGCCTGAAGGCGCGGGACATCATCGGCTACACGCTGGGCCTGATGTTCATCTCGTTCCCGTTCATCTTCCTCGGCCTGTGGTTCTTCCCCTACTGATCATGCACCCCTGATCGCGCACTGACGGAACGCGGACCACGGTCCGCCGAGCGCCCTCGACCCCACCGGGTCGGGGGCGCTCCCGTCATGCGGCGTGTGGCATGCGGCGTACGGCGCCCGCGTGCCGCGTCAGCGCAGGACGCTCAGGTGAGCGTCACACCGGCCACACGCATCGCGTCGGCGACGCGGGCCGCGACCGCGAGCGTGCGCGCGTCGTCGTCGCGCGAACCGACGATCTGGATGCCCAGCGGCCCGCCCTGCGGGCCACGCAGTCCCGGGATCGTGACGGCCGGCGTCCCGAGCAGCGTCCAGATACGGCAGAACGCCGGATCGCCGGTCGTGTCGGCCAGCGGCGGCTCACCGGCGGCTGACGGGGTGATGATCGCGTCGTAGCGCGCGAAGACGTCGTGCAGGACTCCGAGGGCACGATCACGCAGCCGGTGTCCGCGACGCACCCCGTCCGCGTCATGCCCGGGAGCGAGGAACGCGTGCATCGCATCACTGACGAGGCCCGGGTGCTCCCGGATCTCCCACTCGAGATGCCGGATGGTCTCCGACCGCATGATCGTGACCTGCGCCCCGATCAGCTCGCCGAACCAGTCCGGGAGCGTGACGTCCTCGAGCATGATCCCGTGCACATCATCGAGCGCCGCGACGGCGCCACGCATGAGCGCACCGACCCCCGCGTCCGGCTCCAGCGGTGCGACGCCCGGCCACCAGCCGAGCCGCAGTGGCGCGGTCGCGACCGCCGCGACGTCGGACCCGTCCGGGTCGAACCGGTGGGGGTCCCCCGCCATCACCCCGAGGGCGAGGGCCGCATCGTGCACGTCGTCGGCGATGACCCCGATCGTGTCGAGCGATGGCGCGATGTGCAGCATGCGATCGCGCGATACCTGCCCGAACGTCGGCTTCACCCCGACCGCACCACAGAATGCCGCCGGTCGGATGATCGAGCCGGCCGTCTGTGTGGCGAGCGCGAGCGGGACGATGCCGGCTCCGACGAGCGCAGCGGACCCGCTCGACGACCCCCCCGGGGTGCGGGAGAGGTCGTGCGGGTTGCGCGTCGGCCCGGGCGAGAAGCAGGCGAACTCGGTCGTGACGGTCTTCCCGACGATGAGCGCCCCGGCGCGACGCATGCGATCGACGACCGTCGCATCCTGCTCCGGACGATGGTCGGCGTAGATCGGTGACCCGTAGGCCGTCGGCTGGTCGAACGTGTCGGCGATGTCCTTGATCGCGAACGGGACACCATGGAGTGGGCCGAGCGGGCCGCCATCGGCCAGCGCCGCATCGAGTCGTTCCGCCTGCGCACGAACGAGTGCATGGTCGAGCGCGACGAACGCCTGAAGATCCGGCTCGTGCGCATCGATCGCAGCGAGGGTGCGCTCTGCGACCTCGGAGACGCTCACGCCACCTGAGCGGACCTCTGCGGCGGTCGAGCGGGCGCTCGGGCACGGCTGCGGACGCAACGAGCTGCGGACGGGCAGGGACGGATCGCTCACGGTGGGGCCTCCCGGGGGTACGCCATGCAGGTCGCGGGGCACACGGCGACGTGGCCCCGGCTCTCCCGACCAGGGCGTCGAGGACGCTACCGGAGCGCCGCAGCGCAGCGCCGGACCGCAATAGGCTGCACATGGGAGCAGCGGAGCGGGGGTTGATCATGCCGAGCTGGGAACGCAGGATCGTCTGGGAACCGCCTGCGGACGCATGGGTGACGAGCCGCATGGGGCGGTTCCTCGACCGCGTCGGGCAGGCACGCGGTCTCGACCTCTCGTCGTACGAGCAGGCCTGGGAGTGGTCCATCACGGACCTCGCGGGCTTCTGGTCCGAGGTGGCCCGCGAGTTCGACGTGACCTTCACCACGCCCCCTCATGAGGTGCTCAGCAGCCGGACCATGCCCGACGCACGCTGGTTCGAGGGTGCGACGCTCAACTACGCCCGCGAAGTGCTGACGCACGGGGCTGACGACCATCTCGCGATCATCGGCGAGTCGCAGTCCCGTGACGAGGTCTCCCTGACCTTCGCGGAGCTGCGGCGCGACGTCGCCCGCTTCGCAGCCGGCCTGCGCGCACTCGGCGTGCAGCAGGGCGACCGCGTCGCCGCCTACCTCCCCAACGCCCCGGAGGCCGTCGTGGCGTTCCTGGCGACCGCATCGATCGGCGCGGTGTGGAGCTCGTGCGCGCCGGAGTTCGGCGTGCGGGCGGTCATCGACCGCTTCGTCCAGATCGAGCCGACGGTGCTCATCGTCGTCACCGGCTACCGCTACGGGACGAAGACCGTCGACCGGACCGAGGACATCGCGCAGATGCTCGAGGCGCTCCCGAGCGTGCGGGAGACCGTCGTCCTCGACTACCTGGACGGCGCACCCAGCGGCGAGGCGCTCGGTCCGACGCAGCGCTACACCGACCTGCTCGCGATCGATCCCGAAGCGGAGCTCACGATCACCGACGTGGCCTTCGATCATCCGCTCTACGTCCTGTACAGCTCCGGCTCGACCGGCCTTCCCAAGCCCATCGTCCACGGGCACGGCGGCATCCTCCTCGAGCACCTCAAGATGCTCGGGCTCCATCATGACCTCGACGACACCGACACGTTCATGTGGTTCTCCACCGTCGGGTGGATGATGTGGAACTACCTGGTCACCGCGCTGGCGCTGGGCACGACGATCGTGACGTTCGACGGCGACCCGTCCCACCCCGGCCTCGACGAGCTGTGGCGGATCAGCGCACGCACCCGGTTGACCGTCCTCGGGCTCGGCGCCCCGTACCTCGTCCGTTGCGACAAGGAGGACCTGCCGCTGCCGGAGGGGCATGACCTCAGCCGGCTCCGCCAGATCGGCTCGACCGGTGCGCCACTGCCCCCGGGCGGCTTCTCGTGGGTCGAGCGGCGCTTCGGCCGCCAGGTCCAGGTCGTCTCCGCGTCGGGCGGCACGGACCTGTGCACCGCGTTCATCGCGGGCGCTCCGGTCCTGCCCGTCCACACCGGGGAGCTCCAGTGCCGGTGCCTCGGCGCACACGTCGACGCGTTCGACGAGCAGGGCCGTTCCCTCGTCGGGTCGCTCGGCGAGATGGTCATCCGCGCCCCCATGCCATCGATGCCGGTCGGCTTCTGGAACGACCACGACGGGTCGCGCTACCGCGCCGCCTACTTCGACCATTTCCCCGGGGTATGGCGGCACGGCGACTGGCTGGAGATCACCGAGGACGGCACCTGCATCATCACGGGCCGATCGGACGCGACGCTCAACCGCGGAGGGATCCGCTCAGGGACCGCTGAGTTCATGAGCATCGTCGAGGCCCTCGACGGCATCACGGACAGCCTCGTGGTGCATCTCGAGGATCCTGACGGGGGGCCCGGCGAGCTCATCCTCCTGGTCACGCTCGCGGCGGGCGCGACGCTCGACGACGAGCTCGAGGGGCGCCTGCGGACAGCGCTGCGCGCCGGGATCTCACCACGCCATGTGCCCGACCGGATCATCGCGGTGCCTTCGGTCCCCCGCACGATCTCCGGGAAGAAGGTCGAGGTGCCCGTCAAACGCGTGCTCGGAGGCGCCGATCCGGCGACGGTCGTGACTCGCGATGCGCTCGCCGACCCTGCGGCCTGGGAAGCGCTCGTCGATGCGGTCCGGGCGGCAGGCGCCGTTCAGGCGAGCGCCGAGTAGACGACGGTCCCGCTCGCGTCGTCCCGCGCCGCTTCGCCACGCAGCACGAGCACGTCGAGGTGGGCCGCGGTCTCGAGCACCGCGAGCATCTGGTCGAACAGGCCGAGCTCGGTGAAGCTGCGGCCGCGCCGGGTCCATCGCAGGATGCGCGCCACCTCCGGGGCCAGTCCGGCCCCCGAAGCGAGCGCATCGCGCGTGTCCGCGAGCCGCTGCTCGTGGTGCGCGAGCAGCTCGTGCGCGCGCGCATGGGTGCTGCCTCCCGCCGGCCCATGGGCGGGCAGCAGCATCGCATCGGGCAGGGCCAGCACCCGCTCGAGCGACGCGAGGTAGTCGCGCAGCGGGAACGGGGGCCGGTCCGGCTCGAAGCCGATCGACGGGGTGATGTGCGGCAGCACGTGATCGCCGGCGAACAGCAGCCCCCGGTCCGCCGCGTGGAAGACCAGGTGTCCTCGCGTATGGCCGGGCGTGTGCACCGCGTCGAGCGCGAACGTGCCCAGCTCCACCCGGCCCGGCTCGAGCCACACGTCGGGGTCCTCGTAGTACGCGAGCGTGTCGGACAGGTCGACCGGGACGGCCGCGAGTTCATCGGCGAGCGCACCCGCCCCGAGTCGGCGCAGCCGCGCCGGTTGGCTCTCGAGCATCCCGGTGCGACCCGCCATCAGATCGCGCATGGAGCTGCGCTCCTCGATCCCGAGTGCGACCTCTGCACCGACCGCACGCCGGATCGCCACCGCCTGCGTGTAATGGTCGCGGTGGACGTGCGTGACGAGGATGCGACGGATGTCGCGCAGGTCATGCCCGAGCGTCGCGAGGGAACGCTCGAGGAGCTCACGCGAGACGTCGATCGCCCAGCCGCCATCGATGAGGACGAGCCCGTCCCCGTCCTCGATGGCGTAGACGTTGACCGCACGCAGCCCATCCATCGGGAGCGGCAGCGGGATGCGGTGCACGCCGGCGACGACCGTCTCCGGCCCCGGCTCCGTCCACGCGTCGCGATCGAACGTCATCGTTGCGGCCTTCCTGCTCGGATCCTGTCGGTCAGGCTCCCGTCGTGATCGTGACGCGCTGCACCGCCCGCGCATCGGCCACATCGACACAGAAGCGATAGCCGGACACCTCGACCGTGTCGCCGACCTTCGGGAGGCGGCCCAGCAGCTCGCTGACGAGCCCGGCGACGGTGACCGCATCGAGCCCTTCGGCGTCGAGGTCGACGTGCAGGTCCTCGAGGTCATGCAGCGGGAAGCGGCCGACGACGGTGACCGACCCGTCAGCGTTCCGGACGGCATCACGGACGTCACGGTCGTACTCGTCGTGGATCTCCCCGACGAGCTCCTCCAGCAGGTCCTCGACCGTCACGATCCCGGCGACACCGCCGTACTCGTCGACGACGAGCGACAGCGACGCACGTGCCGTCTGCATGCGGCGCAGCGTCTCGATCAACCCGAGGGACTCGGGGAGGGCGAGGATCGGCCGAGCGTGCTCGCCGACGGTGCCAGCCTTCCCGACGAGATCCATGATCCCGACGACCCGGTCCGCATCGTCGATGCGCTCGCCGAACACCGGGGCGCGGCTGTGCCCGGCCGCCACCAGCCGCCCGAGCCCCTCCTCCGCGGGCAGCATGTCCGGGAGCGCGAGGACGTCGTTGCGCGGTCGGAGCACCTCACGGAGGATCCGGTCCGCCGCCTCCAGTGCGCCCGTGATGATCCTGCGCTCATCGGGCGCGTACAACCCGCCGGTCGCGATCAGGTCGCGCACCTCCTCCTGAGTGAGCGCGCCACGCCCCTGCATCGGATCCGAGCCGGTGATCCGCACGACCGTGTCGGTCGCGAACCCGAGCAGCAGCACGAGCGGACGGGAGACGCGGGCGAGCGCGAGGACGATCCCGCCCGACGCCAGCGCCCACCCTTCCGCCCGCTGCATCGCGATGCGCTTCGGTGCGAGCTCGCCGAACACGAGCGTGACGAACGTCAGGACTGCGGTGACCAGCACCACCGCGACTGGACGAGCGGCCGCCCCGAGTGGGGAGAGGACAGGGACGAGCGGTTCTGCGAGCGAGACGGCTGCCGTCGCGCTCGCAAGGAAACCGGAGAGGGTGATCCCGATCTGGATCGTCGCGAGGAAGCGGTTCGGGTCCCGTGCGAGCTGTGCGACCGCCCGGCCTCGTGCCCCACGCCCCTCGAGGCGGAGGATCTGGGACTCGCGCAGGGAGATCAGCGCGATCTCGCTGCCGGCGAGCAGCGCATTGATACCCAGCAGCCCGATGATGAGCGTGACCTGAACTCCGACGCCCACCGCTCCTCCTAGAAGCGTTCGGGACGCAGCACCTGGGACGGTGTCACCCAGGCGACGACGGCGAAGCGCCCGAAGTACTCGGCTGCGAGATGCTCCAGGATCGCGTCCGCGACCTCAACGGTGACGATCGTCTCGAGGCGCACGCTCGGGCCGTTGAGATCCTGGAGATGACGCCCCGTCGTGCCCTCACCCCGCACGTGCCCGACGGAGTACCCCCGTGCACCGAGCCGCTTCACGTCCTCGATGAGCCGCGACTCGACCGCTGCCTCCGCGATCACGGTCACGATCTGCCGCTCCGTGGTCTCCACGTGCACTCCTCCCATGCTCCCCAGGCCGGACCGGCCTCAGGTCAGCAGTGTCGCGAACCAGACGAACAGTGGGATCCCGATCGTGAGGTTGAACGGGAACGTGATCCCCAGCGAGGCCGAGATGGACAGCGCCGGGTCCGCCTCCGGGAGCGCGATGCGCACCGCCGCCGGCGCTGCGATGTAGGAGGCGCTCGCGGCGAGCGTCGCGAGCACCGCCACGCCGCCGGTCGACAGTCCGGCGGCCGCACCGAGCAGCGCCCCGACCCCACCGTTGACGATCGGGACCGCGATCGCCGCCACGACCAGACGCGCCCCCACCCGCGCCACGTCACGGAGCCGCTCGGCCGCGATCGCACCCATCTCCAGCAGGAACAGCACGAGCGCACCCTGGAAGAGCCCGACGAACAGCGGATCGACCGGCGCGAGCCGCGCGTCGCCGGCGAACACACCGACCGCGATGCCCAGCAGCAGCATCGTGATGCTGCGACCCCGGACGATCTCCCCGAGCGCCGCCGTCCAGGACGTCCCGCTCGATCCGTTCCTCCCCCGCGCCCCGCCCCGCGACGCCAGCGCGAGCCCCGCGACGATGCCCACGACCTCGAGCACGGCGAGCAGACCGGCGAGCAGACCCTCCGCAGGGATGCCCTGCGCCTCGACGACGGTGAGCGCCACGATGAAGGTGACCGCAGACACCGACCCGTAGTGGGCCGCGACCCCGGCGGCATCGGCGCGTCCGAGCCTCACGAAGGTGCGCATCACCGCGAAGGCGATCACCGGGGTGACGACGCCGACGACGAGCGCGGCGAGCATCGGCCCGGCGAGCTCCGCCGGCGCGATCCCGGTCAGGCTGCGACCGCCCTTCAGCCCGATCGCGAACAGCAGGAACGTCGCGAGGACCGGCGGGAGCGCCTCCGGCAGCCGCACCTCGAACCGGGCGAGCCCGGCCACGACGGCGAGGACGAACGCGAGGACCGGCGCACTGAGCAGGCTGTCGAGCACGAGTGCGCCGTCCAGGGTCCGACCTCCGTTGCGGGCCTGCGCAGCGTAGGCGCCGGCCGCTCAGGATCCCGTCCGCCCCTGTGCGACTCAGTCGGCGCGGCTCAGTCGGCGCGGCTCAGTCGGCCGACGGCCGGAGTGCGCTCCCGTCGGCGAACGCGGCGAAGAGCCCATCGGACTCGTCCGCGCGGACCCGCTGGAGCGACGCCCCGGACGAGCCGGTGAAGCCGTCGGACGGCACCGTCGCGGTGACCACTCGGTCACCTGAGAGCGCCCGCATCCCGATCGCGAGCCGCCCGAGATCGATCGGGCCCATCCGCTCGTCGACCGTCAGCGCCCGGGATGCGCCGATGACCAGCGGAACGAGTCGCCATGGTCGTACGAGCAGCGTCGGGTCGGTCATCTCGCGGGCGAGCGCCCGCAGGAACTGCTGCTGCCGTGTGATCCGTCCGAAGTCGCTGTCGATCTTGCGGACCCTGACGTATCCGAGTGCGTCCGTGCCATCGAGCACCTGACAGCCCTCCGGCAGGTCGATGCCGGCCGACCGGTCCCGGACGGGCCGCTGCAGGCACAGCTCGACGCCGCCGACCGCGTCGACGACGTCACGGAAGCCGCCGAAGGTGACGGTGACGTGGTGGTGGACGGGGATGCCGGTCAGGTCCCTGACGGTGGCCACGAGGCAGCTCGCGCCACCGATCGCGATCGCACCGTTGATGCGACCGACGCTTCCGTCGCAGCGCGGCACCGACAGGTCGCGCGGGAACGACAGCAGTCCCGCCCGCGCACCGTCGATCGTCAGCAGCATGATCGTGTCGGCCCGCTCCCCACCGGCCGACCCGGTCGTGAGCGCGATGCGCTCCTCCGCGGTGAGGTCCGCCCGCGAGTCCGAGCCCGTGATCAGGATGTGCAGCGGTGCACCGAACGGCATGCCGCCGGGCGCGAGTCCGTCGACCGGTTTCCTCGGGAGCAGGAGCAGAGCGGTGACCGGTGCAGCGATCAGCGTGACGAGCACCACGACGGCGATCGCTCGCACCAGACGGACGAGCGGCCGGCGCCGACTGCGTCGCTCGACGACCGGGAGCGAGGTCGGCGGCACGGGCTGGCTGCTGTCCATGCTGCTGGGGGTGGACGGGACCACCGGGGCGACCTCCCGATCGCCGACGGTGGGCGAACGCCCGGGTCGTGACCTGCCGGAGAGCGTAGGTGGCGAGGCTGAACCACCAGCATGCGGAGCACCGTCCGGCCGGCCGAGGACCGTCCGCCGGTAGCCTCCGCCCATGCTCCCACCTCCGCTCTCGCTCTCCGGTGTCGTGAAGCGGTTCCCGGGAGAACCGCCGGTCACTGCGGTCGCAGGTATCGACCTCGAGGTCGGGCACGGGGAGATCCTCGGACTCCTCGGACCGAACGGCGCCGGGAAGTCGACGACCATCGGGATCATCACGACGCGTGTGCGACCGAGCGACGGTGAGGTCCGGGTCTTCGGGACGGATGCCGTCCGCGAGCCCGCACGCGTGAAGGCGACGCTCGGAGTCGTCCAGCAGATGAACACCCTCGATCGTTCGCTGAACCTGCGCGAGAACCTGTACTACCACTGCCGCTACTTCGGGATGGGTGCGGGCGAGTCGCAGGCACGGGCCGACGAGCTGCTCGACCGCTTCCGGCTGGCCGACCGGCGCGGCGCGATGCCGCAGACGATCTCCGGCGGGATGGCGCAACGGCTCCAGATCGCGCGCGCCATCGCCCACCGCCCGTCGCTGCTCCTGCTCGACGAGCCGACCGCGGGGCTCGACCCGCAGAGCCGCATCGCGCTGTGGGAGCTCGTCGATGAGCTGCGAGCCGACGGGATGACCGTGCTCCTGAGTACCCACTACATGGAGGAGGCTGACGCACTGTGCGATCGCGTCGCCATCATCGACCACGGCCGCATCCTCGTCATCGACACGCCTGAAGCGCTGAAGCGTGATCATGGCGACGGGGTCGTGATCGACATCGGCCTTGCGGGCCCCGTCGATGCGGCGGTGCATGACGCCATAGCGGCAGTGCCGGGCGTGTCCCTCGTCGAGGACGCACCGACGGCTCGTGACGGGAGTCGCGACGGCAGCGGACTGCGCGTCGCTGCTGCTGGTGGGAACGGCATCGTCGGGGCGGTCGTCGCGGCGATCGCCCCCCATGCGACGCTGCGTGACCTGAGCGTGAGCGACACGACGCTCGAGAGCGTGTTCATCGCGTTGACCGGGAGGGACCTGCGTGAGTGACACGCTGCACGGGACACCTGACTCGAGCGCCGCTCAGCCGGTGATGCTGCCCGTGGCACGACCCCCGCACGTCGGCCGCGTGCTGCACGGCCTCGCGCTGCGCGATCTCCGGGTGCTGCGGCGTGACTGGGCGGAGTTCCTCACCCGCACCCTGATGCAGCCGCTCCTGTTCATCTTCGTGTTCGCGTTCGTCTTCCCCCGGATCGGTCAGACGATCGGTGCCGGTGCGGCCGGAGAGGCGGGGTTCGCCACCGTGCTGGTCCCGGGGCTGGTCGCGATCGCCGTGCTGTTCCAGGGGATCACCGCGATCGCCCTGCCGCTCTCGACGGAGCTCGGCGGCACGCGGGAGATCGAGGACCGCATCATGGCGCCGGCCCACGTCAACGTCGTCGCCATCGAGAAGGTGCTGTTCGCCGCGACGCAGGCGATCGTCGCCGGACTGGTCGTCCTGCCGATCCTTCTGATCATCCCCGACACGCCCGTCCGACTGACGGTCGCCGATCCGCTGCTCGCCCTGCTGGTCATCCTCGGTTCCGCGCTGCTGTCCGGCGCGATCGGGCTCGCGCTGGGCGTCACCGTCGAACCGCGCCAGATCGGGCTGATGTTCTCCGTCGTGATCCTGCCGCTGACGTTCCTCGGCGCCGTCTACTACCCGTGGGCCGCGCTCGACGCGATCCCCTGGCTGCAGACGCTCGTGCTCATCAACCCGCTCGTCTACGTCAGCGAGGGCCTGCGCGCCGTCCTGACCCCCGACGTCCCCACGATGGCGCCGTGGGTGATCGTGTCGGTGCTGTACGGCTACACGGGACTGCTACTCGCCTACGCGCTGCGTGGTTTCGCCCGCCGGACGCTGTCCTGACGGTCGCGGGTCCCTCAACGCGAGGACCCCGCCCGGAGGCGGGGTCCTCGACGTCGGATCCGGTTCAGCGCAGGTCGAAGCGGTCGTTCTCCATGACCTTCACCCAGGCGCCGACGAAGTCCGCGAGGAACCGCTCGTCCGCGTCCTGCTGGGCGTAGACCTCGCTGATCGCACGCAGCTGTGAGTTCGACCCGAACACGAGGTCGACGCGCGTACCCGTCCAGCGCAGCTCACCGGTGCGGCTGTCGCGACCCTCGTACACGTCGTCGCTGCCCTCGACCGCCTTCCAGTCGACGTTCATGTCGAGCAGGTTGGCGAAGAAGTCGCGCGTCAGTGCGCCCGGGCGCTCGGTGAGCACGCCGTGCGTCACCCCGTCCACGTTGGCACCGATCGCACGCAGGCCGCCGAGCAGCACGGTCATCTGCGGTGCGGACAGGTTCAGCATGAACGCCCGGTCGAGCAGCAGGTGCTCGGCCGGGAACGGGCCCTTCGCCTGCAGGTAGTTGCGGAACCCGTCGGCGAGCGGCTCGAGGTACCCGACCGACTCGACGTCGGTCTGGTCCTGCGAGGCGTCGGTACGGCCCGGCGTGAACGGCACGCTCACGTCGTGACCGGCCGCGCGGGCGGCCATCTCGACACCGACCCCGCCGGCCAGCACGATCAGGTCGGCGAGCGACACCTTCATGCCGTCGGTGCGCGACGCGTCGAAGGCCGCCTTGGCCTCCTCGAGCTTCGCGATCACCGGCGCAGCGCCGGAGCGGACGTTGACGTCCCAGCCGGCCTGCGGAGCGAGCCGGATGCGAGCACCGTTCGCGCCACCGCGCTTGTCGGTGTCGCGGTAGCTCGCCGCGGACGCCCACGCCGTGATGACGAGCTCACGGGCGGACAGACCGGTCGCCTCGATGCGGGCCTTCAGGTCGGTCACCTCGGCCGCGCCGACCAGCGGGTGGTCGACCGCCGGGACCGGGTCCTGCCAGATCAGCTCCTCCGAGGGGACCTCAGGACCGAGGTATCGGGGCAGCGGCCCCATGTCACGGTGCGTGAGCTTGAACCAGGCACGCGCGAACGCGTCCGCGAACGCGTCGAGATCCGCGTGGAAGCGCTTCGAGATCTCGAGGTACGCCGGGTCCTTGATCATCGAGATGTCGGTGGTCGCCATGACCGTCGAGACCTTGCGCGACGGGTCGTGCGCCGCCGGGGCGAGGTCGGACTCGTCGGGGTCGACGGGGATCCACTGGTTCGCGCCGGCCGGGCTCTTCACAAGCTTCCAGTCGTACTTGAACAGCAGGTCGTAGTAGCCGTTGTCCCACTGGATCGGGTTCGCGGTCCACGCACCCTCGAGGCCGGAGGTGATCGTGTCGTCCCCCTTGCCGGTCCCGAAGTTCGAGCGCCAGCCGAGGCCCTGGTCGACGAGGTCCGCGCCCTCCGGTGCGGGCGCCAGGTGCTCGTCGGACGCAGCACCGTGCATCTTGCCGAACGTGTGCCCGCCGGCGATCAGCGCGACGGTCTCCTCGTCGTTCATCGCCATGCGCGCGAACGTCTCGCGGATGTCGCGTGCAGCGGCGATCGGGTCCGGGTTGCCGTTCGGCCCCTCCGGGTTGACGTAGATGAGCCCCATCTGCACCGCACCCAGCGGGTTCGCGAGCTCACGGTCCCCGCTGTAGCGCTCGTCGGCCAGCCACTCCGACTCCGGACCCCAGTACACGTCCTCCTCGGGCGCCCAGATGTCGGGACGGCCGCCGGCGAACCCGAAGGTCTTGAAGCCCATGGTCTCCAGCGCGCGGTTGCCCACGAGGATCATGAGGTCGCCCCACGAGATCGCGTTGCCGTACTTCTGCTTGATCGGCCACAGCAGGCGGCGCGCCTTGTCGAGGTTCGCGTTGTCCGGCCAGCTGTTGAGCGGCGCGAAGCGCTGCGCTCCCGAACCGCCACCTCCACGGCCGTCGGCGACGCGGTAGGTGCCGGCCGCGTGCCAGGCCAGACGGATGAACAGTCCGCCGTAGTGGCCGAAGTCCGCCGGCCACCAGTCCTGCGAGTCGGTCATCAGCGCGTCGAGGTCGGCGACGAGCGCGTCGTAGTCGAGCCCGCTGAACGCCTCGCGGTAGTCGAAGTCCTCACCGAGCGGGTTCGCGACCGCCGGCTCCTGGTGGAGGATGCGGAGGTTGAGCTGCTCCGGCCACCAGCTCTGCACGGACGGGCTCTCGAAGCTCGTCCGCGCGCCGGTCACGGGGCACTTGCTCTCTGCTTCTTCGTACGCCATCGGTGGACTCCTGCGCTCTTCAGCATGGTCATGGACGTGGTGGGGCGGGACGACCGACCCTCGTCCGGCACGGTACCCGCGCGTCAGTCCTCAGCGGGGGCCTCAGGTCGGCCCTCAGCCCGGCCCTCAGCCCGTGCGCGGATCCCCCGGTCCAGCAGCTCCGCGAGATGCTCACCACGGCGTCCGGCCAGCTCTCCGACCTGCAGGTGGCAGGAGAACCCGTCCGTCAGCACGGTCCCTTCACCCTCGAGACCGCGGACCGCCGGCAGCAGCTCGTTCTCGGCGACCGCGACGGAGACCTCGTAGTGGCCCCGCTCGACCCCGAAGTTCCCGGCAAGGCCGCAGCAGCCGCCGACGACGTCCGTCTCGACCCCGCAGGCGGCCAGCAGCGCACGGTCCGCACCGGTCCCCATGACCGCATGCTGATGGCAGTGCGGCTGCACCACCGCCCGTTCCCCGTCGAGGCGCGGCGGCTGCCAGTCCGGACGCCGGGTCGCGAGCACCTCCGCGAGGGTCCGGGTCGCCGCCGCGACCCGCGCCGCCGCCTCGTCGTCCTCACCCAGCAGCTCGCGAGCGTCGGATCGCAGCACCGCGGTGCACGACGGTTCGAGCCCGACGATCGGGACGCCGTCCTGCGCCGCTCGGTCGAGCCCATCGACGGTCCGCCGCAGGATGCGGCCGGCCGCATCGAGCTGCCCGGTGCTGATCCAGGTCAGGCCGCAGCAGGCGTCGCGCGGCGATGGTTCGACGGCCAGCCCCGCGTCCTCGAGCACCCGGACCGCGGCCGCACCGACCTCCGGACGGAACGCGTCGGTGAACGTGTCGACGAACAGCATCACGCGCGGACGGGTCGCGAGGTCGGCCGGTGCATCGGTTCGTGACGCGAACCAGTCACGGAACGTCTGCGGCGCGAAGCGCGGCACGCTGCGGTTGCGGTCGATGCCGCCGAGGCGCGCGACCAGCCGTGTCAGCGGGCTCGGGGCGCTCAGGCGTGCCGCGAGCCGCGGTGCACGCGACGCGATGCGGGTCCAGCGCGGGAGCCAACCGAGCGTGTAGTGCGCGATGGGGCGCAACCGTCCGCGGTATCGCTCGTGCAGCACCTGCGCCTTGTAGGTCGCGATGTCGACGCCGGTCGGACAGTCGGAGCTGCAGCCCTTGCACGCGAGGCACAGATCGAGCGCCTCCTCGACCTCCGGGGATGCCCAGCCACCCGTGACGAGTTCGCCGGTGAGCATCTCCTGGAGCACGCGCGCGCGACCCCGCGTCGAGTCCGTCTCGTCCCCTGTCGCCGCGTAGGTGGGGCACATGACGGTGCCCTCGCCGCGGTCGTGGGTCCTGCACCGTCCGACCCCGACGCAGGCGGTCACGCCGGCGGCCAGCCCACCGTCAGCGAGCGATGCGAACCCGCCGTTGGTCGCCAGCCGGATCGGGAGCTCGGTGCGCAGGTCGTCGTCGACGGCGCGCGGCCGCACGATGATGCCGGGGTTCATCACGTCACCCGGGTCGAGCAGTCCCTTGAAGGCGCTGAACGCGTCGAGCGTCGGTGCGTCGTACATGACCGACAGCAGCTCGCTGCGGGCACGTCCGTCGCCGTGCTCACCGGACAGCGACCCGCCGAAGCCGGTCACGAGCGTCGCCGCATCGTGGAGGAACGATCGGAACGCTGCGCGCCCACCGGTCCGACCGAGCGGGAACGTGATCCGGACGTGCACGCAGCCGTCGCCGAAGTGCCCGTAGGGGACGCCCTCCAGACCGTGCTCGACGAGCGTCGCTTCGAACGCGCGCAGGTACTCCCCCAGCCGCTCCGGCGGGACGGCGGCGTCCTCCCAGCCGGCGTGCGCCGTCGTCGCATGGCCGCGGGTGATCAGGCCGGCTCCGGCCTCACGGATGCGCCACAGCGCCCGCGCCTCGGCGGCGTCGAGCACGATGCGATGGCCGAGCGCGGCGCTGTCGCGCACGACGGCCTCGGCCGCGGCGCGCGCCTCGGCCTCACTGTCCGCAGGGACCTCGGCGAACAGCCAGCCCGCCCCACGAGGGAACTCGGGGACGGTGCCGTTGCCGGAACGGCGCACGACGTCCACGATGCGCGCGTCCAGGCCCTCGAGCGCCACGAGCCGGTGGCCGAGCAGTCCCGGCACCGCGTCCGCGGCTGCGGCCATGTCCTCGTAGCCGAGCACGACCAGCGCGGTCGCACGGGGGATGTCGACGAGTCCGACCGTCGCCCCGACGATGACCGCAGCGGTGCCCTCGGTCCCGACGAGCGCGCGGGCGAGATCGCCACCGTTCTCCGGCAGGAGGTGATGCAGGCCGTATCCCGACACCTGCCGGGGGAACTGACCGAGACGGGCACGGACGACGTCCGCATGGTCGGCCACCAGCGCGGTCGCACGCTCCGTCAGCGCACGACCCGCGGCGTCCGCATCGACCCCGAGCCGCAGCCGGTGCCCCTCCCCGGTGATGACGTCGAGGCCGAGCACATGGTCGACGGTCCGGCCGTAGCCGAGCGCCCGCGAACCGCACGCGTTGTTGCCGATCATCCCGCCGAGGCTGCAGCGGTCGTGGGTGGACGGGTCAGGGCCGAACCGCAGGCCGTGCGGTGCAGCGGCACGCTGGAGATCGTCGAGCACGACGCCCGGATCGACCTGCGCGGTGCGTGCCTCGCGGTCGACCCCGTGGATGCGGTCGACGCTGCGGGACAGGTCGAGCACGAGCCCCGGGCCGACCGCGTTCCCCGCGATCGAGGTCCCACCGCCGCGCGGGGTGACCGGGACGCCGAGGTCCCGGCAGGTCGTCACGGCCGCAGCGACGTCGTCCGCATCTCGAGGGAAGGCGACGGCGAGCGGCGGCACGCGGTAGAGCGACGCGTCGTAGGAGTACTCGGCACGGCGGCGCGTCGAGGCGTCGGCGTCGACGCCGACGCGGGCGAGCGCGCGGACCAGCTC
>LFIK01001068.1_pt1 | contig 21307 bp, 21 predicted proteins | sample 643401 | NCBI WGS metagenome assembly LFIK01 (sample SAMN03777447, study PRJNA286221) | soda lake metagenome | biome: soda lake; feature: Kulunda steppe; material: water; isolation source: sample T5-Br brine of Lake Tanatar-5 | place: Russia: Kulunda steppe | collected 2010-07
CCGAGACCGCGACGGGAAAAGGAACGGGGCGGGCCGGTGCGGCCCGCCCCGCTGCGTTCGGGGGATGGGCGGGGGCGTCAGCCCTCGAGGCGCGACAGATCCGCGACCCCGCCACAGATCTCGCGGATCCGGTGCAGCAGGTTGAGCCGGTTGCGGCGCACCGTCTGGTTTTCGGTGTTGATCTGCACCGCCTCGAAAAACGCATCGATGGGCGCGCGCAGCCGGGCCATGGCGCGCATGGCGGTGGCGAAATCCTCGGCCTGCATGGCAGGGGCGATCTCGGCCTCGGCGGCGTCGAGGGCTTTGAACAGCGCCGCTTCCTCGGCCGTCTCGGCCAGCTTTGGGTCGGGGCCGAAGGAGTATTCGACCCCGTCCGCTTCCTCGGCCTGCGTGAGGATGTTGTTGGCGCGCTTGAAGCCCTGCAGCAGGTTCCCACCGTCCTCGGTCTTGAGCAGATCGCTCAGCGCCTCGACCCGGCGGACCAGCAGCGTGAGGTCGTCGGAGTCGGCGCGTTTTTCGTCCGAGCCGTGATCGTAAAGGCAGGCGTCGATCACGTCATGGCGAATCCCCTGCTCGCGCAGATGGACCTTGAGGCGGTCGTGGAGGAAAGAGAGGAGATCAGACGAAATTATTTCAGCTGTAGCGTCCATCTCATGTACATACTCTAGCTGCTTATTAAGGCTCACGCGTACTCCCCACGACTCTTGGATGATCTCTTCCAAGTTAGAGATATTCCGTTCGACGAGCCTCCGTGTAACGTCTGATCTGCTTGGCAAGCTCATCAAATGCTTGAACTCCTTGAGCTCAATGTTGTACTTGCCGATCTCCTGCCCGAACGACTTGAGCTTCTCACTTAGTTCGTTAGCAGTTTCAATATGTTGAAGAATATTGGATGCCTTGTGCAACTCGCTCAGAAAAGTCTTTCTTAGTAGCACTCTGTGGCCCGAATGGGTTAGCAGCCGAATTACCCCCAGCGCCGCACGCCGCAGTGCATAGGGGTCTTTCGACCCGGTGGGCTTCTCGTCAATCGCCCAGAAGCCCGTGAGCGTGTCGATCTTGTCGGCCAGCGCCACGGCGACCGATACAGGCGCGCTCGGCACCTCGTCCTTCGGCCCCAGCGGCTGGTAGTGTTCCTTGCAGGCCGCTGCGACCTCCTCGGGCAGGCCCTGCGCGCGGGCGTAATAGACGCCCATCACGCCCTGAAGCTCGGGAAACTCGCCCACCATCTCGGATTGCAGATCGGCCTTGGCCACGCGGGCGGCCTGCGCGGCAAGATCGGGATCGGCGCCGACCATCGGGGCGATCTCGCGCGCCAGCGCGGCGATGCGGGAAACGCGTTCGGCCTGACTGCCCAGCTTGGCGTGGAAGGTCACATCGGCCAGGCCGGCGGCCATGCCTTCCAGCCCCCCATCGCGCACCACGCGCAGATCGTTGCCCCAGAAGAATTTCGCATCCTCCAGCCGCGCGGCCAGCACCTTCTGGTTGCCCGCCAGAATGGTCGCGCCGCCATCGGCGGTGTCGCGGTTGGCGACGGTGATGAATTTCTCGATCTGCCCCGATTTCGGATTGCGCAGCGAGAAGAATTTCTGGTGCTCGCGCATCGAGGTCTGCAGCACCTCGGGCGGCAGGTCGAGATAGTCGCGCCCGATCCCGCCCACCAGCACCACGGGCCACTCGACCAGCCCCGCCACCTCACGCAGAAGGGCGGCATCCTCGACCAGCTCCAGCCCCTGCGCGAAGGCGAGGCTTTCGGCCTCGGCATGGATATGGGCGGCGCGTTCCTGCGTATCGAGGATGACATGCGCGCGTTTGAGCCTTGCGGCGTAATCCTCGAACCCCGTGACCGCGAAGGGCGCGGGCGCCATGAAGCGGTGGCCGCGCGTGGTGTCGCCGGCGGTGATGCCGTCCACGCTCAGCGGCACGATCTGCGCGCCGGACTCGTCGGACAGGATGCACAGGATGCCATGCAGCGGGCGCACCCAGCGCAGGCTGCCGCTGCCCCAGCGCATCGATTTCGGCCAGGGGAAGTTGCGGATCGCATGCTCCAGCACCTCGGCCACGATCTCGGCGGCGGGGCGGCCCGGATGCTTGATCGTGGCGGAGTAGTATTGCCCCTTCTTGTCGTCCTTGACGCGCAGATCCTCGCGCGTCAGCCCGGTGGATCGAAGGAACCCTTCGATCGCCTGCTCGGGCGCATCGACGCGTGGGCCCTTGCGCTGTTCATGGCGCGCCGGGCTTTCGGCGGCCAGCCCCGCCACCGTCAGCGTCAGCCGGCGCGGCGTGGAGAAGGCGGCCGCGTCGGCCAGCGTCAGCCCGGCACCGCGCAGCCCGTCGCAGATCAGGCGGTGCAGGTCGTCGCAGGCGCGCGGCTGCATCCGTGCGGGGATTTCCTCCGACAGGAGTTCGATCAGCAGATCGGGCATGGGTCAGCTTCCCTCGGGCGGCAGCGGGCAATCGGGCGGCAGCGGCCGGCCGTCGAAGAAGGCCTCGCCGCACGGGTTGATCTGGTGCCAGGCATAGGCCCGGCCATCGGGATAGACGGCGACGACACGGTCGAAGCCGTATTCGAAATGCGCCTCGGCCATCAGGGCGCGGGCCGTGCCGCGCTCCAGATCGGCGCCGATGGTTTCGGCATCGAAACAGTCGAACCAGCCGGGCGCGACCAGCGGCGTCGGCGCGGGATGCGGCGCATAGGCGTCAATCGGCGCATCGAGCGAGAAGCAGGCGCGAAACCGCAGGGGCGAGCTGTCGGAGTCGATCCCCTCGAAGCCGGAGATTGGCACGGGCTGCGGCGCGGCAGCACCCATCGGTGTGAGCGCGAAGCTCTCGCGCGGGTCCAGCCGGTCATAGAAGGCATGGACCTGAAAGTAATACGCCGCCGCGCCCCCCGCGAGCCCGAGCCCGATGAGCAGGACGGCGGCAATCTGGCCCATGTTCACGCCGCCTGCCCCCCTGCCGGCGTCTCGATGAAGGCATCCGCGCAGCGTTTGGCCAGCGCGCGCACCCGGCCGATATAGGCCTGCCGCTCCGTCACCGAGATCACGCCACGGGCGTCGAGCAGGTTGAAGATGTGGCTGGCCTTGATGCACTGGTCATAGGCGGGATGCGCCATGACGATGCGCCGTCCGGCATGATCGAGCGCGGGCGCATCGAGGATACGCGCGCATTCAGCCTCGGCGTCGCGGAAATGCTGCAAGAGCATGTCGGTATCGGCGATCTCGAAATTCCAGCGCGAATACTCCGCCTCGGTCTGGCGGAAGATGTCGCCGTAAAGCAACGGAATAGGTGCATCCGGGTCGTTGAAGGGCATGTCCATCACATGATCGATGCCCAGCACATACATCGCCAGCCGCTCCAGCCCGTAGGTCAGCTCGCCCGAGACGGGATGGCAGTCATGCCCGCCGACCTGCTGGAAGTAGGTGAACTGCGACACCTCCATGCCGTCGCACCACACTTCCCAGCCCAGCCCCCAGGCGCCGAGGGTGGGGCTTTCCCAGTCATCCTCGACGAAGCGGATATCATGCAGGGCGTCGTCGATGCCGATGGCGCGCAGGCTTCCCAGATACAGCTCCTGGAAATCCGGCGGGGACGGCTTCATGATCACCTGATACTGATAATAATGCTGCAGCCGGTTGGGGTTGTCGCCGTAGCGCCCGTCCGTGGGCCGGCGCGAGGGCTGGACATAGGCCGCCGCCCAGGACCGCGTGCCGAGGCTGCGCAGGGTCGTGGCGGGGTGAAAGGTGCCCGCACCGACTTCCATGTCATAGGGTTGCAGCACGGCACAGCCCTGGCGCGCCCAGTAGTCGCCGAGGCGCTGGATGATTTCCTGAAAGCTGCGTGGCTTGTCCGGTCTGCGGGGCATGCGTCTCTCGCTGCTGAGGCAGGGGTCTGCATAGGCAAGGCGCGGCAGGTGGTCAACGCCGCGGCGGCAATAATTGGGGTGCATCGCGTCACGCGTCTGCTAATCTTGCTTTCACAGGCATCTATCGAGAGGAACGAATGCTGCAGAATGTCATTCGCCGGGCCGGTGCGACGGTGTTGATCGCGCTGGCACTGACCTGGGCGAGCACCGCCACCGCGCAGGACCGCGCCTGGATCCAGATCGAGGCGCAGCCGACGGCGCAGGAGGCGCGCGCGCGGATCGACGCCTATTCGCAGACGCATTCCGACCTTGCCGGGTTCCGGTTGCAGACGGGCTGGCACGCGATCGTTATCGGGCCTTACGCCTCGCGCGATGCCGCCAATGCGGCGCGGCTGGCGCTGCGGCGCGACAATCTGATCCCGTTCGACAGTTTCGTGACCGAAGGCGACTCCTTTGTCGCGCGCTACTGGCCCGAGGGCGCCGACCCCCTGCCCACGCGCGAGGCCTCCGAGGCCCCTGCCCCGGCCGAATTGCCGGATGAAGAGGCCGCGCCGGAACCCGAACCCGAGGAAACGCTGGCGCAGGCGCGCCAGTCCGAAGCCGCGCTTTCGCGCGATGAGCGCGCCGCGCTGCAAACCGCGTTGCAGTGGTTCGGTCATTACGATCTGGCGATCGATGGCGCCATCGGCCCCGGCACCCGCCAGGCGATGCGCGACTGGCAACAGCAGACGGGCCTCGAACCGACCGGCGTTCTGACGACGCGTCAGCGCGCGCGGCTGCTCGAGGCTTATGACGCCGAACGCGCCGAGCTCGGGCTGCAGCTTGTGCGCAACGACGCCGCGGGCATCGAGATCATGCTGCCCACGGCGATGCTCGCGTCCGCGCGGACCAACCCGCCCTTCGTGCAGTACGATGCGCGCGACGACAGCGGCATCGAGGTGCTGCTGATCAGCCGCGCCGGCGGTAGCGACACCCTCGCGGCGTTGTTCGAGATCATGCAGTCGCTGGAGATCGTGCCGCCCGAAGGCCAGCGCGAACTGCGCAGCGACAGCTTTCTGCTGACCGGGCGCGACTCGACCCGGCGGTCGCATACCTTTGCGAGATTGGAACGCGGACAGGTCAAGGGGTATACCCTCGTCTGGCCGCCGGAGCAGGATGCCCGGATGGAGCGTGCCCTGCAGGCCATGGAGGACAGTTTCGAGGCGTATGGCGAGGCACTGGGTGCCGGCGACGGAACCGCGGGCGCGATATCGCGCGATGCCATGCTGGCCGGACTCGACATGCGCGCGCCGTCGGTGTCGCGCTCGGGCTTCTTCGTCAGTGATACCGGCGCCACGATCACGACGACCGAGGTGCTGGAGAGTTGTACGCGACTGACCCTGGACATGACGCATGAAGCACGCGCCGAGGTGGTCGACGACACGCTTGGCGTGGCCCTGCTGGTGCCGCAGGAACCGCTGGCGCCGCTCGCCCACGCAAGCTTCCGTCGCGACGAGGTGACGCGCAGCATGCCGGTGACCGTGTCGGGCTTCAGCTATGGCGACGCCCTCTCGCGCCCGGTCCTCAGCCGGGGCGCACTTGGCGCGCCGCGCGGGCTCAATGGCGAAGACCATCTGGCACGCCTGAGCGTGCAGACCGAACCCGGAGATGCCGGGGCGCCGGTGATCGATCGCGACGGCGCGGTCATCGGGATGCTGCAGGCGCCGGCGCATGACGGGGACCGCATCCTGCCCGACGAGGTGACGCATGCGGTACAGGCCCGCGCCCTGGTGTCGCTTCTGCAGGACGCGGGATTGGACCCGGCGCAGCACGTGGCGCAAGCAGGACCGCTGACGCCGGAGGCGCTCAACGACATGGCACGCGATCTGAGCGTTCTGGTGTCCTGCTGGGAGTAGCGTCCGCCGCGGCTCAGCTGCGCCAGAAGCGGGGCAGAAAGAGCACGAGGACCGAGATCAGCTCGAGCCGCCCGAGCAGCATACCTGCGATCATGAGCAACTTGGCGGTGTCGGGGAAACCGTCCACGGCCCCGGTGGGGCCGACCTCGGCCCCGAAGACCGGGCCGATATTGGCGATGGCTGTCCAGGCCGCGGTGATGGCCGTGCGCGACTCCAGCCCCGTCAACGACAACAGGATCGCAAGTAGCAGGAAGGTCACCAGAAAGAGCGAAAACAGCGCGATCACCGCGTTGATGACGTCCTCGCCCACCGGGCGGCCGTTCAGCCGCACCGACACCACGCGCCGCGGGCTGATGATTCGGCGCAGCTCGGCCTTGATCGTCTCGAACAGAACGAGATAGCGGAACACCTTGACCGAGCATCCGGTCGACGCCGTGCAGGCCCCGATGAAGCCCACCACGATGACCACGACCAGCGGAAACCCGCCCCAGGCGGCAACATCCGCGCTGCCGTAACCGGTGCCGGAAAACAGCGAGACGACATTGAAGGCGCTTTGACGGATATTGTCGGCCACGCTGTCATCACCGGTCGCGGCGCGATAAAGCGCCACCATGGCGACCGCGTAGAATGACCAACGCAGATAGGCCCGCACCTGCATGTCACGCAGCAAGGGCATGGCGGTGCCGCCCACAAGCTGAACATAGCGAAGAAACGGCAGCCCGGCGGCGATCATGAACACGACCGCCGCATATTCCACCGGCCCCGCGAACTTGGCGAAGGACTGATCCGAGGTCGAGAATCCCCCCGTCGCGATCGTGGTCAGCGCATGATTGACCGCATCGAACCCCGACATCCCCATCAGCGCATAGGCGGCAGCGCACAGCGCCGTCAACCAGACATAGATATGGATCAGTGCCGAGGAGATATCGACGGCGCGCGGCAGGATCTTGCCCAGAGTGTCGAACCCCTCGGCGCGAAAGAATTGCATCCCGCCGACATTCATCACCGGCAGGAACACCAGCGCGACAATGATGATGCCGAGCCCGCCCAGCCATTGCAGGATCGACCGCCACAGAAGAACCCCGCGCGGCATGTCGTCAAGCCCCGTGAAGACCGTGGTGCCGGTCGTCGTCATGCCCGACATGGCCTCGAAATAGGCGTCGAGCCAACCGGCCCCGGGCGCTCCGAGCACGAAAGGCAGCATGCCGAAGGCCGGCAACACGACCCAGGTGCCCGTGGCCAGCAGGAAAGTCTGCTGCAGCGTCAGCCCGCTGCGCACGCCATTGGCGCAGGCAATGGCCATGAGCGCCCCGGCCAGCGCGGTGATCAGCGCGGTTTCGAGAAAGATCAGCGCGTTTCGATCGCCCGCAAGAAAGTCGATCGCGGCCGGCAGCAGCATCATCGCGCCCAGCGCGGTGACCAGTATGCCGACAACATATCCGACCGGGCGCACATCCACCATCAGGGACGCTTGGCCCGCGCCCGGCGCGCTGTCAAGCGGCCGTGTGCCTTTGCTCAGCCGCCATGGACAAGCGACGCGAAGAGGCGGGGGTCAAGGCTTTCGGCCGCGAAAAGCTCACCCTCGGTCAGCACACTCACGGCGTCATGACTGTGAAGACTCTCCTGATGGCTGGCAACCACGCGGAAATCCCCGATGCGCGGCTCGGCGCGCAACTCGGCGCAGAAGGAGCGCACCGCGTCCTCCACGAAGATGGGATTGGCCGCATTGAGTTCGGCGAAGGCCTGCTCGTCCTCGCGCTTGACCATGACCTGTGTCTCGGTGGGCACGGCGCGCCGGCAGGCTTCGATCAGATCCTCGAACCACAGGCAGCCCGGCCCTACGGCTTCCACCGAGATCCGCGCCACCGAACGTTGCGAGTGCGGAGTCGCGAGCTGGCCGCGCGCGCTGCGCGCATGCTCGCTCAACTCCAGCGAGCAGGGGCATGTGGACGAATAGACGTAGTCGAGATGCATCAACCGCCGCTGCACCCCCGACTGCTCCACGAGCTCCAGCGCAATGTCGTAATATTGAAAGCCCTCCAGCCCGGAGCGCAGGGATTCGACCTTCAGAGGGAAGGAAAACCGCATCATCAGCCGGGCATCGATGCTCTCGAGATCCTCCTTGTAGTCTTCCAGCGCCGCCTCCATCACACCAAAGCTGAAACTGTGCTCGGCATGGCGATAGAAGCTGCGCATCACCCGCGACATGTTGATGCCCTTCTTCTCCGCCTCCAGGCTCACGGTCCCGGTCACCGAGGCCTGCAGCGTCACATCGCCGTTGTCGCGTGACCGAAAGCGGATCGGAAGTCGAAAGTTGGAGATGCCGACATGCTGGATGGCGGCGCGCGCGCCGCGGATCAGGCTCGACGGGCCGTTCTGAAGGTCCGGCATGTCAGCCTTGTAGGCCGGATCGGGCCGGAAATCCGATGGGTAATCGCGCCGGAACTCCGGATAGGGCTGCGACGCCTCCGGCACCAGCCGGACAAGAGCGGGATCCAGCGCGGCAATCTCGGCATCATTCGCCCGGCCCGCCCATTGACGCAGCAGCTCCAGCGCGGCGCGGGCGTCATCGTCATCAGGCTTGCGATCCAATTCAGGGGTATGAATGTTCATGCGCGCTCCGCTCTCTCGATCGACCGACACGCAAGACTTAATCAGCCGCGTGCTTCTGTCCAATACTACGCGCCGCGCCGGCGCGCGGATCAAACCGCGTCGAGCCCGCAACGCAGATCGGCGATCAGATCCGCGGCATCTTCCAACCCGACACTCAGCCGCACAAGCCCCGGCGTGATGCCGAGCGCGTCGCGCTGCGCCTGCGACAACCGCTGATGCGTGGTGGTGGCGGGATGCGTGACGATGCTGCGCGCATCCCCGAGATTGTTGGAAATCAGCCAGATACGCAGCGCGTTCAGAAAGCGGAAGGCGGCCGCCTGACCGCCTGCCAGATCGATCGACAGCACCGTGCCACCGCTGCCCATCTGCGCCATGGCCAGCGCATGTCCGGGGTCGTCGGACAGGCCCGGATAATGCAGCCGCGCGATGCGCGGATCCGCCGCCAGAGCCTCGGCGATGGCTTGCGCGCTGTCGCATTGCGCGGCGACCCGAAGATCGAGGGTCTGCAGCCCGTTGAGCATGACCCAGGCGTTGAACGGGCTGAGCGCTCCGCCGGCATGCTTCATGTAGGGCTCGACGGTCTTGCGGATGAAATCCCGCGTGCCCAGCACCACACCGCCAAGGCAGCGGCCCTGCCCGTCGATATGCTTGGTGGCCGAATAGATCACGACATCGGCCCCCTGTGCGACCGCGCGAGAGTGCACCGGCGTTGCGAAAACATTGTCCACCATCACCAGCGCCCCGACCGCATGCGCCATCCGGGCCACAGCCGCGATGTCGACCACTTCTAGGGTGGGGTTCGACACGCTTTCCAGGAATACCGCCACCGTATCCGGGCGCAGCGCCGCCTGCCAGGCGTCGAGATCGGTGCCATCCACAAAGGTGACCTCCACCCCGAACCGCGGCAGCACCTCTTCAAGGATATAGAGGCACGACCCGAAAAGCGCGCGTGACGACACCACATGGTCGCCGGCGCGCAACGCCGCCATCAGCGCCCCGTTCACCGCAGCCATGCCGGAGGCCGTCGCGAAGGCGTCCTCGGCCCCTTCGAGCGCGGCGATTCGTTCCTCGAACATGCGCACGGTCGGGTTTCCGTAGCGCGCGTAGATGAAGGAATCGTCATCCGACTCGCCGCGAAAGCGGGCCTCTGCGTCCTCGGCCGTGTTGTAGACGAAACTCTGCGTCAGATAGAGCGCCTCCGACATTTCGCCGTAGTGGCTTCGGCGGCTGCCCCCATGCACGAGCTGTGTGCGCCGGTTCCAGTTGCTGCTCATCTGCGTATCGCCCTCTCCACGCGGCGCCGCCGGAGGCCGCTCTATGGTCCTGGCGGGTCTGCCGCCATATTCCGTCGCGGCCTGTGTGCGCCGTCGTCTGTATCGCGGTTGAATGCGGCGCTGCCAGACCGCATACGGCCCGCACACGTACACGTCAACGCACGGCCCCTTGTCCACGGGCTGAAACAGGGCACATTGTCGCCCAAACGAAGGAGACTGCATGACCGACCCGATAGACCTGTACTACTGGCCGACTCCGAACGGCTGGAAGATCACGATCGCGCTTGAGGAAATGGGCCTGCCCTACGAGGTCAAGCTCGTGAATATCGGCCGCGGGGACCAGTTCGCGCCCGATTTTCTCAGGATCGCCCCGAACAACCGCATGCCGGCGATCGTGGACCCGAAGGGGCCGGATGGCGAACCGATCTCGGTTTTCGAATCCGGCGCCATCCTGCAGTATCTGGCGCGCAAGACGGGGCAGTTCACCGGCCCCACCGAACGTGACCGCGTCGCCGTCGATCAATGGCTGATGTGGCAGATGGGCGGGCTGGGCCCGATGGCCGGACAGGCGCATCACTTCCTGAAATACGCTCCTGCGATGGACCCGCCGCAGGATCTGCCCTACGCCAAGGACCGGTACCGCAACGAAACGGCGCGCTTGCTTCGGGTGCTCGACGGACAACTGGCCAAGAATACCTATGTCGCCGGGGACTTCTTCTCGATCGCGGACATGGCCATCTGGCCTTGGGCCTCGCTGTGGGAAAACCAGGAACAGACCATCGAGGACAAGCCCAACCTGGCGCGCTGGCTCGATCTGGTCGCGGCACGCCCGGCGGTTCAGACCGGGCGCGCTGTCGCCAGCGACGCGCGCAGCAATCTGCAGCAAGACCGCGACGCGCAGAAAGTCCTGTTCGGTCAGCGTGCCTAGGCACGCCCGTTACGGAAACGTTGAAGCCGGCCGGGTCACTGGCCGGTTTCTCCTGCCCAGAAGCGTTCGATCAGCTTCGCCTGCGTCATGAAGAAGGCGAAGACAGCACCGGCCTGACCGAAGGTGTCCCACACCACATAGACATCGGTCGAGAAGCTGCGCCAGATCACCTCATTGGCCAGCGCCATCGCCAGAAAGAACCAGGCGAGACGCCGTGTGAGCAGCATCCAGCCCTCATGCGTCAGGGGCATCAGCCCCTCCATGATGTATTCCAGCCATGACTGCCCGCGCAGCAACCCGATCCACAGCAGCGCCGAGAAGATCCCGAAGACGAAAGTGCTCTTCATCTTGAAGAAGCGCTCATCGTTGAGCCAGACGGTCAAGGCGCCGAAGACGACCACGAACACCAGGGTCAGCATCTGGATGCGCGACACACGCCCGGTGAGCTTCCACAAGGCGGCATTGCTGGCCATCAGCACCGGAATGAACAGCCCTGTCAGCACGATGAACCCGTCATAGTCGCGCCCGCCGATGGTATAGACCTGTTCGCGCAGGATGATGTAGCCGCCCAGAAACGCCAGAAGCGGCCCGAGTTCGAGCGACTGTTTCAACACGCCGTTGGGCTGGGGTTTGCCTGTCATGTCCGTGCTCCTACGCCGCCCACTGAACTATCACCGCACCGCCAGCGATCAAGACCATAAGAAGCACGCGCCGCGGGCCCACGCGTTCGCCCAGCATCACCCAGCCGATCAGTGCTGCGAAGACCGTCGAGGTCTCGCGCAGCACCGCAGCCTGTCCGACCGGCCCCAGCCGTGTGGCCAGCATGATCGCGCCGAAGCTGAGCATCGCGACCACGGCGCCGATTATCCCGCGGCGCATGAGCGGCAGGATCTGCCCGGTCGGCAACCCGCGCCAGCGCCGCCATGTGTAGATCGGCATGAAGAACGCGTCGATGAAGAAGAACCAGGCCAGGAATGTGAACGGGTCCGCCGTCGCCCGGATGCCATAGGCATCGAAGGTGGTGTAGAGTGCGACGAAGCCGCCGGTGATCACTGCGAGGCCCAGCGCGGCGTTCAGCGTCTCGCGGTCCACCGTGATATGGCGCAGATTGTAGACCGCAAGGCCGAAAATCCCCGACAGCAGCACCGCCACGCCCAGCCATTGCAAGGGGTTGAAGGTCTCGCCGAACAACAGCCAGGCGCCGATCACGGTAAAGAGCGGGCCGGTACCGCGCACCACCGGGTATACGACCGTATAGGCCCCGCGCTGATAGGCGGCGGCCTGAAAGACCTTGTAGCCCGCATGTATCAGGAAGACGCCCACGAAGATCGGCCACATATGAGGTTCGGGCCACGGCACGACGAACAGCGCGATCGGTGCCGCGATGACGCCATAGCTCGCATCGATCGCCGCGCGCGACAGCCACGGATCGAACCGCCCCTTCTGCATGGCCCCGAAGAGCGCGTGCAGGATCGCCGCCATCAACGCGAGTCCGGCCGCAAGCTGTGCGCCCGCCGGCGTCCCGTCCAGCGCGATCAGCCACTCGCTCATGTCAGCCTCGGCCGCCGGGATCCGCACCCATCGCCATGCTCAATCGTCCACCCCCACGAGGGCGCGCGCGAATTCTTCCGGATCGAAGGGCTGCAGATCGTCGATCTGCTCGCCGACGCCAATGGCATGAATGGGCAGGCCGAAGCGATCCGCCAGCGCGACCAGCACACCCCCGCGCGCTGTCCCGTCGAGCTTGGTCATGACCAGGCCCGAGACATCCGCCATCTTGCGGAACGTCTCGACCTGGCTGAGCGCATTCTGCCCGGTCGTCGCGTCAAGAACCAGAAGCGTGTTGTGGGGGGCGTCGGGGTCCTTCTTGCGCAGGACCCGTACGATCTTCTGCAGCTCGGCCATCAGGTCCGCGCGATTCTGCAGCCGCCCCGCCGTGTCGATCATCAGAAGATCGGCGCCCTCCGCCTGCGCCTTGCCCAGCGCATCGAAAGCCAGGCTGGCCGGATCGCTGCCTTCGGGGGCCGTCATTACCGGCACGCCCGCCCGATCGCCCCAGATCTGCAGCTGCTCGACGGCGGCGGCGCGGAAGGTATCGCCCGCGGCAATGACGACAGACTTGCCGGCGGCCTTGAACTGGCTGGCGAGCTTGCCGATCGTCGTGGTCTTGCCCGATCCGTTCACACCGACCACCAGCACCACCTGCGGGCGAGACGCATAAAGCGGCATCGGCCGCGCGACAGGCTCCATGATCCGCGTGACCTCATCGGCCAGCAGCGCCTTCAGTTCTGGCACCGAAAAACGACGGCCCATATGCGTGGCGGCCATCGCGGCCGTGACCCGTGTCGCCGTCTCGACCCCCATATCGGCCTCGATGAGCAACTCTTCGAGCTGCTCGAGCATGTCGTCATCGAGCGCGCGCCGCCGTGCCTTGCCGTCGCCGCCGCGCCCGAAAAGCCGGCTGAAAAGACCGCCTTGCGTGGCCGCCGCGGGCGGCGCCGCGGGGTCCGGTTCGGGTGGCGGCGCGCCAGGGGTCGGCGGTTGCGGCGGCGCCGGCTCGGTGGGAACCGGCGCCGGGGCATCGGATGCCGGGGCCGGGCGCGGGGGCATCGACGGCGGCGCCGAGGCCGCATCGTCGGGCGTGTTGTCGAGCGCGGTATCCTCTGCCCCTTCCTCGACCAGAGTTTCCAGCCCTTCCTCCAACTTGGAGGAGGATTTGAACATCCGGTCCTTGAGCTTCTTGAAGAACGACATGCGGCCAACTCCGATCCTGCGCGTCCCGTTTCGAGCTATTACACCGCGACCGGTTTTGAAAGGCCGATACGCGCCAGCAATGAATTGCAACGCCGTCGCGACACGGGCATGCTGCGCGCACCTCCCTCGCCGAGCGCATGAATGCCACCCACCCCCCGAACTCCAACCCTTCAGAATCAGGCGGCACCCGCCCGGACATCGCGGTCGGTGGCCCTGGAGCGCGCGCTCGAGGGCGGGGCTCGGCGGACCAGCCGCATCATTCTGGACGGGCAGGAGTGCTGGCTCAAGCGGCGCGAGGAACTGTCGCTGCGCTGGCGGCTGCAGAAGGGCGATCCGCGCCGCGCGTTCGAGCGCGAGCGCGCCGCGCTGCAATTGCTGGGAACGCAGGGGTTGCCTGTCGCGCCGCTGCTCGCGCAGGGGGAAGACTATCTTGTCATCGGCGATTGCGGCGCGTCCCTAGCCCGGATGCTGCGCAGCGCCGAAATACCGCAGGAGGAACGCATCGGGGCCTTTCTTGCCGCCGGGCACGCGCTGGCGCAGCTTCACCTGGCTGGGATCGCGCATGGCCGGCCCAGCGTGAAGGATATCTGTCACCGCGACGGCCGCATCGCCTTCATCGATTTCGAACGTTTCGTGCCGCCCCCGGCGCCGGCTTCGGCCTTGCGCAACGATCTGCTGATCTTCGTGTCCAGCGCCTACGCCTTCGCCCAGCACGACGCGCCCGAGATCGCGGCGGCCTGCAGCGCCTATCGCGCGCGGGCGCCGGAACGGGTGTGGGAGGCGGCGGCGCGGCTCTGCCGGCGCCTGCGCTGGATCGACACGCTGACAAGGCCGCTGCAGCGCCGCGAGGCGCGGCGCCATCCGAGCCGCGCCTGCAAGGAATTCGGTGCCATTCCGTTGACGCTGCGGTGTTTTGGGGCGCGCGACGCGTCGCCGTGAAGATCCGCGTCTGCGCGCCGCATCAGGGCGACGGGCCGTGCAGCCGCGCGCCGATCTCCGTGGCCAGCGCGGCGATTTCTACGACCGCCGCGCGGTTCCCCGCCATCTCGCCGACCCCCAGCCCCTGCCCCAGCGTTTCGGCATAGCTGACCCGGTTCTTCAGCTGCGCCGACAGCAGCGCCGCCCCCATGCCACCGGCCGCCTGCGTGATCTCCCGCGCCAGCCGGGTACCGGCCCGCACCCGGTTGAGCACCACGCAGACATCGCGATCCTCGCGCCGCGCAAGGTCCAGAACACCCTCGGTTGCCCAGAGATCCAGCTGCGACACCGCCACCGGTACCAGCACCAGGTCGGCCGCCCGCAAGGCCGGTCGCAGATCCGCATCCGCCTTGGGCGGCGTGTCCACGATGATGAAATCGGCATTGGCGCGCAGCTTGTCGCACTCATACGCTACGCCCCAGGCGGACGATGTCGAGAAGTCGAGCCCCGGGTTTTCGAGGCGTTCATGCCGTGTCATGAACCAGCGGCCCAGACTGCCCTGCGGGTCCGTATCCAGCAATGCGACGGTCCCGCCCGCCTGCGCAAGCTGCACCCCCAGATTGACCGCAAGCGTGGTCTTTCCGGACCCGCCCTTCTGCTGGGCGATGGTGATGACTTTTCCCGCCATGGTGTCCCCGTGCGACTGCGACCGGGTTCACCCTGCCACAGCCGATGGGGGTTTGCACCTTGCCTGCGCGATCGCGGTGGGTGTTTCACGCGGCGGGGACAGAGATTCCCTTCTCGCGCCCCAGCTCGCGCATGCGCTTTTGCAACTTTTCGAAGGCACGCACCTCGATCTGGCGAATGCGCTCACGACTGACGTCATAGGCATGCGACAGCGCCTCCAGCGTCGCCGGCTCATCCAGCAGACGCCGCCGGGTCAGGATGTCCTTTTCCCGATCATTGAGCACATCCATCGCCGCCGCCATGAGTTCGCGCCGCGCCTGCAGCTCGTCGCGTTCGGCGTAGTCCTCGGCCTGATTGGCATCATCATCCTCGAGCCAGTCCTGCCAGGATGCCGAGCTGTCGCCCTCCATCCCGATCGTGGCGTTGAGCGAGGCATCCGAGCCCGACATGCGCCGGTTCATCGCAATGACCTCGCTCTCGGTCACGTTCAGGTCCTGCGCGATCTGTCTGACGTTTTCAGGGCGCAGATCGCCTTCCTCAAGCGCGCCGATCTTGGACTTGGCCTTGCGCAGATTGAAGAAGAGCTTCTTCTGGCCCGATGTGGTGCCCAGTTTCACCAGCGACCAAGAGCGCAGGATATACTCCTGAATAGACGCGCGGATCCACCACATCGCGTAGGTCGCAAGACGGAACCCCTTGTCGGGGTCGAAGCGCTTGACCGCCTGCATGAGCCCCACATTGGCCTCCGAGATCACCTCGGCTTGTGGCAGCCCGTAGCCGCGATACCCCATCGCGATCTTGGCGGCGAGGCGCAGATGCGAGGTCACGAGTTGATGCGCCGCTTCGGTGTCCTGATGGTCCACCCAGCGCTTGGCGAGCATGTATTCCTCTTCCGGTTCCAGCATCGGAAACTTGCGGATTTCTTGCAGGTAACGGTTGAGCCCCTGTTCCGGGGAGGGTGCGGGAAGGTTTGCGTAGTCGTTCATCGATGTCGCCTCAGTCAGAGGTCAGGTTCAGGTGACGTTCGGGCGCCCGCCCGCCAAGGGCGGACATAGACGCGTCCGTTGAACACAGGATGAACGCGAATGCCCCGCGACGCCAGTCCCGCAATGCGATTTTCACGTGTCTGTGCGAACAGTTGCAGTGCGCAGTTGTGCGACAAGATGGCGCATGTCCGAAGGCAATGGTGCCTCAAAGGACATGGCAGCGCCTGTGACGGGATGCACGAAGCCAAGCGTCGCCGCATGCAGGGCCTGGCGCGGGAAGGCGTTCGCCGTCTGCGCGGCCGCATCGCCAAGCGCGCGGCGCGACAGGACGCGCCGCCCACCATATGTGGCATCACCGATAAGCGCGTGTCCAGCATACGCCATGTGCACGCGGATCTGATGGGTGCGCCCGGTCTCCAGCCAACACTCCAGGAGCGCGGCGACCGCGTCGGGCACACCGAACCGATCCAGCACACGCGCGCGGGTTACGGCGTTGCGCCCGCCGTGATGGGTCACGGCCTGCCGCTGACGGTCGGTGCGATGGCGCGCGATCTGCGTGACGATCCGCAGCACGTTGCCCGCCTCGAAGCTCACGCCGCCCAGGCCGCGCAGTCGCGGGTCAGCGGCATCGGGCACACCGCGCACCACGGCAAGGTAGCGGCGCGCAACGCTGTGCCGAGCGAACTGTTCCGCAAGCCCATGATGCGCGCGGTCGGATTTCGCGGCGACCAGAAGACCCGACGTGTCCTTGTCGATCCGATGCACGATGCCGGGGCGCCGCGCACCGCCGATGCCTGACAGCGAGTCTGCGCAGTGATGGAGCAAGGCGTTGACCAGCGTGCCGCGTCCCGCGCCCGGCGCCGGATGCACCACCATGCCGGCGGGTTTGTTGATGACGATGAGATCGGCATCCTCATGCACCACATCGAGAGGAATCGCTTCGGGCTGCGCTGCGATGTCGGTGGCCGGTTCGAGCGTGATGGTCAGCGTCTCGCCCGGAGCCACCTTCGCGCTCGGCTCGCTCAGCACGGCCCCGTCGCGCATCACCGCCCCCTGCGTGATGAGACGTGCCAGCCGCGAGCGCGACAGCCCTGCCGCATCTGGCACTTCGCGCGCCAGCGCCTTATCAAGGCGCCCGGGCGGGTCATCGCCGATTGTTACCCGCAAACTGCGCGAGGAGGGATCCGGACACATGCAAGACGCTCCCACGCCGCCGCCGGACGGTCCCGTTCCCGAACTGCGGTTTCTCAAGATCCTTGTCACCACGCTGACCGGTGTCATGATCGTCGGACTTGTAGTCATTATCGGGCTGCTTGTCACGCGGCTTCAGCCGCTGACCGCGCCCCAGGTCGTGACGCTGCCGGACCATGTCACGCTGCCCGACGGGGCTCACCCCGTCGCATTCACCGCCGGGCCGGGCTGGCATGCGGTGGTCACGTCGGAGGACGAGATCCTGATCCTCGACCCTTCGGACGGCACGTTGCGCCAGCGCATCGCGATCAAGACCGACGCGCGGGCTGACTGACCCCGGCGCGCCCGGCGGTGCAGCGTGAAACCGCCTGCCTACGCTTGGCCGACGCTGCGCCCCGGTAACGTGATCGGCGACGGATCACAGCCGCGAATTGGGCTGCGCCGTGCGTATGGCGATCATCGTGCGGTTCTGCACACCGAGCCGCAGCCTGATCGCCTGCAGATGGGCATTCACCGTATTGACCGATATCCCGAAATGGTTGGCGATCTGCTTGTTGGACTTGCCATTCGCCACCAGTTGACAGATTTCCCGCTGTCTGCGGGTGAGGACATGCGCGCCGGGATCGTCGCCCGCGGCGGTGTCGGGCAAGTCCCGCGCCATCAGGTCCTGCGGGAAGACGACAAAGCCGTCCATGACGAGTTTGAGCACCGGCACGAGCCGATCCGCCGAAGTGGATGCCGGCAGCAGTGCAACCGTGCCCTCGGGAAGCTGATGCAACCCCTGCGGCATCGCCTTGCACCGCGCAAGAATGACAAGGCGCGCGGACTGCGGCAGACAACCCAGCCGGTCGGCAAAACCGGAATCGTCAAGCTCCGCCTCGTCGACGCATACCAGCGCGATTGCAGGCGCGACCTGCGGGGACTGACGGCGCGCCGATGTGGCCGTGTCGCCGTATCCATCCAGGCTGCCGGCATAGGCAAGCGGCAGATCCAGTTCGCCCACCACCGCGATCAAGCGGTGCAGTTCGCCGAGTTCCTCGGAAAAGATGAATGCACGGGCATCGGCCTTCTTCGCGATGAGCGGAGCTCTGCGAAGAAGGCCGAAATTGAAATCGGCCTTGCGTTCCATTTTTTCGGACCTCCATAATTGGCATTTCCTGAAAACAGTTCGATCAATCGACCATCGAGGTCGTGGCCGCCTCGCCGTCCGGCGGGGCGATTCGCGACAGGGCCTGTGTGAACCCCTGCAACGAAAGCGGAATGTCGATCGGGCCCTGCGCCGGCACGGTCACCTGCACCGCGGCCGCCTCGGCGCCCACCAACCCGTCGAGCAACGCCTCATCGACCGGCCCTTCGACAAGGCAGCCCTGGCCGGTGCAGCGCGCGATACCAAGGCGAACCGGGTCTGAACCCGAAGCGATCACCGCCCCCTGCGCGAGATCCACGCCGAGCGGCAACGCCATCTGCAGATGCAGATCCGGCCCGCGATAAGCGAGGGCTGTCACCATCACCACATCGGTGCCGCCGCCCGTGAGCATGCGCTGATAGATCTGGCAGGTTCCGGGCGTCGCTTCCTCGTCGAAGCATTCGACCATCCAGTCACCCACGCTTTCGCGGTTCAGCGGCTGCGGGTAGTCGCGCGCCTGGGCTGTCGCGGCTGCGGCGACCGCCACGGCCAACGCGGCGGTGGCGATCCGGTGGGATTTGCTCATGCGGGACATTTCCCGGTCTCCTTCTCTGTGCGGCCCGGCATCGACGCCGCTGTCGGTTTCAATTCAACTGCCGCTCGCCAGCCGCCCGCGATGCTGCGCCATTCGCCGGTTGTAGTCGGCGATCATGCGGGTTTGTGTGCCGGGGTTGGCAAAGCGCCACAGCCCGTTCTTCGCGCCCTCGTGCACCAGCCGGTAGACGGCAAGTTCGATCGCCTGCCGTACCGCCAGCCCGACGGGTTCGTTGCGCGACACGCCGGCCTCCGCCTCGAGGATCTCGTCGGTCGCCACGAAGCGGAACACCGAGCCCTGGACAAGCGTGGAATAGATCGTCTTGGATGCGGTGACGGATGTCAGGATTTCGCCGGTATTGACGCTGACCGCTCGCAGGAAGACCGTCACCATGTCGCGCCGGTGCTGCGTCGAGGCGCCGATTCCGAGCAGCCGCGCCCCGGCGCCGCCGGTCTCGACATTGCTGTCATAGTTGATGATCCCGCCTTCGAGGATCACGCCGGCGAACCGCAAGGGTGGCAGCGGCGAGCTTTGCGTGCCGCGATAGGCGCGGTGGCTCTGTTCGATCAGGTTGCGTTCGGTGAGCAGGTTCTGCAGCCCGACCCGTTCGACCGGGTTGAACCAGCGCCCGCCCGAAACGCCCTTGAGCACATCAATCAGCACCGCATCGCCGCCTTGCGTGACCGCGCGCGAGAACTCGGCGAAGAATTCATTGGGCTTGTGCTGGCCGGTCTGGTCGGCAAAGCCGTAAACGGCCACGTCGATCCGCCGCGCCGGAGGCGCCAGCGCCCGCAATCTTTCACCGGACGGCGTCGCCGCCTCGGCGGTCGGGGGTCTTATCCCGCTTGTGCCCATCCCGCCCGTCGTGCCGCAGGCGCTCAGCGCCAGCGCGGCCACAAGGGCCACTGTCGTCAATTTTGCCCACCGTTTCACAACACTGTCTCCCCTTGCTCAGGCGTCATCGCGCCGCGCGTTCAATTGCTGGCGTTGACTCGTTCGGCACCGTTGTTCAGCGCAAAGCCTTCGGTGACGGGGTTTCCATTGCCGTTCCCGCCATTGCCGTTGCCGCCGTTGTCATTCCCGCCATTGCCATTTCCATTACCGTTGCCGTTGCCACCGCCGCCGATGCCGCCCAGGTCGATGGTAATGGGGGGGAAATTGATCTGCGGAATCCCGCCGCCGCCGCCGCCGCCGCTCGCGGCATGCTTGTTCTGGAGCTGCGCGAGGTTGATCAGATGCGAGGACATGTTCGGATTGCCGCCGAAGGAGGGGTTGATTGGGCGATAGATGAGCTCGCTGGCTGCAACCGCGCCCGCCGGAAGCGCACCGGCCAGGCAGAGGAAAAGAATTCCGGCTACGCGTTTCATGAGATGTCTCCTGTGTTTCAGTTCAAATGGATAACCGTGCCCGGGGGCGCGTTCTTGATGACCACCCCGCCCGAATAATTCTGCCCGGCCTGGCCGTAAGTGATCGTGGTCTCTTGAGAATCGACCAGACCGACGGCCACGCCCAGCCCGTGCCCGATCTGCGCGGTGGCGACGGCATTGTCGTTGCCGCCGATCACCCCGACCGCCGAGGTGTTGCCGGTCCCGATCTGGGCCTGCGCGATCACGCTGCCGGGCGAGTCCTTGATGACCGCCACAGCCGTGTTGGCCTGCCCCAGCTGAAGCGTTGCAATGGCGCCGCCGGGGCTGGCTTCGACATATGTCGCCGCCGTGTTCTCCAGCCCCTGCTGCAGGACCAGAACCTCGCTTCCGGACGGTGCCATCCCGCCGGTCAGCGTCGGCGCATCCGGCGCGACGCTGCGCGGCGCCACGATCTGCTGCAGGCTGACATTGTCCACCTCGAAATCGAGCTGCTGCCCCCATGCCGGCACAGGCAGGCAGAGTGTCCCGATCAACAGCGCCCGAAAGACCGGGGAGCCACCGACGCGACGCTGGCGCCATGGGCGACCGAAAACAGACGCTATGGCTGAAAACATGATACTGATCCCCCGAAAACTGACTAAAAAATACGCATACTCAGAGCGTCACGAAAAACGGATCGGAATCGACCCTCGAGTCCCCGGGTCTTTCGCGCAGAAAATTAAGCTCCCTTTCGAGATGACAGTCAACTTCTTTCGGCCCGATCTGCGCCGTGAATCGCGCACTCAGGACCGAGTCCGCCGATGCCCCGAATTGGGCGCGCGCCGCGATGACGTCATCGCGGCCTTGCGGAATCGCGAATTGCCCCCCCTGGATGGAGGAGGATTGATTGCTGCCGCTCGCCACGTTCAGGGTCAGGCGATATTGCCCGACCGCGCCCGGGTCTCCGGCGACATGCACCTCGAGAAGGAAACTGCTGCCGGCTTCAACCAGTCGGATCTCGCATGCCGAGATCGCCGATCCGGCCGTTCCCGGCAGCAGCTGCGCCAGCACCAAGGCAGCCAAGTAGGTGGGCTTCATCCTGACCTCCATCGCGCCGCGCCCGGAGGGGGCG
>LFIK01001069.1_pt1 | contig 21295 bp, 17 predicted proteins | sample 643401 | NCBI WGS metagenome assembly LFIK01 (sample SAMN03777447, study PRJNA286221) | soda lake metagenome | biome: soda lake; feature: Kulunda steppe; material: water; isolation source: sample T5-Br brine of Lake Tanatar-5 | place: Russia: Kulunda steppe | collected 2010-07
ACCCCGCCGAGCACCCGTTGGCGCTGCAACTGGGGGGATCGGACCCGGACGAGCTGGCCGACGCCACCGCGATGGGGGCACAGGCGGGATACGTGGAGGTGAACCTCAACTGCGGGTGCCCTTCGGACCGCGTGCAGTCGGGTTGCTTCGGCGCGGTGCTGATGCAGGACCCGGCGCTTGTGGCCCGGTGCGCCGAAGCGATGATCGCCGCCAGCCCCGCCGAGGTCACGGTCAAGTGCCGCATCGGCGTCGACGAGCAGGACCCGCGCGTTGCGCTGCCGCGGTTTCTGGACGCGGTCGCGGGCGCGGGGGTGCGCCGGGTGATCGTGCACGCGCGCAAGGCCTGGCTGCAGGGGCTGTCCCCGCGCGAGAACCGCGACGTTCCACCGCTGGATTATCCGCTGGTGCTGGCGATGGCGCGCGCCTACCCGCAGTTGCAGATCGTGCTCAACGGCGGCATCGACAGCCTTGATGCGGCCGAGGCGCTGCTGGCGCAGGGGATCGCGGGGGTGATGATCGGCCGGGCGGCGTATCAGCGGCCGGCGGACATCCTGTGCGGGGCCGATGCGCGGATCTTCGGGGTGCCGGGCGGGCTGGACCCAGTGGCGGCGGTGGCTGCGATGCGGCCCTACATCGCGCGCCATCTGGATCGGGGCGGGCGCCTCCATGCGGTCACGCGCCACATGCTGGGGCTGTTTGCGGGCCGCCCCGGAGCGCGTGGCTGGCGGCGTGTGCTCTCCGAGGGCGCAACGCGGCCGGGCGCGGGGCTCGAGGTTCTGGACGCGGCCCTGGCGCAGGTGGACCCTGAGGCAGGGGCGCAGCGCGCGGCCGCGCTCATTTCTTGACAAAAGTGATCGGGTATAGTAATGCGTCGCAGGGCCGATGGGCGTCGCTGCGCGCCACCGGCACGTTCCGTCACCGCCGTTCCGGCGATCCCGAGGCCCCATGAACACCCTGCCCAAGACCTTCAGCTTCAAGATGCCCGCCGAGGCGACACCGTTGGGATATCGGCCGCGACCCGCGCAGGTGCTGCTGGAGGTCTCGCGGCTGCGCAAGCGCTTTCCGCAGGGCGACACCCCGGCGGTGGAGCGGGTGGGATTCACGCTGGGCGAGGGGGAATTGCTGGCGCTGCTGGGGCCGTCGGGGTGCGGCAAGACGACGACCCTGCGCATGATCGGCGGGTTCGAGCACCCCGATGAGGGCACCATCACCCTGCGCAGGCGCGACATCACGCATCTGCCCCCGGAAGCGCGCGGCATCGGCTTCGTGTTCCAGGATTACGCGCTGTTTCCGCATCTCAACGTTCTGGACAATGTACGCTTCGGCCTGCGGCGGATGCCGCGCGCCGAGGCGAAGGCGAAGGCGCGCGAGATGCTGGGGATGGTGGGGCTGGCGGGGCTGGAGGGGCGCAAGCCCAGCGAGCTGTCGGGCGGGCAGCAGCAGCGCGTGGCACTGGCGCGCACGCTGGCGATGTCGCCGCCGCTGGTGCTGATGGACGAGCCGTTCTCGAACCTCGACGCCGCGATGCGGGTGGAGACGCGCCAGGAGGTGCGCAAGCTGATGAAGGCGGCGGGCTCGGCGGGGATTCTGGTCACGCATGATCAGGAAGAGGCGTTGGCCATCGCCGACCGGGTGGCGGTGATGGAGGCCGGCCGCGTGCTGCAGATCGGCACTCCCGACGAGATCTACCGCAATCCGGCGTCGGAATTCGTGGCCTCGTTCCTGGGGCGGTCGAACATCCTGACCGGCACCGCGAGCGGGCTGGAAGCGGCGACGCCCTTCGGCACGCTGCCGCTGTCGCGCGCGGCGAACGGTGCGGTCGCGCTGGCGGTGCGCCCCGAGCAGATCATGCTCGAGCCCGACCCCGAGGGCGCGGCCTCGGTCGTGGGGCGCGAGTTTCGCGGCCATGACCAGCTCTACTGGGTGCAGGAGGGGGAGCGCTGCATGCTGGTGATCTCGGGGCCCGGGGCGAGCATCGATATCGGCACCCGGGTTCGGCTGCGGATCTGCGATTGCGTCGTCCCGCTGGTCTGAGGCGGGGCGCAGGGGGCTGTCTGCCCCCTCTTGGGCCGCGGGCGCGGCCCAATTCACCCCCGAGGATATTTTGGTCAGGATGAAGGGTCAGCCGAGTTCGGCGATGAAGTCGGTGAGCGCCGCGGTGAAGGCGGCTGGATCCTCGACGCAGGGCAGGTGGCCGGTCCCGCGGAGCAGTTCGGTGCGCGCGTCGGGGATCAGCGCGAGGGTTTCGCGCACCAGATCGGGCGGGGTGGAGCCGTCGTGATCGCCGGCGATGCCAAGCGCGGGCAGCCGCAGCGCGGCGGTGGTGGTGTAGAAATCGGTGCCGGCGATGGCGGCACAGCAACCCGCGTAGCCTTCGGCCGGGGTGCGGGTCAGCATGTGGCGCCAGGCGGTGAGTTCGGGCGTGGCGCGGAAGCGCGGGGAGAACCAGCGTTCGAGCACCGCGTCGGCGAGCGCCGCGACCCCGTGCGCCTGGACCGTCTGGATGCGGTCGTGCCAGATCTCGGCGGTGCCGATGCGCGCGGCGGTGTTCGACAGCACCAGCGCGCGGATCAGGTCGGGGCGCTTGATCGCCAGGCCCTGCGCGACCATGCCGCCGATAGACAGCCCCACGAACACCGCGCGCCGCACGCCAAGATGGTCGAGCAACGCCTCGGTGTCGGCGACGAGTTGGCCCATGCTGTAAGGCGCCGGGGGCGCGTCCGAGAGCCCGTGGCCGCGGCGGTCGTAGCGGATCAGCCGCAGCCCCGGCGGCATCCGCGCGACCACCTTGTCCCAGAGCCGCAGGTCGGTCCCGAGCGAGTTTGAGAACACCACCGGCAGGCCGCTTTCGGGGCCGTCGATGCGGTAATGCAGCCGGGTGGTGCGAAGCTCGGCGATCTGCATGTCAGTCCTCCGTGTCCAGCGCGCGGGCGAACAGCGCGCGGTCGACATTGCCGCCCGAGGCGATGATCACCACCGGTCCGGGACGCAGCGTTGCGGGCTGGAAGAGCGCTGCGGCCAGGGCCACGGCGCCGCCCGGTTCGATCACCAGCTTGAGGTGCGCGGCAGCCGCGGCCATGGCGCGCAGGGTGTCGTGGTCGGCAACCGCGAGCCCCGGCCCGGCGAGGCGCTGCAGAACCGGCAGCGTCAGCAGGCCGGGGCGCGGGGTCAGGATGGCGTCGCACAGCGCGCTGGGGCCGGGGTTGGGGTGGTGGGGCTGCCCCGCGAGCGCGCGGGCGGTGTCATCGTGGCCCTCGGGCTCGACCGGGCGGACACGCAGCCCCGGCGCGCGGGCGTCAAGCGCCAGCGCCACACCCGCCGCAAGGCCGCCGCCGCCGCAGGGGACCAGCACCTCGGCCTGGTCGATGCCTTCGCTGGCCAGTTGTGCGGCGAGCTCCAGCCCGACGCTGCCCTGCCCGGCGATCACCTGCGGATCATCGTAGGGCCGGATCAGGGTCAGCCCGTCGCGTTCGATGATCCCGGCGGCGATGGCCTCGCGATCGTCATGGGCGCGGTCGTAGGGAATGAGCTCGGCGCCCAGCGCACGGGTCGCCGCGGTCTTGATGCGCGGGGCGTCTGCCGGCATCACGATTACCGCGCGCATCCCGTGGGCGCGCGCTGCTGCCGCCACCCCCTGCGCATGATTGCCCGAGGACCACGCGATCACGCCCCGCGCCCGCGCCGCCGGCGAGAGCGCCGAGACTGCCGCCCAGGCGCCGCGCAACTTGAAGCTGCCGGTGTGCTGCAGACACTCGGCCTTGACCAGCACCCGCCGCCTGGCCACGGCGTCGAGCGCGGGCGATGACAGCAGCGGCGTGCACCGGATATGGCCTGCAAGCCGCGCGGCGGCGGCGTCGAGCATCGCCACCGTCGGGGCGCGCGTGTCGGCGGCTACAGGCATTGGCCCAGGAACCGGTGCAGGACGCGCAGCGCCTCGGGTTCGTCCAGGAACGGGACATGGCCGCGATCGGCCACGTCGGCAAACAGCATGTCGGGGCGGCGGCGCAGCATCTCATCGGCGGTGGCCTGCGACAGCAGGTCGGAGCCCGCACCGCGGATCAGCGCGAGCGGCAGGTCGGCGCAGGCGTCGAACAACGCCCACAGATCGCCGGTATCGCCGGTCATCGCAGCCAGAAACGCCGTGCGCAGCGCCGGGTCATAGGTCAGCTGCAGGCCCTGGTCGGTCTGCCGGAAGCTGCGTTCGGCATGGGCAAACCAGCGCTCGGGGGGGACGTTGGCGAAGCCGAGCGCGCCGCGTTCCAGCATGATTGCGGCGGCGGCGTGGCTGCGCGCATCGGGCGTCTGGCCGATATACCGCGCGATCCGCTCGAGCGAGGCACGCTCGATCACCGGCCCCACATCGTTGAGACAGATACCGCGCAGCCGCTCGGGGGCGGTGGCGCCCAGATAGAGCCCGATCAGCCCCCCGCGCGAGGTGCCCAGCAGCGCCGCGCGCTCCACGCCGAGATGATCCAGCAGCGCCAGCGCGTCGGCGGCCTCGGTCGGCACCGTGTAGGTGTCGGCACCGGTCCAGTCCGACCGTCCGCGCCCGCGATAATCCATGCGGATCATGCGCAGCGGGGGCAGGTGGGGCGCCACATCGTCGAAATCGCGCCCGTCGCGCGTCAGCCCGGCCAGGCACAGAAGTGCGATGCCGTGGCCGTCATCGGTGTAATGGATCCTTGCGCCATCGGGGGCGGTGAACTGGGGCATCGCGCTCTCCTGCTGGGCACAAACTCGCACAGCCGCGCGGCGGGGAAAAGGGTTTGCCGGGGGCGGGGTTTAACGATGCGCAGTTTCGCGCTATACTATCTTAAGTCGAGGAGCTACCCGCGCGCACGCGGCCTCCGTCAAGTCATCCCCAAAACGAAGGAATGCGCATGTCCCAGGTCAAACCGGGCAACAAGGTCCGTTTTCACTATACCGGCACGCTCGAGGACGGGTCGGTCTTCGACAGCTCCGACGGCCGCGAGCCGCTGGAATTCACCCTGGGGGAGGGCCAGATCATCCCGGGGCTGGAGCGCGCCATCGAGGGCATGGAGACGGGCGAGCAGAAGACCGTGACCATCGCCGCCGATGACGCCTATGGCCCCTATCAACCGCAGGGTCGACAGGGTGTGCCGCGTGACCAGATCCCCGATCACATCCCGCTCGACATCGGAACGCGGCTGCAGGTGCAGACCCCCGACGGGCAGCCGATGCCGGTGACCGTGGCCGAGGTCAGCGACGAGGTCGTGGTGCTCGACGCCAACCACCCGCTGGCCGGCAAGGACCTGACCTTCGCGGTCGAGATCGTCGACGTCGGCTGACACGCATTGTGTCACCGCCTTGATCCCGATCAAGGCGGTGGCGCGCCCCGCCCGCTTTGCTGGGGTCGGCAAACGGGAGGATTTCCATGACCGACACCTCAGACCAGAGCCACACCGCGCGTGAGCGGCTGCGCGCGCGCCGCGCCGAGCTTGTGGCGCGCATGGACGAGGTCGAGCACGAGCTCGAATCGCACAACTCGCCCGACTGGGAAGACCGCGCGACCGAGCGCGAGGAGGACGAGGTGCTCGAAGGTCTGGGTCTGTCGGCGCAGGCCGAGTTGGCGCAGATCGACGCGGCGCTGGGGCGGGTCGATGCCGGCGAGTATGGCCTGTGCGTGCGCTGCGGCGCCGCGATCGCCCCGAAGCGGCTGGAGCTTCTGCCCGCGACACCGTTCTGCAGCGCCTGCGCAGGCTGAGCGCGCCCCCGGACACGAAAGCGCCCGCCACATGGGGCGGGCGCGTCGCAACCGGGATCGCGGTGTCGGCTCAGCGGCGGATGCCCAGCTTGCCGATCAGATCGCGGTAGCGTCCCTCGTCCTTGCCGCGCAGATAGTCCAGCAGCTTGCGCCGCGTTGCGACCAGCTTCAGCAGCCCACGGCGGGAATGATTGTCCTTCTTGTGGGTCTTGAAGTGCTCGGTCAGCGTGGCGATGCGCTTGGTCAGCACCGCGACCTGCACCTCGGGCGAGCCGGTGTCGCCGGGGGCACGGGCGAATTCGCCGATGATCTGCGTCTTTTCTTCGGGTGTGATCGACATCGGGGTCTCCTGTCATCTGAGGGGTGGGGCGCAGGCCGGGATGTCGTCCAGCAAGGCCCCCTGGAGGGGTCGGCCCCGTCGGAGGCCGAGCGCGCGGATACCCCGCCTGCGCGCGGATGACAACCCGCCGCAGCCCGCCGCGTCGGCGACGCATGCGCCCGGCGGCATGCATTCGTTAACCAGCAACCGCGGAAGTGCTTCGCGTTGCTGCCGTTTCATGGCATCCTTGCGCATCTGTAGCCGCGCAGGGTTAACAAGATGTGGGTGTTTCTGGGAATGATCGCGGCAATGTTCGCGGGGGGCATGTCGGATGCCTTCGTGTCGAACCGCGCCGATGCCTCGGGGGCCGATGATTCGCCCGAGGATGGCGACGACGACACCCGCGACGCGCCCGGAACAACCGGGCACGGCGATTTGCTCGCGGCCGCCTTCGCCCCGGAGCCTGCGGGCTTCATCGATGCACCGCTGCCCACCCCCGACCTCGACACCGACCTCGACACCGACCTCGACACCGACATCAGCCCGGCGGACAGCGACGAGACCGATCTGCCGTGGGACCATCACCCCGATGACCAGCATCCGCTCGCCAACGGCATGCCCCCGCATGAAGGCGACGACGCCAGCTGGATCGACTGGTCGGGGGATGAGGGCGTGCACAGTTCGGACGCCTTCCCGCCCGACGACACACCGCCGCAGGGTGTGGCGCTTGAGGCCGGCGACGGCGGCGCGCTGCTCAACGGCTCGGACGGCGACGACACGCTGATCGGCGGCGTCGGAGCCGACACGCTCAATGGCGGGCTGGGTGACGACCATCTGAGCGCGGGCGCAGGTGGCGCTTCGCTCAACGGCGGCATGGGCGATGACACGCTGATCGGCGGCGCGGGCGACGATACGCTGGTCGGCGGCTGGGGTGACGACCTGCTGGTCGCGGGTGGCGGCAACAACGTGCTGATGGGCGGCGCCGGTGACGACACGCTGGTCGGCGCAGTGGACCCCGCGCAGGCGGGCGGGCAGAACTTCCTCAATGGCGGCGAGGGCGACGACCTGCTGATCCTGGGCGGCGGCGATGTGGGGCATGGTGGTTCGGGCGCGGACACGTTCAACCTGGGCGACTGGATCGCGCCGGGGACGCTGGCCACGATCATGGACTACACCCCCGGCGAGGATCAGATCGTGCTCAGCTACAACCCCGACATTCACCCCGACCCGGCGCTGAGCGTCACCGAGCACCCAGACAACCCGGCGGACGCGCTGATCGTGCTCGATGACGAGGTGATCGCGCATGTGCTGGGCGGGGCAGGGCTGGCGGCGCAGGACATCGTGCTGTCACCCGGCCATCCCGCGGCAATCGCCTGAGCCCCCGACCGGCGGCGCGGCGGGTGGTCGCGGCGCGTGCAGAGCGCCGGAGCGCGCGGGTCAGAAATCCAGATCGGCGTAGTGCGGCGGCGGCGGCAGGCCGGGCAACTGGTCGGCCAGCAGCGGCCGGAAGGCCGGGCGCGACTTGATCTTCGCGTACCACTCGCGCACCGCGGCCGACCGGCTCCAGTCCACATCCGAGTTGTAATCCAGGCACGACAGATGCGCCGCGGCGGTGAAATCGGCGAGCGTCATGTCCTCGCCCGCCAGCCAGCGGCGACGCTCCAGCAGCCACCCCATGTAATCCAGGTGATACTTGATCTTGGATGAACCCGTCTTGATCGCGCGGCTGTCGGGGTAGCCCTGTCCCATCAGCTTCTTGTTGACGCGTTCGTAAAGCAGGTTCGCCGTCACCTCGTTGTGGAACTTGTCGTCGAACCACGCGCACAGGCGCCGCACCTCGAAGCGCGCGCGGGGATCGCGCGGCATCAGCGGCGGGTCGGGCAGGGTCTCGTCCAGATACTCGCAGATCGCCTGGCTTTCGGACAGCACGCGACCGTCATGGCGCAGCACCGGCACCTTGCCGGCCGGGTTGCGGCGCAGGAAATCCGGATTGGCCTCCCAGTAGCGTTCCTCGATCAGCTCCACCTCGATCCGCTTTTCTGCCAGCGTCAGGCGGACCTTGCGGCAAAACGGCGACAGGGGCACGTGATACAGGCGCGACATGGGCTCTCCGGTGGTGGTGCGGGGGCTTGCCTGTCTTGACGCCTGCGCGGGCGAAGTTCAACCGCCGAAGCACGCCGCGCGCCCGTCGCGCGCGATGGTCGCCGCCCCGTCCATGATCGACTGCGCGCGGCGGCGGACAAAATCGCTGGGGGCCGAGGCGCTGCGCATCTGCGGTGCGGGCAGCACGGCGGCAAGCCGCGCGGCCTGCTGCGCGCTCAGATCGGCGGCGGTGACGCCGAAATGATGCTGCGCGGCGGCTTCGATGCCGAATACGCCTTCGGCGAACTCGGCGACGTTCAGATAGACCTCGAGGATGCGGCGCTTGCTCCACAAGGCCTCGACCAGCAGCGTGATGCCCGATTCCAGCGCCTTGCGCGCCCAGTCGCGCCCGCCATGCCACAGAAACACGTTCTTCACCATCTGCTGGCTGATGGTCGAGGCCCCGCGCCGCCCGCCGCTTTCGATCACGGTGCGGATCTCGGCCATGTCGAAGCCCCAATGCGTGCAGAAGCGCGCGTCCTCGGCCGCGACGACCGATCGCCGCGCCACCGGGGCGATATCGTCGAGCGCGACCCATTGCCGTTCGATCCCGCCCAGGCGGCGGTGCTCCTGCCACATGTAGATCCCGCCCGGCGGCGGCGCCAGCATGTAGACGATCACCCAGCCCACAATGAGCAGGAACAGCGCCGAGACCGCGCGCAACAGCCACCAGCGCAGCGTCCTCAGCCCGTCGGCCAGACGGTCCAGAAAGCCGCGGTCGCGGCGGCGTTTGCGGGCAGGGCGGGGGCGAGCCATGCGCCTTGATGCGCATGAAAGCGCGGCGGGCGTCAAGTCACTTGTGGACGGTGCTCAGGCGCGGATGCTTTCGACAGTCAGCGACCCGTTGGTGTAGACGCAGATATCCGCGGCGATCGCCATCGCCTTGCGCGCGATGGCGTCGGCGGGCAGGTCCGTCTCCATCAACCCGCGCGCTGCGGCCAACGCGTATTGCCCGCCCGATCCGATGGCGGCCACGTCGTGTTCGGGTTCGAGCACGTCGCCTGCGCCGGTGATGACATACAGATCCCGCCCGTCGGTGACGATCAGCATCGCCTCGAGCTTTTGCAGGAACTTGTCGGTGCGCCAGTCCTTGGCCAGATCGACCGCCGCGCGTTGCAGTTGCCCGGGGCTGGCTTCAAGCTTCTTCTCCAGCCGCTCGAGCAGCGTGAACGCGTCCGCGGTCGACCCCGCGAACCCCGCCAGCACCTCGTGCCCGCCGGGGGCGAGCCGGCGCACCTTGCGCGCCGTGCCCTTGATGACGGTCTGGCCCAGGCTCACCTGTCCGTCGCCCGCAACGACAACCTCGCCGCCGCGGCGCACGCCGATGATGGTGGTCCCGTGCCAGCCGGGAAAGGCGGTGTCGCTCACAGCGCGCCGTCGATCCAGCTTTGCAGCGCCGATTTGGGCGCCGCGCCGACCTTGTTGGACACCACCTCGCCGTTCTTGAACAGGAACAGCGCGGGGATGCCGCGGATGCCCATCTGCGCGGGCGTGCTGGGGTTTTCGTCGACGTTGACCTTCACGACCTTCACGCGCCCGGCGTAGTCGTCCGACAGCTCCTCGAGCGCGGGGCCGATCTGCTTGCACGGGCCGCACCATTCGGCCCAGAAATCGACCACGACGGGGATGTCGGACTGGCGCACTTCCTGGTCGAAGGTGGCGTCGGTTGCTGCGATGGTTGCCATTGGATGTCTCTCCGTTTGCTGGGTTGCGCCCTACGTATGGACCGCGCGTCAGCCGGTCAAGGGCGGCGCGGCGCGGGCCAGCGCGGCGGCGGTCAGCGGCGCGGGAAGCACCATCAGCCGCGGCGCGCGCGTCCACAGCAGCGCGCAGTCGACGGCGCGGCCGGGAAACACCGCCTCGAGCGCAGCGCGGTAGGCGCCCATCTGGCGCAGCAGCCCCTCGGGCGTGTCCTCGGGCGCAGGCGGGATCACGCGGTTGGACTTGTAGTCCACCGCCAGCACGCGGTCGGGCGCGATCACCAGCCGGTCGATGGTGCCCAGCAGGCGCTGGCCGTGCAGCTCGGCGGTGATGTCGACCTCGGCCAGCGTGCCGGGCGCGAAGAGATGCGACAGGCCCGGCTCGGCGAGGACACCTGCAGCCTCGGCCAGCAGCTCGGCCCAGTCCGCAGGCAGCCCGTCCTCGGTTGCGGCCAGCAGGTCCTGCGCGCGGGCGGCATGTTCGGACGCGGGCCAGAGCGGCAGGTGTTCGAGCAGCAGGTGCAGCGCGGTGCCCCGGCGGAGCGCGTCCGCGTCGGCGTCGCCATCCTCGCCCGCCAGCGCCTTCGCCCCGCCGAGGGCCGAGGGGCTGAGCAGCGCCGCAGCGCGGGCGGGCTCGGGCGCGGGGGCGCGCGCCCAGTCGGGCAGCGCGGGGCGCACGGGCTGGCGACGAGCGCCGGCGGTGGCCGTATCAGGCCAGTCACCGTGCTGGTGGCGCAGCCCCGGCCCGGTGGGGAAGTCCTGCGGGATGGGGCCGGCGGCCTCCACGCCCGCGCGGGCACGGGCGTGCCAGCAGGTGTCGTCATCGACCTCGCCCGCGGCGGCGACGATCAGCCAGGTCTCGGCCCGCGTCATGGCGACGTAGAGGAGCCGCGCGTCCTCCTCGGCAGATTGGTCGCGGGCGCGCGCGCGGGCGTCTTCCAGCACCTGCGGATTGGCGCCCGAGAGCTTCCAGCCCACCGCATCGCCCAGATCGAACAGTTCGCCCTCGCGCGGGGCGCGGCGCCCGGCGGTGTCGGGCAGGATCACCAGCGGCGCCTCCAGCCCCTTGGCGCCGTGCACGGTCATCACCCGGATGCGGCGGTCGGCGGTGTCAAGCTCGCGCTTGATCTCCACCGCGCCGCGGTCGAGCCAGCCCAGAAACCCCGTCAGGCTGGGGATCTCGGTGCGTTCATAGGCCAGCGCCTGCGCCAGCAGCGCGTCGATGCCGTCCTCGGCCTCGGCCCCCAGCCGGGCGAGCAGCCGGCGGCGGCCGTCATGGCGGATCAGCACGCGTTCGAGCAATTCATAGGGCCGCAGGAAGTCGGTGCTGTCCATCAGATCGCCCAGCATGGCGCGGGCGGGGGTGTCGGTGGCGCGCAGTTCTGCCCACAGGAAGCCGTCGCGGCCCTGGGCCAGATCGAACAGCGCGCCCTCGGACCAGCCCATCAGCGGCGAGCGCAGCGCCGCGGCCAGCGACAGGTCATCCTCGGGGGTCGCAAGAACGCGCAGAAGCGCGGTCAGGTCGCGCACCGCCATTTCGCCGCCAAGCTGCAGCCGGTCGGCTCCGGCGATTGCGAGCCCCGCCGCCTTGCAGGCGCGGATGATCTCGTGAAACAGCGCCGAGCGGCGGCGCACCAGGATCAGCACGTCGCCTTCGTCCAGCACCCGCGCCCCGCCGCCCGGCGCGGGGATCGGCGTGCGCGCATCGATCAGCGCGCGCAGATGCGCGGCGATGGCGCGGGCCAGCGCGCGGGTGTGGTGCTCGTCGGGCAGGCGGTCCACCGGGTCGGACCAGTCGCCGGGGTCGGGGTCATCAATGGGCGCGATGGCCGGCCACAGGTCCACGCGCCCCGGCAGCGCGGGGTGAAAGGCGATGTGCTGCACATCGCCGCCCAGCCCCTGCGCGCGGCGGGCGTCAAAGGTCGCGTCCACCACCCGCAACACCGCGTCCGAGCTGCGGAACGAATGCGCCAGCTGCATCTGGTTGAGTCGCACCCCCACCGCCGCGAGCTGCGCGGCGAAGCGGGTGCGCATGTCCTCGAACACGCGCAGGTCGGCGCCCTGGAAGCTGTAGATCGATTGCTTCTTGTCGCCCACCACGAACAGGCTGCGCCGGTCGGGGTCGGTCCCGGCGGTGAATTCCTGCGCCAGAAGCTCGATCACTGCCCATTGCGCGGGCGCGGTGTCCTGCGCCTCGTCCACCAGCACGTGATCGACCCCGCCGTCGAGCTTGTAGAGCACCCATTGCGCCACCGACGGGTCCGACAGCAACCGCCGCGCGCCGGCGATCAGGTCGTCGAAGTCGAGCCACCCGCGCCGCGCCTTGGCCGCCGCATACGCCGGCACGAACACCGCCGCGAAGCCCGCCAGCGCCTGCGCGCGGTGCAGCGCGGCGAGGCCCAGCCGGCGCGAGCGCAACGCCTCGATCCGCCGCATCCAGCCGTGCAGCCGGTCCAGCAGCGCGCCCAGCGCGGGTTGCATGGCCTTGGTTGGCAGGCGGTCGGTCCTGGCGGCGTGGGGGGCTTTTGCGGTCTCACCATAGAGAAAGAGCCCCTCCAGACGTTCCAGCGCCGCGGGTGTTGCGCCCATCGCCGCAATTTCGCGCAGCGCGGTGGCGGTTTTCTGGTCGGTGGGTTTGCCACTGTCGAGCGCCTCGGCCACGGCAATGGCGAGCGCGGCCTCATCGCCGAGAAACGCCTCGGCCAGCAGCGCGTCGGTGTCGTAGCCGGGTGGCAGTTCGAACAGCGCCTCCAGCACGCCTGGTGCAGGTGGCTCGGCCAATGTGGCGGCATGGGCGCCGATGGCGGTCAGCAGCGGGTCGAGCTCGGCGCCGGTGAACTCGGTCAGCAGGCGTGCCAACGCGGCGTGATGCGCGCCTTCGGCGATGGTGTCCAGAACCTCGGCGCGCAGGGCCTGCGCGGCGCGGGCGTCGATCTCGGTGAACTGGGGCGTGACGCCGGCCTCGATGGGGAAGCGGCGCAGGAGGCCCGCGCAGAACGAGTGGATGGTCTGGATCTTCAGCCCGCCCGGGGTCTCGATCGCGCGGGCGAACAGCCGCCGCGCGCGGGCCAGCGCATCGGCGTCGGGGGTGGGCTCGCCGATCGCCGCCAGCGCGTCGGACAGCGCGGCGTCGGGCAGCATCGCCCAGCCGCCGAGCCGGTCGAACAGGCGGTTCTGCATCTCGGAGGCGGCGGCCTTGGTATAGGTCAGGCACAGCACCCGCTGCGGCGCGACCCCGTTCAGCAACAGCCGCGCCACCCGGTCGGTCAGCACCCGCGTCTTGCCCGAGCCCGCATTGGCCGACAGCCAGGTGCTGGCGAAGGGGTCGGCGGCGTCGACCTGGCGCTGGCTGGCCTCGTTGCGGATCATGGGTGCCGGCCCACCGGGGCGTGGTGGGGGGTGTCCTGCATCTGCCACTCGCCGAAGCGCGACAGGTGGTCGTAATCGCTGGCGTCAGTGTCGCGGAACAGCGCCCGGCGCGCCACGTAGCCGCGCGCGGGGTCGCGGTAGCCCGCGATCAGCCGTTCGAGGCCGGCGCGGGTCTCGGCGTTCACCTCGTCCGTGATCTCGGTGCTTTCGACCTTGGGCGAGGCGCCGAGGCCCACATAGCTGATCCGCGCGACCGGGGCGGCACCGGGCGGGGTGAAGCCACCGGCCTCGGCGATCAGCGCTTCCAGCAGCAGTTGCTTGTCGAAGTGCTTCTGCGCCTTTTTCGACGGTGGCGTGCCGGTCTTGTAGTCGAGGATGTGCAGCCGCCCGTCGGGCCACATGTCCACCCGGTCAGGCCGTGCGGTCAGCGTGAACCCCAGCCCCGGCAGCGCCAGTGCGCCCGCGCGTTCGATAAGCACCGGCGCGCCGGGCTGCGCGGCCTCGAACCGTGCGAACCAGTCGGCCACGCGGGCCAGCCGCGCGCGCCATTGCGCGCGGGCGGCGTGCCAGGGCACATGTCTGTCCAGCACCTCGTCGGCGCAGGCCATCAGCTGCGCGGCGGGGTCGTCGGCGGGGCCGGCGCGGGCATAGGCCTCAAGCACCCGGTGCAGGACCGTCCCGCGCAGCAGCGCATCGGGTTCAGGGCGCAGCGGGTCAAGCGCGCGCAGCTTCAGCACGTGGCGCGCATAGACGGCGTAGGGGTCGCGGATCAGCCGCGCGACCTGCGTGACCGGCAGTTCGGGCGGGCGCAGCGCCACCGGGGGCGCGGGGGCGGGGCGCGTGGCCGGGGCGCGGACACCCTCGGGGATGTGGTCCATGTCGGCCTCCACCGCCGCGGCCAGCGCGAGCCATTCGGCCCCACGCGCGCGCATCTCCTCCAGCGCGGCGGTGCCGCCGGTGTCGGGCAGCCCGGTCAGCAGGTTGGTCAGCCGGTTGAGCCAGCGCGAGGGAACGGTCTGCGCCTCGGCGTCGCGGATGGCGCGGGTCAGCACGACCTGCGGAGCGGCGATGGCCTGCTGGAAGTCGTGCGCCGACAGGCCCGTCTGACGCTCGGGCAGCAGCAGCCCCGCCTGCGCGCGCATGGGGCGGTTGAGCCACGGGTCGGGTGCCGGCGCGGGGGGCCAGACGCCGTCATTCAGCCCGCCGAGGATCACCAGATCGGCGCCTTGCACGCGCGCCTCCAGCGTGCCCCAGATCATCACGTCCGGATGCGCGGTGACGGGGTCGCGGACCTCGCGGCCCTGCACGATCGCGGTGACGAAGGGCAGGTAATCGGCGGGCGAGAGCGCGCCACCATGCCCGGCCTCGCGCGCCAGATCCTCCATCACCTGCCGCGCGGCGCGCCCGGGCTCGAGCTCCCACAGCGCGCCGGTGCCAGGGGCGTCCGCGCCGTGGGCGAGCGTTTCGGCCAGCGCGCGGTGCCGGGCGACAAGGTCGGCCAGCGGCTGCGGGGTGTCGTCGGGCGCGGACTCCAGCGCGCCTGCGAGCCAGTCGGCCCAGGCGGCGCACCCCTGCGCCGCGCCCCAGCCGCGCAGCAGCGCGGCGTCGGGGAAGGGCACGCCGCGGCGGCGCAGGTGCAACTCCAGATCGCGGCTGTGGCGCAGGTGGTCGCCGCGCCCCGGCCCGCTGTGCGTCAGCGGGTGCTTGAGCAGCGTGACCAGCGCCTCGGCGTCCACGCGCCCCGCCATCAGCGCCGCCACATGGCGCAGGAACCGCCCCGGCGCGCTGAGCGCGAGCGGCCGCCCGGCGCTGTCATCGGGCACGATCCGCCAGCGTTCCAGCGCCGCGGTGACCTGCCGCGCCAATCCCCGGTCGGGGGTGATGAGCGCGGCGCGCGCGCCGTCTTCGGCGGCCTTGCGCAGCCGCAGCGCGATGGCCAGCGCCTCGGCGCGCGGGGACGGCGCCTCGATCAGCGTCATGGCGGAGGTGGCGCGGTCGATGCCGCGCAGCGCCGGACCCTCGGCCATCCACTGGTCGGTCACCGGCGCGGGGCGCAGCGCGAGCGAGACGAGCGCGTTGCGGGCGGGCTCGGGCGCAGGGTCGGGGCGCCACGGGCGGATGTCCTGCGGGGTCAGCCCCAGCCGCGCCATCAGCGCGCGGTAGCGGTATTGCGGGTGATCCTCGGCCGCGAGCCCTTCGCCGCCGCGGTCCAGCGCGGCCCAGGCGGCGTCGGGCATGGTGTCGTCGAACCCCGGCAGCACCACCGCGCCCTGCGGCAGCCGCGCCACCGCCTCCATCAGCAGCGCCGTGGTCCCGCGCGAGCCGGTGGAGCCCGCCACCAGCACCGGATGATCGGGCGGCGCCTCGGCCCAACGCGCCGCCAGCGCCTCGATCACCCGGCGCGCGCGGGCCTCGGCCTCGGGCGCATCGCCGTCGGTGAACTGCGCCACCAGCCGCAGAAAGCGCAGCGAGCGTTCCCAGTGCCGCGCGTGGTGGCTGACATCGAGCGCTTCCAGCACCTGCGGCTCCACGCCTTCGCCCGCCATTTCGGCGCCCAGCCGTGCGAGGCTGTCGGCAAGGTCATAGATCGCCGCGCGCGGGGCAAGGCCGGGGTCCTGGCGCAGCAGCGCCTCGACCAGTTGGGCAAGCTGCAGCCGCCGCCGCAGGGGGGGCACGGGGGGCGGCAGGCCGGGCAGGGCGTGCGCCGTCCCGGGGTCGGTGACCAGCCGGATGCGGGGCAGCAGCCGCGCGCCCTGCTCGGACAGAAGCGCGGTGATGCGGCGCGCCATGCGACGGGTGTTGACGTAAAGCTCCACCCGCGCCAGTGCCTCGGGCGGTGCGCCTGCCATCCGGTCCAGCAGCCCTGCGACCAGCAGGCGCGGGAAGTCCGCGCCGGGAGGCAGCGCATGGACGCGCGGTGTCGGCGTGTCTGGAAACATCGTGGCTCCATCGCTTGGGCGGACAGCCTAGCCGCCGTGGCGGCGGGCGCAATCCCCGCTCAGGCCCAACCGCCGCGCGACATCAGGCCCAGCGCTTCCAGCTGCTGCCACCCGCCCGTGAGGCGCGTCGATTGCGGGCACCACAGATCGGGCGCGGCCATCACCGCGTCGTAGTAGTCGTCGAACACCGGCGCGTTGCCGAAATGCTGGCCGCGCGCCTTCTCGACCCGCGCGCGGTCCACCACCGAGGCCAGGAACTTGGTGTGCAACAGCGCGCCCGAAATCAGCTCGCCCCCGTCGCGCGCATAAATGCGGTTCAGCCGTCGCGGCAGGATCGAATGGCTGGAATTGACCCAGGCGCAATCGCGCCCCCAGCGCAGCAGCGGCAGTTTGGTCAGCGTCGGCGCCCGGTGCGGGGTGCCCGCAAAGAAGTGCCGCGCGCGCACGCCGCCTTGCATCAGCATGCAGTCCAGCAGCGGGTTGTGGCGGACGGTGTAGTTGCCGGCGTCGAACCACTGCAGCACCTGCAGCGGGTCCTCGCCGGGCGCAACGGGGTGGGCATCCAGCGGGCCCTTCGGATACAGTTCCAGCAGCATCGCGGCCATCGAGGGCTGGGCCTCGGCGTCCAGCCACGCGGTCAGCGCGGGCAGCGGGCGGGTCTGCCAGTGCGGATAGATCAGCAGCTCGTCGGCATCGGCGACCACGCACCAGTGCCCGACCGCGTGGCGCAGCATCAGCCAGTTCAGCCAGTCCACCCCGAAGCGCGAGGCCTTGTAGCTGTGCGCCGTCCCCCAGACCGAGGCATCGGGCTGATCCAGCAGCAGCTCACGCGTGCCATCATCGCTGTCATTGTCCACAAGGCAGAAATGATCCACCCCGAGCGCGCGGTAATGTTTCAGAAACCACGGCAGCCGCGCGGCCTCGTTGCGCATTGTGGCGAACAGCAGAATGTCCCCGCGCCGCCAGCGGCCCCGGCGCAGCACGCGCAGCTCGCGCCCCTTGGCGATGGCGCGCGCCTGCAGGCGGCGGCGCTTCAAGCGCATCCGGAAGTCGAACCACGCATCGCGGCGCGGGGGCGGAGGGTCGAACATCGGCGGGCTCCTGCCAGTGCGCCCAGATGACCCGCGCGCGCCCGATGATGCAAGCGGCGGGTGGCGCGCGCGGGCCGGACGCGCTATCTGCGCGACGGGCGCAGCGGAGGCAGGACCCCATGGATCATTTCGTGTATCGTGACGGACAGCTGCACGCCGAAGACGTCCCGCTGGCCGAGATCGCCCGTGCCGTGGGCACGCCGTTCTACTGCTACTCGGACGCCACGCTGACGCGCCATTTCGGGCTGTTCGGGCAGGCGCTGGCAGGACTCGATCACCTGATCTGCTACGCGGTCAAGGCCAACAGCAACCTCGCCGTGCTGCGCCGGCTGGGCGATCTGGGCGCGGGGATGGATGTGGTCTCGGGTGGCGAATACCGCCGGGCGCGCGCCGCCGGCGTGCCGGGCGAGCGCATCGTGTTCTCGGGCGTCGGCAAGACCCGCGAGGAGATGCGCCTCGCGCTCGAGGGTGGCATCCGGCAGTTCAACGTCGAATCCGACCCCGAGCTTGAAGCCCTGTCCGAGGTCGCCGCCAGCATGGGCGCCACGGCGCCCATCGCGCTGCGGCTGAACCCGGATGTGGACGCGGGCACCCATGACAAGATCGCCACGGGGCGGCGCGAGGACAAGTTCGGCGTGCCGATCGCCCGCGCGCGCGAGATCTACGCCCGCGCCGCCGCGCTGCCGGGGATCGCGGTGGTGGGCGCCGACATGCATATCGGCAGCCAGCTTACCGACCTTGCGCCGTTCGAAGCCGCCTATACCAAGCTCGCCGATCTGACCCGAGCGCTGCGCGCCGACGGCCACGCGATCACCCGGCTGGACCTTGGCGGGGGGCTGGGCATTCCTTACAGTCGCTCGAACGAGGTGCCGCCCCTGCCGCTGGACTACGGCGCGCTGGTCAAGCGCATCTTCGCCGGAATGGATGTCGAGATCGAGATCGAGCCCGGCCGCCTGATCGTTGGCAACGCGGGCGTGCTGGTGTCGCAGGTGATCTACGACAAACCCGGCGAGGGGCGGCGGTTCCTGATCCTCGACGCCGCGATGAACGACCTGATTCGCCCCGCGATGTACGGCGCGTATCACGACATCGTGCCGCTGACCGAACCCGACCCCGCCATCGCGCCCGAGGTGTTCGACATCGTCGGCCCGGTCTGCGAATCGGGCGACACCTTCGCGCGCGGGCGCCCGCTGCCGCCGCTTGTCGCCGGCGATCTGGTCGCCTTCCGCTCGGCCGGTGCCTATGGCGCGGTGATGGCGAGCGAATACAACACCCGTCCCCTGATCCCCGAGGTCATGGTGCGCGGAGATCAATTTGCGGTCATCCGCGCGCGCCCGACCTTTGACGAGATGCTCGCCCGCGATACCATCCCCGAATGGCTGTGACACTCGTCCGGCCAGAAAGGATGCCATGACGGACCAGACGCCGCAGCCTGACCCCACCCACGCCGCGACCCCGGACCCGACCGCGCAGTTGCGCGGGCCGCTTCGGCGCACGCTCGCGGGATTGTGGGCAGAGCGGACGGTGCGTGCCTTCTGGCCGGCCTGGTCACTGGGGCTGTTCACCGCGGCGGCGCTTGGCTTCGGCGTGCAGGACCTGCTGCCACCGCTGGTGGCGACCGCGCTGTTCGCGGGGCTGCTTCTGGCGACGCTGGTCGCGGTTGTGCTGGGGCTGTGGCGCTTCACCCCGCCCCGACGCGGCGACGCGCTGCAACGGCTGGACATGTCGCTGCCCGGACGCCCGCTCAGCGCGCTGGCGGACAGCCAGGCGCTGGGCGCGGATGACCCGGCGGCGACCGCGGTGTGGCGCGCGCATCTGCGCCGAATGACGGTGCATCTGCTGGGCGCGCGCCCGGTGCCCGGTGACCTGCAGCTTGCGCGCCATGACCGCTTCGCGCTGCGCTACGTCGCGCTCACGGCCTTCGCGCTGTCGCTTCTGTTCGGCCAGCCCGCGCGCATGGCCGAGGTCACCGAGATCGCCCAGCTCCCCGGCCGCGCCGAGGCCGTCGCGCTCGGCCCCTCGTGGGAAGCGTGGGCCCAGCCCCCGGCCTACACCGGCCGCCCCAGCCTCTACCTCAACGAGGTCGAACGCTCCGCGCTGCAACTCCCTGAAGGGACGCGCATCACCGTGCGCTTCTACGGTCAGCCGGGAGTGATGAGCGTGGTCGAATCGGTCTCGGACCGCACCGAGCCGGACACGCAGGAGATGGCGCAGGATTTCGAGATCACCTCCTCGGGCCGGATCAGCGTGCGCGGTCCCGCCGGGCGCGATTGGGAAATCGCCATGCTGGTCGACCAGCCGCCCGAAGTCGAACTCGACGGCGGCATGCAGCGCGAAGCCGGCGGGCTGATGCGGCAGGATTTTCAGGCGCGCGACGACTACGGCGTCGAATCGGGCGCGGCACGCATCACGCTCGATCTTGACGCGGTGGACCGCCGTCATGGCCTCGCTGCCGACCCCGACCCGCGCGAGCCGCTGGAGCTCGATCTGCCCATGCCCGCCAGCGGCGGGCGCACCGACTTTACCGAAAGCCTCTTCGGGGATCTCTCGCAGCACCCGTGGGCGAACCTGCCGGTGCAGGTCGCCATGTCGGTGACCGACGCGCGCGGCCAGACCGGCGAGGCCGAGCCCCGGCAGACCGTGCTGCCCGGACGGCGCTTCTTCGACCCCATGGCCGCGGCGGTGGTCGAACTGCGCCGCGACATCCTGTGGTCCACCGAAAACGCCCGTCGCGCCGACGCGCTGATGCGCGCCATCGCCCACCGCCCCGATGACGCCTTCCGCTCCGACCGTGCGATCCCGCGCTTCCGCTCGGCGCAGGCTCTCTTGCGCACCAGCCTCGAACAGGGCTTCGACGATGACCGCCGCGAGGCGCTGGCGCGGGAACTCTGGGACCTCGCCATCCTGCTGGAAGAGGGTGAGCTCGCCGACGCCCGCGAACGGCTCGAGCGCGCGCAGCAGCGCCTGGACGAGGCGATGCGCTCGGGCGCCGACGAGGCCGAAATCTCCGAACTGATGGACGAGCTGCGCGAGGCGCTGCGCGATTACATGCGCGAACTGGCCCGCCAACCGCGCGAACGCGGCGACCCGCCCCCGGACGGCGAGCAGATGGAGCTCAGCCAGGACCAGCTGCAGGAGCTGATCGACCGGATCGAGGAGCTGATGCAGGAAGGCCGCATGGACGAGGCCGCCGAACTCATGGCCCAGCTCAACGCGCTGCTCGAAAACCTCGAGATCGTCGAGGGCGACGGCCAGGGCGGCGACGGCAACGCGCTGCTGGAGGGCCTCGGCGACACGCTGCGCGACCAGCAGGACCTCTCGGACGACACCTTCCGCGAGTTCCAGGAGCAGTTCGATCAGGGTGGCCCCGGCGGCGACCCGCAAGGCGCTCCCGACCCGGGCGAGGACGCACAGCCCGGCCCCGGCGATCTGGCCGACCGCCAGCAAGCCCTGCGCGACATGCTGCGCGACCAGCAGCTCCAGCCGATGCCCGGCGACGGCACCCCCGAGGGCGACGCCGCGCTCGAATCGCTCGAAGATGCTCAGCGGGCCATGGAACAGGCCGAGGAGGCGCTGCGCGACGGCGACACGGCGGGCGCGCTCGACAGCCAGGCCGATGCGCTCGAGGCCCTGCGCGAGGCGATGCGCAACATGAACGAGGCGCTCGCCCAGGATCAGCGCGACCGCGCCGAGGACGGCACCGAGACCGCCGAAAGCGGCGATGCCGACGGCCGCGACCCGCTGGGCCGCTCCACCGGCGGCGATCTCGGCACCGATGACGACATGGTTCCCGGCGAGGAAACCCGCCGCCGCGCCGAGGAACTGCTGCAGGAGTTGCGCCGCCGCTCGGCCGAACTCGACCGCCCCGACGCCGAACTCGACTATCTGCGCCGCCTGCTCGACCGCTTCTGACCGCGCCTCCGGCTGCCCCTTCATCCTGATGAAAATATCCTCGGGGGTGAATTGGGCCGCCCCGCGGCCCAAGAGGGGGCAGACAGCCCCCTCCACCG
>LFIK01001070.1_pt1 | contig 21284 bp, 17 predicted proteins | sample 643401 | NCBI WGS metagenome assembly LFIK01 (sample SAMN03777447, study PRJNA286221) | soda lake metagenome | biome: soda lake; feature: Kulunda steppe; material: water; isolation source: sample T5-Br brine of Lake Tanatar-5 | place: Russia: Kulunda steppe | collected 2010-07
CCCAGTCCCTCGAGCTTGCGACGAAGCCGATAGATATGGGTCTCCAAGGTATGCGTGGTGACGCGGTCGTTATAACCCCATACCTCACCGAGTAGAATTTCTCGCGGAACCGCTCCTTCGGGCCGGCTATTCAAGAACAAGAGAATGGCGGCCTCTTTTTCGGTCAATCGAACGCTTTGCCCCGTATCGGCATCATCGATCGTTTTTGCAGTAGGATCCAGGCGGAAGCGCCCGATCTGGATTGCCCGCTGTCCAATCCCATCCCGCTGGAGACTGGCGCGAAGCACCGCCATCAAGGTCACCAGACGCACGGGGCAGATCACGGCATCCCACACATCCTCGGGCTCGCCTGATGGCGGGTCCAAGCTCTCGGCATCTGTCGTCATGACCACGATCGGAACATGCGGCGATACTTGCCGGATTTCCCGCCAAAGCAGGGATGTTGTTTGCCCGCAATGTCCATCCGCAAGCAGAATGGCGTCGATCGGTTCTTCGTCTAACGCCGCCAACACGGCTGATACCGAGCGCGCATGGCGCAGCTCGAATGCGTCGTCACCGCGCAACGCATCGCCGAGGACCTCGACCGCCACGGTTCCCTCCGAAGCGACAAGAATGGTTTGATGCTTGGCCACGGACATCGCTTATTCATCCCTAAGAACGGGTCCTGAGACCGGGTCCAATGGTAAAACCGGGGCCGAAGTCCGGACCGATTGAAGCCCGAGCATCGCAGGCCCATATTCGATGCCACGACCCTATCTTGACACTGCGGGTGGTTAGAGGCGAAACCCCTAAAGCCTATCAAGGAAAACGCCCCTGAAAACGCGTCCCTGTCGGCGCGTTATACCACCTTCGACACTAAGGAACAGTGCGGACAATGAACGACACAAACGGCCTTGCGAAGACGGCATCGCGGCCCATGGGGCTGCTGTCCGACCGTCAAGCGTCGCTCAGGGCCGTGGACCGGGCGGTGGGCGATCTGCGCCGTGGTGATTTCGTTCTCGTGCGGCCCGATCGCGGTCCGGCTTTGCTCGCCGTCGCCTGCGAAAACGCCAGTGACGCGGGCCTGGAGCGATTGGCGCAGCTTAGCGGCGGTCCGCTGTCGATTCTGATCACATTGCAGCGGGCAATCGCCCTGGGGATGTCCGGCGCGGAAATGGCCGAGACCGATTCGCCTGCCTCACCCGTGACCGGCGTCATGGAGTTGACCGAATCCGGCACAACCCCTTCGGCCGGCTTGGTCAGGGCTCTTTCCGATCCGTTAGAGCGTGTGGCCCTCAGTTCTTTGGCTCCCTTGACCCGCAACGTCATCCGCCCGGACGCCAATGCCTCGTCGCAAGAGGGCGCATTGGCGGCCGTTCGGCTGGCCAAGCTCGCCCGGCTTTTACCGGCGGTGGTGGTCGCGCCCGTTGATCGCCCCTTGGGCGTCGAGCGATTGCTGGCAAAGACCGACTGTCTGTCGGTGACGTCTTTCGACATTGATCAGTACGAGGATTACGGCGCACGCAGTCTCGACCCGGTGGCCCGGGCGCGTGTGCCGCTGGATCTCGCCGACGCGACCGAGATCGTCGCTTTTCGGCCGACCGACGGAGGTCAGGAGCATCTAGCCATTGTCATCGGCACGCCCGACACCACGGCGCCGGTTCTGATCCGTCTGCATTCCGAATGCTTTACCGGCGACCTTTTGGGATCGATGCGATGCGATTGCGGCCAGCAATTGCGCGGGGCCATCGCTGAAATTGCGCAATCCGGCAGCGGAATTCTTTTGTATTTGGCGCAAGAAGGCCGGGGCATCGGCTTGATCAACAAGTTGCGGGCCTATCGACTACAAGACGACGACTTCGACACCGTCGACGCCAACGAAATGCTGGGCTATGACGCCGATGAGCGGATTTATCGTCCCGCCGTAAGAATGCTGGAACTGCTGGGCGTCAACACCGTCAAGCTCCTCACCAACAATCCCGATAAGGTCGACCAATTGCGGGCCTTCGGGATCGACGTCGCCGAACGTGTGGCCCACGCCTTTCCAGCGAATGGGCATAATGAATTCTACCTCCGAACCAAGCGCGACCGCAGCGGCCATATCCTGTCCTAGGCAATATATACCCGGAATCACCCGCATGCCGGTGGGACGAATGGGGAAACTATTGCCGCCCAGAGTCACACGAAACCTGCATTCCGCCCTGAAGACGCCGATTGATCGGCTTTGGCACGATCCTTGCTGATCCACTCATGGATCATGAGGGACGTGACAATGTCGATCGATTTCAGTCAGCATTGGGCTGCCGGTGGCGCAACGCCGCCGCGCCAGCACATCGAACGGGGGGCCGAGCGCGCCCAAATTTCCGAAGTCGGGAGTTCGGAAGTCCATGGTCACTCAAGCCGGGACCGTTCCTCCGATGACTCGTTTGGCTTCGGTGATTTTCTGGATATCGTGAATCCGCTGCATCACTTGCCGGTCGTCGGCACCATCTACCGGGACATCACAGGCGACGAAATCAAGCCCGTTTCGCGCGTTCTCGGCGCCGGCGTCTTTGGCGGACCGATCGGCCTGGCCAGCGGGGTGGCCTCGGCCATGATTGAAGAGACAACCGGCAACGATCCGATGGGGCATCTTTACTCGGCCGTTACGGGCCGGGAGACAGGCCAGGGGTCGGGCCAGAGCGCACCGCCGCAGGTGGCCGAGCGCCCAAATGATTCAGAGGCTCATCCCCGGGGCGGAACAGAATCGGTCGCAAACGACACTACACCAAGCACCAGCGGGTCGCCAATTCAGCACTGGGCCGCGGCCGAAACAGGCATTCTTGAGCAGACCGCCGCTTCGTCCGCTGTTGGGGCCATTGCCGGGGACAGGGAACCACGCAGGCAACACTGGGCGGGCAGCGGCGCGCCAAACGATCAGGAGCAGCTCGCTGCCGCGCCCAAGGATGCTGCCGGAACGGGGCAAACAACCGGAGACCCTGACGGACGCCAGGAGACCGTGACCTTCTTTTCCCTGGGCCCGAGCGGCGCCGGGCCGAGAACGGCGACCATCAACCGGCCCGATAGACCGGAGTCCGCGCCCGAACGGGCACAGGGCACCGGGAACACCCAGAACCCGGCGAGTGCGCCCGCTGGCGCTATCCCGAACGCCCCTGCCGGCGCTCTACCTAACGCCCCTGCCGGCGCTGCACCGAACGCACCGGCGAGCGCCGCATCGGCGGTGCCCCCTGCAGGGCAAAGCAATGGCCGCATGAACGACGAAGCCGAAGCCGTCATGCGCGCCATGACCATGGGGCTCGAGGCGATGGGCAGCGACCTCGTCAATCAAGAAGGGGATTCGCCGGCTGCCGAGCAACCCGCATCGCCGCAATCCACCGCACCCAATCAGGCAGCGGATCAGCCGGCTCGCTCGGAGTCCGCACCACAAGCCCGAGGTGAGTCCGGTGAAAGCGGGCCGAGCCCGACTGGGAGCCCGGAAGATATTGCATCGGCCATGACCCGGGCATTGGACCGGTACCAGGCGATGGATCGCAGCGATGGGGCGTAATAGCGACGCTTGACGGCACTGGAAGCGCGTTCCTCTTGAACGGCGGGCCAAATTCTGATTAATCGTCATCATGACCATTCACAGGCATCACCGTCATCGCGTCCCGGCCGGGGTCGTCTTCGCTTTCGCCGGGTTATTCATCGCCGGATGCGGCATTTTCGACACCGAGGCGCCCCGGACCGAGGGTCCGGTCGTTATCTTCGGGGGCCAACAGGCCGCTGCGCCGACAACAGTCGGCGTGAATGAAGATATCTGGCGGGCGTCGCTCGACACACTGTCATTCATGCCCATCCGGTCAACCGACCCATTCGGCGGTACCATCCTGACGGACTGGTATACGCTGCCGGAGAACCCCGACGAGCGGGTGCGGCTCAATGTCCGCATTCGCGACCGCGAACTATCCGCGGCATCTTTGAGCGTCACGGCATTCCGGCAAACCCGAAACGCGGCAGGCGAGTGGCTTGACGCTGAGACCCGTCCCGGCGCGGCCGCCGAGATAGAAGATGCGATTCTTTCTCGTGTTCGGGAGCGTCGCTCGCGCGGCCGGTAGCCCATGCCGCCTGTTTTTCGACCTATAGATCCCCCTGACCCGGTGGCGGCCCAAGGGCCAAATTCCCGGTGCCGACATCACAATTGGTGAGCAATGTCCCGATATAATTTCCGCGAAACGGAAGAGAAGTGGCGCCGGACCTGGAGCGAGCGCAAGACTTTCGCGGTGACGGAAGACCCGAACAGGCCGAAATATTATGTTTTGGAGATGTTCCCGTATCCGTCGGGACGACTCCATGTCGGCCATGTCCGAAACTATGCGATCGGCGATGTCGTCGCGCGGTTTTATCGGGCTCAGGGATACAATGTCCTGCATCCTATGGGTTGGGACGCGTTTGGCCTGCCGGCGGAAAACGCCGCCATACAGAACAACGTCCACCCAGCCGACTGGACATTCGAAAATATTCGCACCATGGGCGAACAGCTCAAGCTGATCGGTCTGTCCTATGATTGGGACCGCGAACTGGCAACCTGCACGCCGGACTATTACCGGCACGAGCAGAAGATGTTCCTGGATTTCCTGAAGACCGGGCTTGCCTACCGAAAGGAAAGCTGGGTCAATTGGGACCCGGTGGACAATACCGTCCTGGCCAACGAGCAGGTGATCGATGGCAAAGGCTGGCGCACCGGCGCCCCCGTCGAGCGACGCAAGCTGACCCAGTGGTTCCTAAAGATCACCCAATATGCCGACGACCTTCTGGACGGCATTGAACAACTGGACAAATGGCCGGACCGAGTCCGGCTGATGCAACGGAACTGGATCGGCCGTTCTCAAGGCGCGACCATAACCTTCCCCGTTGTCCAGGACGATGGTCCGGGCCTCCCGGACGGTACCGAGCCGGCGCTCGACGTCTACAGCACCCGGCCCGATACGATTTTCGCTGCTTCGTTCTGTGCGCTATCGCCGGACCATCCGTTGACCGAGGCATTGGCCGCCAACAATACCGCCCTTGCCGACTTTGTGTCCGAATGCCGCCGCCACGGCACCAGTGAAGAAGCGATCGAGAAAGCCGAAAAGCTCGGCTTCGATACCGGCATCGAGGTCCGTCATCCGCTCGATCCGGGCCGAACCCTGCCGGTCTATGTCGCCAATTTCGTGTTGATGGAATATGGCACCGGCGCCATTTTCGGCTGTCCGGCCCATGACCAACGGGACCTCGATTTCGCCCGCAAATACGGCCTGCCGGTCCGCCCTGCGCTTTGGCCGGCCGATGCCCGTGTTCTGTCGGAGTCCGAAGCAGCCGCCCTCGGGCCGGAAGCCCGCGCGGCCTTTACGGCGTCATGCCTTCGCATGATCGATGGCGAGAAACAGTTTCACGTCGAAGCCACAGCCTTTCTGGACGCCGAAGCGCCGGCCTACGGCTATGACCTTGGGTCCCTGCATGATGGGACACCGATTGATGTCGACGGCGCAAAGAAGATCGTCGTTGACGCGCTCGAAGCCCGCGGATGCGGCACCGGGTCGATCCGGTACCGGCTTCGGGATTGGGGTGTCTCGCGGCAGCGCTATTGGGGATGCCCCATTCCCGTAATGTACCGCCGGGACGGCACCATGGTGCCGGTGCCTGAGGATCAACTTCCCGTCGAATTGCCAAGGGATATTGATCTCAGCAAACCTGGTAATCCGCTGGAGAATCATCCGACCTGGAAATACACGACCTGCCCTGAAACAGGCGAACCGGCGATTCGCGAAACCGACACGTTCGATACGTTTTTCGAGAGTTCGTGGTATTTCGCACGGTTCTGCAGCCCCTCGGCCGAGAGCCCGCTCGACCGCGCGGCCGTCGACTATTGGATGCCCGTCGATCAGTATATCGGCGGTATCGAACATGCGGTTCTCCATCTGCTGTATTCCCGGTTCTTCACCCGCGCCCTGCGGGACTGCGGATACCTTTCGGCGACCGAGCCTTTTTCCGGACTCATGACCCAAGGCATGGTGTGCCACGAAACCTATCGCGACCAGACGGGCGCATGGCTTTACCCGGAGGAGGTTGAATCCAGAGACGGGCATCTGGTCAAAGCCGCCGACGGAACTCCCGTCATTCGCGGCCGGCTCGAGAAGATGTCGAAGTCAAAGAAGAACGTCATCGGCCTGGAAGACGTGGTCGAGACTTATGGCGCCGATACGGCCCGATTGCTGCTGTTGTCGGACAGCCCGCCGGAACGCGATCTGGAATGGACATCCGGGGGCATTGAAGGCGCTTGGCGCTATGTCAGCCGCGTCTGGCGACTGGTGACCGAACCGCAATGCCCCTTGCCGCCGCCGGGAACGCCTGTGCCGGCAGCGCTTTCGGACGCGGCACGAGCGCTACGTGGTGTCGTCCACCGCACCATCGAGGGCGTGACCGAGGATTTGAAGACATTCCGGCTGAATCGGGCCGTCGCCCGAATTCGGGAAATGACAAACGCCATTTCCGAGCTGCCGGGGACGGGTGACGGCGAAGCATGGGTCCTACGCGAGGCGCTGGAGGCAACGGTCCTCATGCTCGGGCCGATGATGCCGCATTTGTCGGATGAGCTCTGGTCCCATTTGGGCGGCGATCAATTGGTTGTCGATACGCCTTGGCCACAGGCTGATCCGGCGCTCACGGTCGAGGAAACGGTCACCACCGCCATCCAGGTGAACGGAAAGCTGCGAGCAACATTGGACTTGCCGCGCGACGCCGACAAGCAGACGGCCGAAGCCGCCGCCCTGGCAGAGGCGGCTGTGCAGAAGGCCATCGACGGCAAGACCGTCCGCAAGGTCATCGTCGTGCCGAACAGGATCGTCAATGTCGTTGCCTCATAAGCAGCCGGGCTCGGGCCCCAATTCGGATCGGCGGCGATTCCTGGTGCTCTCGGGTCTGGCGATCTTTGGCGCATCGACGCTCGGCGGCTGTGGATTCAGGCCCGTCTACGGCACGCTCGGCTCCGGCGCCGACGAGAGGCTGGCCATGATTGATGTCTCGGTGATAGCCGAGCGCGAAGGCCAGCAGCTGCGAACCTTCCTGATCCGGATGTTGAATCCGTCCGGTCGTCCGTCGTCGCCCGCCTACCGGCTTTCGGTAAGCTTGTCGGAATCGCAAACGAATCTTGCGGTTCAAGACGGACGAACCGGCACCCGCCGCAACTTGACCATGAACGCCCAATACACACTCACGGCGCTTGATGGCGGTGAGGGGACCAGTGGCAGCGTGCGGACGATCACGAGCTATAATCGCCAGCGCGACGAGTTCGCGACCCTGAGTGCCGAGCGGGACGCCCGCGAGCGGGCTTTGCTTCAGACGGCCGAGGATATTCGAATCGCCTTAGCCACACATTTCGCAGCGCCGGATTCGCCGGCTGACGATGAATCGGCCTAAGCAGGCATGACTATCCACGATTAGGCCGGCCCTATGGTGAAGATCCAACCTGCGAAAGCCGACGGATTTCTATCGCGCCCGCCGCCGGAGACACGGGTTATCCTGCTTTTCGGGCCGGATGGCAGCTTGGTCGCCGATCGCGGTTCGATGGTCGCCAAAGCGTTTCTAGGCACGCCTTACGACCCAATGGCCATCCTTCACCTCAGGGGGCCCGATCTTAAGGCCGACACCGCGCGCTTGGTCGATGAAGTGTGCAGCCCGTCGCTTCTTGGGGGAAAGCGCGTCGTTCGGGTCACAGAAGCAACCGAGACCCTAAGCGGGGTCCTGGCCGAGCTTGCGGCCAAGCCGGCCGACGATGTTCTTGTCATCATCGAAGCCGGCGATTTGAAGCCGGCATCCGCATTGAGGAAAACTGCGGAAGCCGATCCCGGTGCTGTCGCAGCGATCGCATGCTATCCCCTCGAGGCCGCCGCCATGGACGGTTTCATCACGGAAACCGCGCGGTCCAACGGAATTACCCTTGATGCCGATGCCCGCCAAGTCTTGCGCGATGCCGTCGGCACCGACCGGGCCGTCGCGCGCCGACAGATCGAAAAGCTGGCCCTGTATCTGGACGCCGTCCCGGTTGACGATTCTTCTTCGCACGCGCCGTCGGCCAAGCGCCAGTCGACCCCTGCAGCAACGCCCGGATCGCCCCCAACACCCGCTACCATTGACGACATTCGGCAATGCGTTGGTGAATCAGCCGATCGGTCCATGGATGACCTGGCGCTGGCTGTCGCCGACGGTGCGGTCGCTCAGGTGGGCCGCACATTTCGGGCCGGTTTGGAACAGGGGGCCACCACTGTCGGTATCCTTCGGGCGGTACAGCGGCACTTGATTCGTCTGGTCCCGGCCGTGGATGCCCGCGAAGCCGGTGTGCCGGTCGCAAAAGCGATCTCGGAGATCAAACCGCCGGTGTTCTGGAAGCACAAGGATCGGGTCGGCGCGCAGATTTCGCGTTGGCAATCACCTGCCTTGCGTGCCGCCCTCGATCGATTGATCGACGCGGAAATCCAATGCAAATCGACCGGAATACCGGATATATCGTTGTGCGAGCGCACGCTTTTTCAGATCGCCCGCCTTGTCGGCCGCGCCACGCGGTAACGTGATCTGCCCGGCTGGTCAGCCGTTCTTGAGCCGGCGGATGACATCGTCCAACTGATCAAGCGAAGAATAGTGCACGGTTAGCCGCCCGGCCTCGCCCGCCGGGCCTGCATCGACCGCAACGCGCAGCCCCAAGGCGGCCGTCAGGTCGTGTTCGAGGGCCAGCGTGTCCGGATCCTTTCCGGGCCGGCGCTCGGGGTTCTGGCCCTCCGCCTGACGTCGCGATAGAGACTCAGAGCCTGCGTCATCGGTGTTGGCGCCCGAGTTCGTTCCCTCGGCACCGGTTGCCTCCGCAGGGTCGGAGTTGTCCTTGGCCAGCGCGTCCTTGACCAAGGCTTCGGTCTGGCGAACGGTAAGGCCGTGATCGACCACGTAGCCGGCCGCCGAGGCCGGATCGGGATGCGAGAGCAGGGCCCGCGCATGGCCAGCAGAAAGGGCCCGTGCCTTCAGCATCGTCAACACGGCGTCGGGCAAATCCAGCAAGCGCAGCGTGTTGGCAATATGGCTGCGGCTCTTGCCCAGCATGCGGCCCAGACCGTCCTGAGTATAACCGAACTCGTCGATAAGGCAGCGATAGCCGGCCCCTTCTTCGACTGCGTCGAGATCCTGGCGCTGGACATTCTCCAGCAGGGCAATCTGCGCGATGTCGGCATCGGTCAGCGACCGGACGATAACCGGAATATCATGGAGCTGCGCAATCTGGGCCGCCCGCCATCGGCGCTCACCCGCGACGATCTGATAGCGGCCGTCCTGCTCCGGATCCTCGCGAACGATCACCGGCGACAAGACACCTTGTTGCCGAATTGATTCGGCCAGCCCGTTCAGCTCAGCTTCATCGAACCGGGTTCGCGGTTGATAGGGATTGGGCGCCAGACTGTCGATTGGCAGGGTCGCGCCGCCGCGGCGCTGGGTAACAGGGCTTTCCCCGTCCGTAACGCCGGGACCGTCGTCGGACACCGACACCGGTGCCAAGTCGTCATCATCGGCAAAAAGGGCATCAAGACCACGGCCAAGGCTGGGACGACGCCGCGAGGAAGGAGTAGACATTACGCAGGCACCCGACTGTCGCGTTTCAGTAATTCACCGGCCAAATGGATATACGCTTTCGATCCGGCACAATTCACATCATACAGAAGTACCGGCTTACCGTGGCTCGGCGCCTCGGAAACGCGGACATTGCGTGGAATGACGGTTGTAAAGACCTGGGCGCCAAAATGTTCGCGCACATCTTGTGCCACCAGATCGGAAAGGTTGTTTCGGCGGTCATACATGGTCAACACCATGCCCTGCATCTCGAGCGACGGATTATAGGCCTTCTTGACTCGTTCGATCGTGCGCATCAGGTGGCTCAAGCCCTCCAGCGCATAGAATTCGCATTGCAACGGCACCAAGACCGCGTCGGCGGCAACCAGGGCGTTCAACGTCAGCAGGCCAAGCGCCGGCGGGCAATCAATCAGGACATAGTCCACATCCGGCGGCGCCTTGCGAATAGCCGTCCGCAGGTAGTATTCCCGCCTTGGCGCTGTGACCAGTTCGACTTCGGCGCCGCTGAGATCGACCGCCGACGGTGTCAGCCATAAGCCAGGAACGGTGGAGGGCAGGGTGACATCCTGCACCGTCGCTTCCCCATGGATCAGTTGATAGGACCCTTTGCCGCGATTGGCGCGCGGTATGCCGAGCCCTGTCGAGGCGTTGCCTTGGGGATCGAGGTCGATGATCAGCACTTGTTTTCCGGTCGCGGCCAAGGCCGTGCCCAGATTGATCGCCGTGGTGGTTTTGCCGACACCGCCCTTCTGGTTGGCGATGGCAATAATTCGGGCGTTTCTGGACCGGGCCTCATCAGCAGCACCGTCCTGATCCGGCCCATGCCCCGGTATTGGCCCAGATTGACGATCCGATGCCCGCACGGCGGAGGCGCCATTGGCGGATCCGGCTTGACGATCGTTGAGCTTTGGGGCGTCCCGCATGGAATTTGCCGACACGTCGCTTTCCTTTACTGCTTGCCGAACGTCGCCGCCTGGGTCGATGGCATCACCTCTCCGTCAGGGGCCGCGCCGTCAGGGGCCGCAGGTCGATCGAAGGCGGCAGGCAGCCCCGACATCAGGATGATAGCCGCAGAGCCGTCGGTCTGGCTGGGAATGGACTGGACATCGATTGTCCAGCCACGCTTTGTCCAGGACTCCGTGGCTTCTGCGACCTCCCGACGTCGATCCTTCCCCTTGGGAAAGATCAATACTGTCCCTTTATGCGTGAACCGGTGACTCATGTCTACCAATACCGAAAGCGGCGCCAGAGCACGGGCAGTCACCACATCGGCCGGAAATCCGTCAAGGGCCTCGATACGACGATTATGGACCGTTACCGCCACATCCATGGCACGGGCCGTTTCGCGCAGAAACACAGCCTTTCGGCTATCGGATTCGACCACTATGACCTTTGGAACACCCATGGCGGCAAGAACCAATCCGGGAAAGCCGGCCCCCGAACCCAAATCGGCCAACACCTGGCAGCCGGGTGGCATTAAGGGGAACAGTTGGGCGGAATCCAACATATGCCGCTGCCAAAGGATTGGGAGAGTTTTGGGGCCGACAAGGTTCAGACGTTTCTGCCATTGGGTGAGGTGCTCGGCATAGATCGTCAGGCGGCTGAGTGTTTCACGTGAAACACCTGTCCAGGCCTGAAACTCGGCCGGACCCATGTCCATCGGCGCACTCATGCGGTCAAACGTCCGCGCCCGCCGGCATCGGCTTCACCACCCGCATCGGCGTGTGCCCCTTCAGCCCCGACCCCTTGACTCTGCTCACGATGAACATGCTGAAGCAATAAGACCAAAGCCGCTGGCGTCATGCCCGGAATGCGACCTGCGGCGCCGAGTGTTGAGGGACGGATTTGATCCAGCTTCTCGCGAATCTCATTCGATAGGCCACCAACGGCGCGGTAATCCAACCCTGTCGGCAAATGAAGGCCCTCATCACGTTGAAACGCTTGGATGTCCGCACTTTGCCGTTCCAGATAGCCGGCATAGCGGCCGTCGATCTCGATCTGCTCAATCACATCAGCCGAGAAGTCGCCCAGTTCCGGCCAAATGCCGGCCAGCTGTTCCATTCCGATCTCCGCATAGCGCAGCAGGTCAAAGGCGCTACGCCGAACGCCATCGTGATTCACGGCCAGACCGTGGCGCTGTGCTTCTTGCGGTGTGACGGTAAGCCGGGCTGCCAACGCTCGCGCGGCGGATAATTCAGTCATCTTCGACTCAAACCGGGCGCGCCGCTCAGTGCCCACACAGCCAATGGCGGCTCCAAGTCCCGTAAGCCGTTGATCGGCGTTATCCGCCCGCAGGATCAATCGGTACTCGGCACGTGAGGTGAACATTCGATAGGGTTCCGGCGCGCCATACCGAATCAGATCATCAACCAAGACCCCGATATAGCCCTGGCTTCGATCGATCTTGAAAACCGGGCTCTCGCTCAGCCCCGTTCCGCCAGCCGCACCGGACCGCAGCGCTGCATTGAGACCTGCAATCAATCCTTGGGCGCCCGCCTCTTCATAGCCGGTCGTGCCATTGATTTGCCCGGCCAGAAATAGCCCTGGAAGCTGGCGAAGCGCCAATGCCGGGGTCAAGGAGCGAGGATCGACATAGTCGTATTCGATGGCATAACCGTATTGGAGGATCCGCGCCTTTTCGAGACCGGGAATGCTCGCAATCACGCCATCTTGAACATCCTTGGGCAAGGATGTCGAAATGCCATTGGGGTAGACGGTATCGTCATCCAGACCTTCAGGTTCAAGAAAGATCTGATGGCGCGGCTTGTCGGCGAACCGAACGACCTTGTCCTCGATGCTTGGGCAGTAGCGCGGGCCGGTACTGTCGATATCGCCACCATAGATCGGGGATCGATGGAGATTCGTCTGAATGATCGAATGAGTCTCGGCCGTCGTATGGGTAATATGGCACGGGATCTGCGGCGTCGTTATACGATCCGTCAAATACGAAAATGGCACCGGCGGCTCGTCGCCCGGCTGAACGGCCAAGCCGTCCCAAGCGATGGTCCGGCCATCAAGCCGGGCCGGCGTCCCGGTCTTGAGACGGCCCAAAGGCACATCGGCCTGAGCCAAGCGCTGAGAGAGGCCGACAGAGGGGGCTTCACCAACACGGCCTGCCGCGGTCTTTTCTTCACCGATATGGATCAGCCCGTTCAGAAAGGTTCCGGTCGTCAAAACGACCGATGGTGCTTCCAGCCGGCGGCCATCGCTTAGGACGACGCCCCTGACCACCCGGTCATCACCGGCTATCAAATCGGCCACATCGCCAGCCACGATTGTCAGATTTTCGGTTTCCGCCAGAAGCGCACCGATCGCAGCCTTGTACAATGCCCGATCGGCTTGCGCGCGGGGTCCCCGCACGGCCGGGCCCTTGCGCCGATTCAGCATTCTGAATTGAATTCCAGCCCGGTCAATAGCCCGGCCCATAAGGCCGTCCAAGGCATCGATCTCACGGACAAGGTGGCCCTTGCCCAGGCCGCCGATGGCCGGATTGCACGACATGGCCCCGATGGTATCCAGGCGATGGGTCACAAGAACGGTGGCGGCCCCAAGACGCGCGGCGGCGGCGGCCGCCTCTGTGCCGGCATGACCGCCGCCGACCACGACCACGTCGTATCGGCCCGATGTCGGATTTGAATCCATGCATTGACCCTGGCCAGTGTCGAATCCCAAATTCATGTCGTTTCCCGGTCCCCGAATCATCGGTCCTGTTTCACGTGAAACAGTTCGATCCTATTTGCCAATACAAAAATCGCGGAAAACAATGTCGAGAATATCCTCGACATCAACCCGCCCTGTGATCCGTCCCAAAGCGCGGACCGCCAAGCGCAAATCTTCCGCTGCCAATTCTGGTAACGGCGCGATCATGGCCCGGTCAAGAGCCTCAACGCAGGTCTCCAATGCATCGCGGTGACGGGCCCGGGTCAGCGGCGGTCCGCCATCCCCGTCAAGCCGATCCCGCACCATCGCGACCACAAGGTCGATAAGGTCCGATACGCCGGTTCCACTGCTCGCCGAAATACCAATGACCGGAGACTCGCATTGAGGCCCGTTTTGCCCTGATGAAGCCAGCCTGCCAAGCGATTCCCAATCGACGTGCCAATCAATCGTATCAATCTTGTTGATCACGATCACGGTATCGGGTGTGACGAGGTCAACCAGGTCCCCGGGGATGACCATAGTCAAAGGCCTGGCACTGTCCGTGACCCCCTGGCTCACATCCTGGCCAACGCCCTGAAGATCGCAAGCATCTATGACGAGAAGCCGAAGATCGGCTGTATCTGCCCGCAGTCTGGCTCGCCGCACCCCCTCGAGCTCGATGTCGTCGCCGCTCTCGCGCATGCCCGCCGTGTCCGCGACAACAACGGCATAGCCCGACAGATCAAGATGAACTTCCACAACATCCCGGGTGGTTCCGGCAACCGCCGAGACGATGGCGGCATCGCGCTGAGCCAGCTGGTTCACCAAGCTGGACTTGCCCGCATTCGGCCGGCCGAGTACGGCGATTTCGAAACCCGACCGAACCCGTTCGCCGCGCCGGGCATCGCTAAGATGGGTTCGAATCGCCGCTGCGACATTGACCAGTGTGGGCGCCAGAGACTCGGTAACACCATCGGGCAAATCTTCGTCGGGAAAATCGAGGTCGGCCTCGGCATAAGCCAGCGCCCGTGACAGCGATAACCGCCACCCCTCATAGAGCCGGCCGAGCGCACCATCCATCTGTCGCAACGCTTGGCGATGCTGGGCGGCCGTCTCGGCATCGATGAGATCGGCAAGCCCTTCGACCTCGGTCAGATCCAATCGACCGTTATCGAAGGCACGCCGCGTAAACTCACCCGGTTCCGCTGGCCGCAATCCCGGCGTGGCCCCCAATACGGCCAGCACGCGGTCAACAACGGCCCGCCCGCCATGGCCATGGATCTCGACCATATCCTCGCCGGTAAAGCTGCGCGGACCGGAAAAAGCCAACACCAAGCCCTGATCGATGATCTCGCCGGCGTCAGGATCTATGATCCGGCGAAGCCCGGCCTTTCGATCAGGCGGCAGAGGCTGGTCTCCGGTCACGCGATCAAGGGCGGGTTTGGCATTGGGCCCGGACATCCGAATCACGGCAATGCCGGATCGGCCAGGCACCGTCGACAGCGCAAAAATCGTATCGTTCATCATGGGCGGCGTTTATCCGGTCCGCCGCCCCGGTTTCTTCTTGCCGGCCGTTCCCGATCCCGACCCGGCCCCGCCGCTAGCCGGGTCTTGACCCTGATCACCCGCAGCGCCGTCTTGGCTAGCACCGGCTTGGGTAGCCATGTTCATGGCATCCCATACCGCCCGGTTCATTTGTTCGAGGCCCTGGAGCGACATCGGCATCCAAGTCTTCATCAATGTTTCCGGATCCATCCCGGTTGCCGCATTCGGGATCTGCTGGCGCATCTGTTCAATCACTGCATCCTGCAGTGGTTTCACATCCGGCAAACCCAGAAAGGTCCGCGCCTCTTCCGGGGTGCATTCGATATCGATGCGGATATTCATTGACTGCTCTCCTTGAGAGAAACACGTATCCTAAATCGGGTTGAACGGAACTGACAATGCCGTTGACCAACCCCGCCCAAGCCACCGTGACCTGATCCCTGTTTATCGGATACTGTCACGCATTCACCAACCGGTCACAAGCCATCGGGGTCATTGATGACGCATAATCGTCTGGCAGACAGCGCCAGCCCATACCTGCTGCAGCATGCCGAAAATCCGGTCCACTGGTATCAATGGGGTCCCGAAGCCCTGGCAGCGGCCAAGAACCAGAACAAGCCGATTCTGCTGTCGATCGGCTATGCCGCTTGCCATTGGTGCCATGTGATGGCCCATGAAAGCTTTGAGAATCCCGATATTGCGGCCGTCATGAACGACCATTTCATCAATATCAAGGTCGATCGCGAAGAACGTCCCGATATCGACCAAATTTACATGACCGCCCTGGTCATGACCGGCCAGCCCGGCGGTTGGCCCCTGACCATGTTTCTGACGCCTGATGGCCATCCGTTCTGGGGCGGTACCTATTTCCCGGCCGAACCGAAATATGGCCGCCCCGGTTTCGCCGATATCCTGAAGACGGTGTCAGCGGTATTCCATGAGGATCCGGATAAGATTGCCAACAATGTCGACGCGCTGGCATCGTCTTTGGCCCAATTGGGAGAAAGCGCCGCAGCCGGTCGGGTCGATCCGGCCATCATCGACGAAGCCGCCGAACGAATTGCCGATGAAATGGATCCGATCCATGGCGGCATGAAGGGGGCGCCAAAGTTTCCGCAGGTCAGTGTCCTTACGCTGATCTGGCACTCGGCTTTGCGGACCGGGTCGAAAACCTTGGCGAAGGCGGTTGATCTGGCCGTGCGCAGGATGAGCCAGGGTGGCATCTACGATCACCTCGGCGGGGGATTCTCGCGCTATTCCGTCGATGACCAGTGGCTTGTCCCCCATTTCGAGAAGATGCTGTACGACAATGCCCAGCTTCTCGATCTGTTGCTGCTTCAATGGCTGGCGACAGGCGACGCGCTCTTCTCCCGGCGAATCGAGGAATCGGTGGGCTGGCTGGAACGAGAGATGACGCTGCCCAATGGGGCCTTTGCGGCCAGCCTTGACGCGGACAGCGACGGCGAAGAGGGGCGCTTTTACGTCTGGACACAGCGTGAAATCCGCGCCGTCCTCGAGCCCACGGTCGACCCCGAGACAATCGACCTATTCGAACGAACCTACGATGTGTCAGCCGACGGCAATTGGGAGGGAGTGACCATCCTAAACCGCCGCCATGCCGACGGGTTACCGGACCCCGAGGTCGAAGAGGCGCTGAAGCGGCCTGCCTATCTGCTGTTCGAAGCCCGGTCGAAACGTGTCCGGCCCGCCCTGGACGACAAGGTCCTGACCGACTGGAACGGCCTCATGATCGCGGCCTTGGCCCGATGCGGGGCCACCCTAGATCGCCCGGACTGGATCGCCAAGGCTTTAACGGCATTTTACGCCGTCCAAGACACACTGGGTGAGGGAGACCGACTCTACCATGCCTGGCGCGCGGGTACAGACCGCACCGGGCAGCGCCACCAGACCGGGATGCTCACCGACTATGCGGCCATGATCCAAGCGGCCATTGCACTCTTCGCAGCGACCGGCAGAAACCGCTTTCTCGATCGCGCGATCGCCTGGGCTGATACGGTCGAAGCGCGGTTTCTCGACGTCGAGAACGGCGGCTATTTCTTGACCGCCGATGATGCCGAATCCTTGATTGTCCGGGCCAAAAGTGTCCACGACAATGCCGAACCGTCCGGTAATGGCAATCTGCTTATCGGCTTGGCACGGTTGTTCCATTTGACGGGCGAACAGCGATTTGCCGATCGCGCCGACCGGCTTATCCACGCTCTCGGCGGTGCGCTATCACGCAATATCTTTCCGATGGCGAGCTATCTGTGTGGCATGGATCATCTCTATAACGCCGAGACCGTCATCATTCTTGGGGATGACACCGATCCCAACACAAAGGCCTTGGCAACCGCTGCCCGAGCCCATGCCGATCCACGGCGTCTCGTTATCATCGTTCCGGATACGCAGACCTTGCCGCCCCACCACCCGGCGATCGGAAAGTCCAGAATCGAGGGCAAGGCGACAGCCTATCAATGCCGGGGGATGACATGTCTTGCGCCGGTGACCGAACCGGACGATTTGACTGACAGAAACATGTAATCGGGGGATCGTCCATGCCGGATGTACCAGCCAATACCGCCGATACCAACATCGTCTATGCCGCACCAATTGGTCCCATCCGTATCGAGGCGATACGGGAAGCCGGCAAATGGGTGATCTCGGCGATTACGATTTTGCCGGCCGATCCTGATGGGCCGTTGTCTGCCGGAACCCAGACGGCCACCATCAAGCCCGGCCTATTGACCGAGGCCGTGACCCAACTGGATCAGTACTTTAACAGGACGCGCCGGGCTTTCGATCTTCCGTTGGCCTCAGCCGCCAGTGATTTCCAAGCCCGGCTCCGGTCCGCAATGATCGCGATTCCCTATGGAAGAACAGCCTCCTATGCCGATCTTGCCCGCGAAATCGACAGCGGCCCCCGAGCGATTGGTACTGGTTGTGGTAAGAACCCGATACCTATCATCGTTCCCTGCCATCGCGTCGTGGCCTCTACAGGGCTGGGCGGCTATAGCGGCGGACAGGGGCTTTTGACGAAAAAAGACCTCATTGCCCTTGAGCAACGAGGTCTCGCAGTGTCGTAAACCCGTTTCACGTGAAACAGCAGCTTAGCCGATAGACGAGGCTGCGATGGGTTGACCGTTATTGATTCATGCTTTCGAAGAAATCCGAGTTGTTCTTGGTGTGGCGCAGCTTGTCCAACAGGAACTCCATGGCATCGTTGGGGCCCATCGGCTGAAGGATCCGGCGCAGGACCCACATCTTCGACAGCTCCCCCTTGGAAACCAAGAGCTCTTCTTTGCGTGTTCCCGAACGAGTGATGTCGATCGCCGGGAAGATCCGGCGGTCCGCAATCTTGCGGTCGAGAATGAGTTCGGAATTGCCCGTACCCTTGAACTCCTCGAAGATCACTTCGTCCATCCGGCTGCCCGTTTCGACCAGCGCCGTCGCAATGATCGACAGGCTTCCGCCCTCTTCGATGTTTCGGGCTGCCCCGAAAAACCGTTTGGGCCGCTGCAGAGCATTGGCATCCACACCGCCCGTAAGCACTTTGCCCGAGGATGGCACAACTGTATTGTAAGCCCGTGCAAGCCGGGTGATCGAATCCAAAAGGATGACCACATCCTTTTTGTGTTCAACCAAACGCTTTGCTTTCTCGATTACCATTTCGGCAACCTGAACATGACGCGCTGCCGGTTCATCGAATGTCGACGAGATAACTTCACCCTTTACCGACCGATCCATATCGGTCACTTCCTCGGGCCGTTCATCGATCAGCAAGACAATCAAATATGCTTCGGGATGGTTGGCCGCGATCGAATTGGCGACCGTTTGCAGCATCATGGTCTTGCCGGTTCGCGGCGGCGCGACGATCAATGCCCGCTGCCCCTTACCAATCGGTGCCACAAGATCCATGATGCGTGAGGTCACATCCTTCTGGAGCGGGTTCTCAACCTCCATCCGCAGTCGGCTATCGGGATAAAGCGGCGTCAGGTTGTCGAAATTGATCCGATGGCGAACCCGATCCGGGTCCTCGAAATTGATCAGATTGAGTTTAACCAGAGCAAAATACCGCTCGCCATCTTTTGGCGACCGGATCTGGCCTTCAACCGTATCGCCCGTGCGCAGCGCAAATCGCCGCACTTGGTTCGGCGAGACATAGATATCATCCGGTCCTGGCAGATAATTTGCTTCCGGCGAACGAAGGAAACCAAAGCCGTCAGGAAGCACTTCCAAAACGCCGGAGCCGAAAATCGCGATATCGTTTTCGGCTAATTGTTTTAAGATCGCAAACATCATGTCCTGCTTGCGCAGGTTGCTTGCGTTCTCGATCTCCAGTTCTTCGGCATAGGCCAGGAGGTCCGCGGGAGACTTGTCCTTGAGGTCTTGTAGATGCATTGATGAGCCCGTAACGGGGATGACAGTCATCGCACGGGGGAGGGTGCGGCCGTCAGGTGAAGAGAAAATTGCCTGAAAAGACAGCCGAAAGCGGTGGGCGGTTTGTCCATTCGGACGTTTTCGGACCCAGCCGATATCGGAGGTGGAGATGCACGGAAGCCAACCCACATTATCGAAGGTTTGGTTCCGCTTAGCAGATGGGTAACTGAACGCGCGTTGCAAGTCAATTGATCAAGAGGGGGTCACAAAACTTTTCCAACCGTTCATAAAAGGCTTCGAACCACCCGCTTTTTGGCGATATTCCGGGGATGATATGGTTGATTGCCCGGAGCTGTCTCGCTCAGCACCAACAACCTGAAATCGTCGGACTGGCAGCCTTTATGAAATCCTATATTGTGACATGTTCAAGCTCGTTTCGTGATGCGGTCCAAACACTTGCCACCAAAAAAGGGGTGACGGCCAGTGACCTCGTGACCGCCGTTCTTGTGCTGAACGATCATCTGGGACCGGATTCAGTTCCCGATCCCGGTGACGCCGGCCGGGACGATCGCGACATTATCGAATTGAAGTCAGGGCCGCGCGCAGGGCGATACCTCCGGCGAAAACCACGGCTGCAGCTTCGTCTGAGCGAAGGATTGTCCGACTCTTATATTCGCCGTGCTCTGGCCTTGCTCATCGCGCTGGATGCCGGTGAGCGCGCCCTTGAAGAGCCGGACCGACCGACGAACGACAGAACCGAGCCGGTGCTATCGCCCCTATCTGCCGGATCTTCATCCTCGGACCGCCAATCCGAGGAAAGTCTTGATCGAGCTGAAATCGATAACGCCCGTCAGCACGCAGAAGAGATGAGGGCGCTTGTATCCCTAATGACGTTCGATCCATTGCCCGACGGCGTCAACACGGTCGTTGACGCTCGTTACGTGCTGGGTCTTCCTCCCGGGATGCGCCTTACCCGTCGTATCGTAAAGGCACGTTTCCGTATGCTCAGCCAGATCTACCATCCCGACAAGGAAACCGGCGATACGGTCCGCATGGCACAGTTGATCGATGCATTCCGCCTTATGGAATCGCATATTCGGCAGCGTGAAGCCGCGGAATGAGCAATATCAGAACGGTTTTATGACCACCGATATGACAATGATGATCAAAAGCACCGTCGGCACTTCGTTGGCAATCCGGTAAAACCGGGCAGGTCTTTGATTTTCATCACGCTCGAACGTTTTTCGCCAACGTGAGAAAAAAATATGCGCCACGGTCATACCGACAACGGCCGTGAGCTTGAGATGCATCCATCCCTGTTCAAGCCAAAACGGCTGCAGGTACACAAGCCAGAGTCCAAACACCCAAGTCGCAATCATCGCCGGGTTGATGATCGCCCGCAAAAGCCGCCGTTCCATCACCTTGAAGGTCTCCGAGACATCAGACCCGATGGTGGCATCGGCATGATACACATACAGTCGTGGCAGATAGAACATGCCGGCCATCCAGGCGATCACGGACAAAATGTGTAAGACTAAGATCCAGGAGTATAGGTCCGTCATTGATCGGCTTTCCCGTAGGTTTGCTGCAAGAATGGATGTTCGGGGGTGTCTATTACGAAGACCAGTTTCGGATCAATTCGCTTAATTCCCCGACGACCTCCGGAGACGCCGCCGGTGTAATGCCATGACCCAGATTAAAGATATACCGGCTATTGCCGAGCCGATCCAGTCGGCACCTGGCTGCGGTTTTCATGGCATCACCGCCGACCGTCAAGAGGATCGGATCCAGATTGCCTTGAATTATCGTTTGTTCTTGCAGCTCCGCGGCGAAGCCGAGATCGACCCCGGTATCGAGTGAAACGGCCGAAATACCCGTTCTGTTGCAATAGACTGGGGTCAAGGCACCGAGTTGGCGCGGGAAACCGATGATCGGGATGTCGGGACGGTGAGCGCGCAGACGATCAACAAGGACCCGGGTTGGCTTGATCACCCAGCGTTCGATCGCTTCTTCGGGCAGCACACCCGCCCAGGTATCGAATAGCTGAATGACTTGGGCCCCCGCATCAACCTGCCGGCATAGATACCGTGCCGTTGCTTCGGTGACCAAATCGATCA
>LFIK01001072.1_pt1 | contig 21277 bp, 17 predicted proteins | sample 643401 | NCBI WGS metagenome assembly LFIK01 (sample SAMN03777447, study PRJNA286221) | soda lake metagenome | biome: soda lake; feature: Kulunda steppe; material: water; isolation source: sample T5-Br brine of Lake Tanatar-5 | place: Russia: Kulunda steppe | collected 2010-07
AAGAGCATCACCTCGGCTTCTTCCTGACCGGCTTCAATGTAAGCCTGCCTCTCAACCTTTTGCCCGAAGATCGCGGTTCTTTACTTTTTTCCGCCGGACTCGACTTTATCATCACTCGCGACCGTGACCTCAACTTCAAAGGAGATCGGATCTTAAACGTCGCCCGTGGCGGCTTGAGTTACAGTTTCTAAGCATGTCAAGAAATCTGCGGATGGAATGTCGGGGAGCGCCGGGCACGTCTTCCAGAGCAGATCCAAGGCGTTGGTGCTGGAGAATTCGACGGCGGTGCACTGTGGGGACCAAGGAGGGTTTCGGAACGATACCCGGACAGGCGGTTTACGATTTGTCAAACGCGGGTGACTGGTTCACTTTGATCGCTTATGAGTAATCGTTACTTGGTGATTATGGCCGGAGGGCGGGGTGAAAGGTTTTGGCCGCAAAGTCGTTTGCAGCGGCCGAAGCATTTGTTGCCGATTGTCGGTGCGAAGCCGATGTTGACTCAAACCGCGGATCGTTTGGAAGGGTTGGTTCCGCCGGAGAATATTTTTGTCATCACCAATCGCGAGCAACGGGAGGCGGTCCTGGAGGTGGTGCCGAACCTTCCACCGGAAAACGTGGTGGCGGAACCGGTGGGACGCGACACGGCGGCCGCGGTCGGGTTGGCGGCGATCCTGGTCCGGCGGCGGAACACGAATGCGGTGTTCGGCATTTTGCCGGCGGATCATGTCATTCACGACCATCAGGCGTTCCGGGCGGTTTTGAGTCAGGCGTTTGCGGCCGCGGAGAGTGAGCCGGTCCTGGTGACGCTCGGAATTCCGCCGACGGAACCGGCGACGGGATACGGGTATATCCAACGGGGTGAAGTGGTGAACCAAGCCGAGGGGAGGGCGGTCTATCGGGTTCGCCGATTCGTGGAAAAACCGGATTTGGAGAAGGCGCGTCAGTATCTGGAATCCGGGGAATATCTCTGGAACGCCGGCATGTTCGTTTGGCGGGTCTCGGAAATTGAGCGGGCGTTGGCTGAACACGCGCCGGATTTGCGGGAAGGATTGGGTGAAATCGACGCCAAACTGGAGGCGGGCGAAGAATTGGACCGCGTATTGGGGGACATCTACCCGAAGCTGAAAAAGATATCGATCGACTACGCGGTGATGGAGAAGGCGACGAACGCCGTCACCATTGAAGCCTCGTTTGATTGGGATGATGTCGGGGCCTGGCCGGCGGTGGCGCGGCACTTTGAGACCGACGCAAGCGGGAATGTCGCGCGCGGGGAGGTCGTTATGGAGGGGGCATCCGGCAATATCGTCGTTTCCGGCGGCGACCATCTGGTGGCGGCGGTCGGTGTGGAGGATCTGATTATAATCCATACCCCCGATGCGACGCTGGTTTGCCGGAAAGACCAGGCCCAGGAAATCAAGAAAGTGGTGAGCCAACTCGGTGGCGATCCAAAGTGGAAACATCTCATATAAGGGAATCGCGCAGGTGAGATTGCTCGGGATAGATTATGGCGAGAAGCGCATCGGATTGAGCTATGGAGACGAGTTGGGGTTGGCTTCGCCTTTGCCGGCGGCGGTGGAGCCGACCAAGGTGCAGCGTCTGGCGCATATCGAAGAGGTGATTCGGGAGAGGGGGATCCGGGAACTGGTCATCGGACATCCGCTCAACATGGACGGAACGGTCGGTTTCAAGGCGCGGGAAGTCGAGGCGTTCGCCAAGAAGTTGACGGAGCTTTTTGACTTGCCGGTACATTTCGTGGACGAACGGTTGACCTCCTACGACGTGGAGTCCCGCTTAAAAGCGCGGGGAAAAAAAGTCACCCGGGCCTCGGGGGTGGTTGACTCCTTGGCCGCGACCTTGATTTTGCAGGATTTTCTCGACCGCCGATCGCCTCCCTTGGAGCCGGATCCGTACGGAGAAGACGAATACGAAGATGACGAAGAGTATGACGAACGCTGAGTCGCCGGTCGAGGCCCCTCGCTGGAAGTGCGTTTGCGCCTTCGATGGGCAATTTTTCAAAGGCTGGCAAAGTCAGGTCGGCGGAGGAACCGTTCAGGATGAAATTGAGGAAGGACTAACGAAAATCTTCGACCGTCGGGTCAAGATTCACGGCAGTTCCCGGACCGACTCCGGGGTGCATGCCCGGGGCATGGTTTTTCATTTTGACGCGACGTGGACGCCCGAACCGACCCGCCTGGAGGCCGCTCTCCGGTCCTTGTTGCCCTCCAGTATCCGCGTGAGCCCGATCCGACGGGCGCCGCCCGGTTTCCATGCCCGGTTCTCGGCGGTGGCCAAACGTTACCGCTATTACCTTTACCAAGGATGGGCCGACCCGTTTTCAACCTCTTATTGCTGGTCCCTGAAGCGGTCGCTCGATTTGGAGGCGATGACGGCGGCGGCGGACGTATTGCGGGGGAAACACGATTTTTCCTCGTTCGCGGCCTTTGGGGGCAAGGAGCTGGAGACGCCGGTGCGCGATTTGCGCGCCCTGTCGGTCGACCGCAAAGGCCGGAAGGTGATCATCACGGCGGAGGCGGACGGGTTCTTATACAAGATGGTTCGGAGCCTGGTGGGCGCTCTGGTCAATGTCGGGTCGGGGAAATTGACCCCCGACGAAATACGGCGGATCCTGGAGGAGCGTCGGCGCCGGGAAATTATCGCGACCGCTCCGCCGCACGGCCTTTTTTTGGAGAAAGTCTTTTACCGGTGATCTTTTGGTCGGGCCCGATAGCGTCAACCGGGGCTATACGCAGCCGGGCTGACGGAAGCGAAGCGGGCGATCGAGATGTTGCCGGGGTTAGCTGTTTTCCTTAGAGACTGAGACGCGGAAATGTGTTATATTGCTTGCAATGCAGCCGTCGTTATGGGAAACGAATTTCGTTTTCTTAAACACGAAACCGTTCTATGTCCTCTACAGCTAAAGTTTTTTTGCACAACGTAATCATCGGAGCTGGCTCGATTCTAGCCGGTTCGATGGCTGTTGCAAAGCAGCCTTCCAATCCACCGCCGTTCGATGCTATTGGTAATGATTTTAAGCATGTAGGTATCTACTTAAGTCATGGCATCGAGGGAGCAAAAAAAGAAGTCGAAAGAAAAAAAGAAGGAACAGGGGGACCGCAGCAACTTGAGTTTGCCGGACTCCCACGAAGGGACTAAGTCGCGTTCAAGCCAGGCCACATCGGTGGATAGCGAGGGAATGTCTTCGATCCTTCTTACCGAGACCAAGATTTCCGGACCCTTGCCATCGCCGAACGTTCTGCGGGATTACGACGCAGTGCAGCCGGGTTTCGCGGAGAGGATCTTCGCTATGGCAGAAAAGGAGCAGGGAGCCCGACATAAGTTTGCCAATCGCACTAACGTGGCGGAGAATTTCGGAAAAGTTGCTGGCCTGTGCTTGGCCGGCGTAATCACGTTGGTGGGAATTGGAGGAAGCTTCTTTCTGATTTATGCAGACAAAAGTCTAGAAGGTTTTGGAACTCTCCTTATTGCGTTAGCTGTTTTGGTCGGAAGCGCAGCTTATCGGCATCGAATAAGCAGAGTGAAAAACTGATGTGACCAACCGGACCAGACCTGCCGCAAGTGATTGATCCGGAGGCGAGAAGGGGTATAAGGCGAGCATGAAAATGCTGATTGGTTTGTTCCTCCTTGTCGTTTTCGCTTTCATCGTCGAACCGGATCATCTTGTGACCGCTCGGTCTTGACCTCCATCCCCCGGGCGTGGCTGATTGCCCCGTCCGGCGATTTAAGCCGGTTTGATGAACGAGCATCGTGTAGAGGCACCCAGACGAAAAAACCTAAGCTCTTTCGAACTTAGGTTTTTCTGTCAAAATTGGCGTCCCCTAGGGGATTCGAACCCCTGTCGCCAGGATGAAAACCTGGTGTCCTAGGCCTGACTAGACGAAGGGGACGCTTGGAAAATTGAAAAGAAAACGATCTTGAATTCCCGCAGGTTCCGCAAGCGTTTTTTTCAAAAAACTTTCGGGCTCGTGATTTTTTCCGCGGGTCGCGCGAAATTTCTTTCGCTGTCGTCGGTTTCGGGTTTCCAAGGTAACCTGAAATCCCTTGTATTCCGGGATGAATTTTCAGCAAATCGTCTCCGCCCTTCCGAAGGAGGCCGTCCAAACCGTCGGCGGTCTTTCGTTTCCAAAGGTGGGTTCAGGCAAAGTGCGCGAGATCTTCGATTTGGGAGAAAGTCTCCTGATGGTGGCCACGGATCGACTCTCGGCCTTTGATGTCATTTTGCCGACCGGCATTCCGGGAAAAGGCATCATTCTGACCCAGATGAGTCGCTTCTGGTTTAAGGAGACGGAGGCTATTGTGCCGAACCATCTTTTGCCTGATCAGGAGCGGGTGTTGGAGAAGGATTTGCAACTGACCACCGATCTCCGGTTGCGGAGCATGGCGGTGCGAAAATTGCGGCCGTTGCCGGTCGAATGCGTGGTGCGCGGGTATTTGGCCGGGAGCGGCTGGAGTTCCTACCAGAAAACCGGGGAGATTCGCGGGCACCGGTTGCCGTCCGGGTTGAAGGAATCCGGGCAATTACCCGAGCCGATTTTTACTCCGAGCACGAAGGCGACGGAAGGGCATGACGAGCCGATCAGTGAGGCGGAATGCGCCTCGATTCTGGGCGGACAACTTTTTGAACGGGTCCGGGAGGCAAGTCTCCGGTTATACGCGCTGGGTCGGGAAAAAAGTCAAAAGGCCGGCATGATCCTCGCCGACACCAAGTTTGAATTCGGGTTGGATGAGGAAGGAAAGCTGTTTCTGATCGACGAAGTTCTGACGCCCGACTCGTCCCGCTTTTGGCCGGCGGATGAATACCGGCCGGGAAAATCACAACCGAGCTTCGACAAACAATATGTGCGCGATTTCCTGCTCGGTTGCGCCTGGGATCAGAAACCACCGGCTCCGTCCCTCCCGCAGGAGGTGATGGAAGGAACGCGGCAGCGCTATCTCGAAGCGTTTAGGAAGCTTGTGGAGGCTGTCTGACTAGGGCGGCGTCGAGAGATTCGAGGATTTCGGCGCGCTGCGGCTGGAAGATGAATAAATCGCTGCTGATGTGGCGGTGGGCTTCTTGCAGAAGCTCTTGCGACGGTTTGCGCATTTCGAGAAGCCGAACCAGGTTGGGGACGATTTGGTCGTTGTTACCCCGAGCGATATCGAGCCGAATCAGACGGCTCAAAGCTTCCTGGTTGGACGGTTGATTCCGGTGGACATGGTGGAGAATCTCGCGGGCGTGGGTGTATTCTCCCATCTCGATCAACCGTTCGGAGAGGCTGGTCAAACTGGCCGGATTGGCTTCTCCTCGGACAAGCACCTCGTTCAAGGCGGTCTCGCCCCGTTCGGTATTTCCGGCTCCGAGGTGGAGGCCGGCGAGGAGCGGTTGCAAGTGGGCCTGTTGCAAGGGTGTCCAGTCGGCGACGCTCTCCTCGATGGACTCGAAGAAATCCAAAGCCGGGCGATATTGTCCGGCACCCAAATAGGCTTCGAGGAGGAAAAGGCTGGGCCACACTACTTCGTGTCCTTTGGTCCGGGAAGTCTCCAAAACCCGCTTCGCCAGATCCGGCCGGTTGCTGCTGGCGGCGAATTGGGCAAGGGGTTGCATCGCTTCCTCCTCCCTTTCGAACAAGCGGAAATAATTCTCAATCTCGGTCGCCAGCTTCGGCGCGTCATTCCGTTTATCGTAGATATAAAGCAGGCGGATTCGAGGCGCGAAAGAGAGAGGATCTTCCATAAAACGAACGAAAGCCACCCGTTCGGCCCGTGCTTCTTTGCCGCTGGACCAGAGATATTCAATCAGGTAATCGACGACCTGGGCCTCTTGCGGGCCGGGATTGGTCAGGATTCGCTCCAACAACTCAATCGCCTGTTCGCTTTCGCCCACTTCCCAATGGATGCGGGCTTGCAACAAGGTTCCGGTGCGCGATTGGAGGAGATCGAATTTATCAATAATCTCCTGAGCCCGGTCGTAATTGCCCCGGTTGAAGTTGGCGGTGGCCGCGGCCACCGCGAGGATGAGATTGCGCTCGGTCGCTTCGGTGCTTCCATCGAGGATCCTGTTGGCCAGCTTCTCAACTTCCGAGTCCTCATGGTTCGCGAAAAGCAAGCTGATCAGCGCCCCCAGATAATCCGTGTCATCCGCGTGCTCCATCGCTCGGGAGCGCAAGACTTCGATCCCGAGATCCGGTCGGCCCAGCATGCTGTAGATCTGGGCGAGCAGCAGACGGCCCTCGGTGTTGTCGGGCGATTGCTGCACGCCCACGCGAACCAGGTGAACCACCCCGCGGGTCTGCCCTTCCTCCAGCATTTCCTGGGCTTGCGCGATGTAGTAATCCCCCCGGGCGGTCCGGTATTCGTCCCAGCGATGGGGGAACACCAGATCGACATAGCGGACTTCCGGGAAGTCGCGCGCGTGTTTCACGAAGAAATAGGCACCGGTGGCCAGTGCCACCCAGCCCGCGAGCATCATACCGAGAAACAGCAGGGCGATGCGGTGCCAAATGAACTGGAAGGCGGTATTGGTTTCCCGGCCCTGCCCGCCGGGAATCGGCCGGGGTTTCCGCAATTTAACTTTCTTAGCGAGCCCGACACGAATGATGTAGCTTTTGAGCGTTTGAACGGGAGAAAGCTTGGGACGGGAAGTTCGAATTTGGCGAGCCATTGCGGAAAATAGAATTTGGATCCGCCGTCTATGGTTAGCGGACGGCAGGGACGAGAGAATTAAAGAATCCGGTTCTAGGTTGAAACGGAAGAAACTTCAACAAATAAGAGAAACCGGAAACGGTCGAAGGTTCATTCTTTTTCGCCGGGGGTGGAGGGCGAGATTTTCCAGCCGTCGCCGGACCGTCCCTTCGCAAGGGACGCTACCGCAGGCGATGTAGCTGCCGCTCCCGGCGCGCACGGGACAGGCGCCAGCGGTGGGGCGCGGGCGGTTCGTCCACGCCCTTGACGGGCGCGGCCACGGTGCGGAATACGGCGCAAGAAACTCCGGCAAAGGACTTGACAGGTAAATGGGCAAACTTAATGTTCGTTCCTTTTCATCATTTCAGCGAAGTAAAACAAGACAATGCAACCAACCTACAGACCTTCCAAGTTGAAGCGCGCACGCAAGTTCGGTTTCCGTGCCCGCATGGCCACCCGTAGTGGCCGCAATATCATTAACGCCCGCCGCCGGAAGGGACGCAAAAACCTCTCCGCCTCCGTTTAAGGAGGGTCGCGGTTTTCCTGCCTGATATGGGCTCATGCGCTTTTCTCCCCGCCAGCGCTTGCGCCGTACGGCAGAATTTCAGGCGGTTCGAGCCGAGGGTCGCCGTATTGATTGCGGCACGTTTCTGTTCACCTTTCTTCCCCGCACGGGAGATTCACCGGTGCGACGGCTGGGGGTGATTGCTTCGCGTCGGGTGGGTAACGCGGTGGTGCGAAACCAAGGGAAACGTCGTCTACGTGAGGTGTTTCGGCTCCATCAAAGTGAGCTGCCTTCACATTGTGACGTGGTGATGATCGTCCGCCGGTCCCTGCGGAATGAACCCTTCGCGAAAACCGAAACCCGATTCCTCAAGGCGTGTCAACGGATCGCCAACTCCAGGGAAGCTTCACGGTGATGACGACTCGCGACATCCTCGCATTCTTACTCCGGTTGCCGGCCATGGGCGCTTGGGGGTTGATTCGCCTTTACCAGGTGCTGCTTTCTCCGATGAAAGCGGGACTTTTTGGTCCGGGGGCCGCGTGTCGTTTTTATCCGACTTGCTCGGATTACGGGATTGAGGCGATTCGTCGGCACGGCTTGATTTTAGGGGGATGGCGAACATGTTGGCGCATCCTGAAGTGTCACCCGTTTCATCCGGGCGGTTTTGATCCCGTTCCTTCTCGGCGCACTGAAGCGCGAACGGACCACCGGCCAGACGGATGTTCGGAGAAATGTTCCCATGGATAGTTAGCAGCGGCGCGACCGCCGCTTTTTCGTTTTAGATAAACAGTTTTTAGCAAAAAATGGATAAGAAGAATACAGTGATCGGGCTTTTGCTGCTGATGGCGGCCTTCACGCTCATGGTTTTTCAGCAGCAGCAACAGCCGCCGCCAGCTCCCGCCGATGTGGACCCAGCTCCCGCGGAGCCGGAGGCGCCCGCTGAAACCGAGCCGGTGCGACCGGGGGTGGAGCCGAGCGAGGCGGCCGAGGCGGTCGAGGATCCGGACGTCGCTCGCGACCCTGATCTGGAGGAAGAGATTGTTGTCCTCGAGAACGAATATTTTCGGGTCGAGTTCACCAATTTTGGCGGCGCGATCAAGCGGGTGTTTCTGAAGGAGCACGAACTGACCAAGGGCAGTGAGGAGCGCTATGTGCTCAATGATCCCGGCGAGTTGCCCGCCCTGGGTCTCGTTGACTTTCCGGGTGCGGATGCCGCCAGCGGTTACCGGGTGGAAAGTCAAAGTGACTCCGAAGTGGTTTTCGTCACCGAAGTCGGGGATCATCTCGAAGTGGTTCGCCGTTACTCGGTCGAAACCGGGGCGGGCGATCGCGATCCGGCGGCTTACCTGGTCCAGCACGAGACGACCTTCCGCAATCTCAGTGGGCAAGATCTTCTGTTAAACGAGTTTGGGGTGAATCTCGGGACCGCGATCCCGACCGGCCGGCAGATGATCGGGATGGAGCACCTCAATTTCAACTACCACGACGGCAACCGTTTTCGGCACCTGGCTCCCCGCAAATTTCGCGGGGGAGGTTTCATGTCGTGGATCGGTTTGGCATCGGGTGAGCCGAAGGCCACGATCGAGGAAGAGCGCCCGCTCGTGTGGGCCTCGGTGAAGAACCAATTCTTTTCCAGCATTTTCACCCCGGAGCAAACGGCTCAGGGTTTTGTCGCTTATCCTGTCGATATTCCGGGTGAGGAGGAAGAGCGGCGGCCGTTGCAAGGAATGACGGGGAATATGCGCTTCGACCTGCGCGGGGTGACGGCCAACGATGTGCAGGAACTTACCGGTACTTTTTACGCCGGGCCGAAGGAATTCCGTCGCCTCGAAGCGATGGGAGACGGGCAGGATGCCGTCATGCAGTTCGGGTGGCGCCCGATCCCGTTTATCAGTAAGCTCCTGCTGAGCATGATGGTCGGGATCCACGGATGGGGCTGGGTGCCGGGCTTCGGCTGGGCGATCATTCTGGTTACGATCATTATCAAGACCATCTTGTGGCCGTTGACCGCGACCGCCGCCCGTTCGTCCAAGCGGATGGCCAAGATCCAGGAGCCGATGAAGGCCTTGCGGGAGAAGTACAAGGACGACCCGAAAAAGATGCAGGCGGAGACGATGAAGCTCTTCCGGGAGAACAAGGTGAACCCGGTCGGCGGTTGTTTGCCGATGCTGGTTCAAATCCCGATTTTCTTCGCGCTTTTCCGGATGATCATGAGCGCGTCGGAGCTTCGTTTCGCCGAGTTCCTTTGGGTGGCCGATCTCTCCTCGCCGGATACGATCGGCCATGTCTTTGGCCTGCCGATCAATATTCTGCCGGTTTTCATGGGGATCACCATGTATTACCAGATGCGGATGATGCCGATGGCGATGGACAGCACCCAGCAAAAGATCTTCCGCCTGATGCCGTTTATCTTTTTCATCTTTTGTTATAGTTTCTCATCGGGGCTCGTTCTTTATTGGACGGTGCAAAACTTATTGACCATCCTGCAGCAATACCTGACGAACCGGAAATACGACGACGCACCGGCGGTGGCCGGGGATGGAAAGGCGGACGCGCCGCCCGCTTCACCTTACCTGAACAAGGGCAAGGGGAAATCGGCCAAGGCGAAGGCGAAAAAGAAGTCATAGCGGGGGCGACAGTGTGGGATTGCTTCCCGCGCCAGTTCCCGTAGAGTATCGGTTTTTCCGCCTGAAAGGGAAATATTGAAAGGAACAATCAAGCATGTCTGGACATAGTAAGTGGGCCACTACCAAACGACACAAAGCCGCCGTTGACGCGAAACGCGGCAAGCTTTTCAGCGTCATCAGCAAGGAAATCTCGATCGCTGCCAAGGAGGGCGGCGGCGCGCCGGACATGAATCCGCGGCTGCGGACCGCCCTTCTCAAAGCGAAGGGTGCCAACATGCCGAGCGAGAACATCGACCGGGCCATCAAAAAGGGCACCGGCGAGCTGCCGGGGGTTAGCTACGAGGAAATCGTCTACGAAGGTTATGCGGCCGGCGGGGTCGGGTTGATTGTGGAAACCACCACGGACAACAAAAACCGTACCGCTTCTGAAATCCGGAGTTTGCTCTCTAAAAACGGAGGGAACCTGGCGGGTTCCGGGAGCGTGTCGTTTCAGTTTGAACATGTGGGGCAATTTCTGATCGCCCGGGAAAAAATCTCGGAGGAGGAGTTGATGGAGGCGACGCTGGAAGCGGGAGCCGAAGATTTGAAGACCGAATCGGACCATTACGAAGTTTTGTGTCCGATCCCGGCCTATTACGCGGTTAGCCAGGCGTTGGAACAAAAGGGCGTGGAGCCCGATTCGGCGGAACTGGCCTACGTTCCCAACAACACCATTCCCGTCACCGATGTCGCCACCGCGCGCCAGGTTTTGCGATTGATCGATCTGCTCGAAGACCAGGAAGACGTGAAGAATGTGCATTCGAATTTTGAGATGGAGGATAGCTTGATGGAAAGCGCCCAGGCCGAAGGCTAAACCCCTTGGGGATGGGCTTCCGGGGGTTATCGCGTTCGCTGTTGCAACCCGAACCGCGTTTTCCCGGCAAGTTTAGTGAATGAACGACGCCGCCAGCACATCTTTTCACACCGGGGCCGGTGAAGTGGGCCTCGTCGAATACAAGGACTTTTTGAGCGAAGAGCCCTTTACCTTTGAGTGCGGTCAAAGCATTCCCTCGTTCCAGCTTCGGTATGAAACGTATGGCCGGTTGAATCAGGCCCGGAACAACGCGATTTTGATCTGTCACGCCTTGAGCGGGGACCACCATTGCGCCGGGATTCATACCTTGGAAGATCGAAAGCCGGGTTGGTGGAACAACATGATCGGCCCGGGCAAGGCGATCGACACCAGCCGTTTTTTTGTGATCAGCTCCAACTGCCTCGGCGGTTGCCAGGGTTCGACGGGTCCAGCGTCGATCAACCCGGTGACCGGCAAACAGTACAATCTCGATTTCCCTTTCATTACCATTCGGGATATGGTCCTGGCTCAAAAACGCCTGGTTGACCATCTCGGGTTGACGGAACTTTACGCGGTCGTGGGGGGATCCATGGGCGGGATGCAGGTCCTTCAGTGGGCAATCGAGTTTCCGGAAATGGTGAAGCGGATCCTCCCGATGGCGACGACCGCTCGTCAGGGTCCCCAAACCATCGCCTTCAATGAAGTGGGGCGCCGGGCGATCATGCAGGACCCGGAGTGGCAGGGCGGCGATTACGACGACGGGGAAGGGCCGCGGGTCGGACTGGGAATCGCTCGCATGATGGCTCACATTACCTACCTGTCCGACAAGGGAATGGACCGGAAGTTTGGCCGGAGGCGGAGGAAAGGGAGTGAGAACGACTTCAGTTTGGATGTGGCCTTTGAGGTGGAAAGTTACCTGCGCTACCAGGGGCAAAGCTTTATCAACCGCTTCGACGCCAACACCTACCTTTATTTCACCCGCGCCCTCGATTATTTTGATTTGGGCGATCAGACCGACACCTTGGAAGAAGCCTTTGAGCCCGTGCGGGCCAAAACGCTCGTGGTCGGCTTTACGTCGGACTGGCTTTTCCCTCCCGAGCAGAACCGGGAAATCGTCCGCTCGATGTTGCGGGTCGGGAAAAACGCCAGCTATGTCGAAGTCGGCATGGATTTCGGACACGACTCCTTTTTGGTCGACTCGCCTTTTCTTTACGAGTTGGTGCGGGCATTTTTAAGGAAAGAACCGAAATGACGAAATCCCGGACAGCCACCAAAACGCAGGCGCCGAGTGAAAACGGTTACCGCCTTTCGTACCCGGACGCGCCGCGGCGCGTCACGGAAAAACGTTCGGTGGACATGCAGATCATCAGCGATTGGATCGAACCGAAAAGCCGGGTGCTCGATCTCGGCTGTGGCCGCGGCGTACTGTTGGAGTATCTGGCCCGGAAAAAGGCGGTCTTCGGAATTGGCGTCGATATTGACGCCAAAAAAATCCTCGGCTGCCTGCGTCGCGGGGTCAACGCTTACCATGGTGACCTCCAGGAACTGATGGGCGGGTTCCCCGACAAATACTTTGACCGCACGATTTGCTCGCGGACGCTGCAGGAGTTGAACAATCCGGCCGCGATCGTGATGGAAGCGTTGCGGGTATCCCGGTTTGTGACGGTGGGCTTCATCAACTACGCCTTTTGGAAGAATCGCCTCAGCGTTCTCCGAAGCGGCAGCAGAATCCGGAATGAAGTGTATCCCGCCGAATGGTACGATACCCGGACGACCCATCCGGTATCGGTGGCGGAGTTCGAACATTTCTGCCTGGTGCAGAACATTCGTATCGTCCGGAAAGTCTATCTCGGCGGCGATTGGAAATCACGCTGCCGGATTCTCCCGAACTGGTTTTGCGGGCACGCTGTGTACGACTTACGCAAGGATTGAGACGAGTTAAAGCGCCCGCGTTTCTTTGGACTGCGCAGCGTGCTCCCTGCGGTCTTCGTCCCGGCGGAACGGTAAGAGTGCAGGCTTTAGCCTGTCGATCCTTTCCCTGATTCACCGAAAACGCGCTTATGCGCACTCCAACCCAGAGAGCTCCGCGAGGGAGGGGAGCCCGGGGGAAAGCGATGCGGTCTCCGGAAAAACTGGGGACAGGGGTTGACGAAAATCGTTGTTCATGGAAGAAGAAAGGTTCTCATGTCGACACTGCTTCAGAATCACGAAACAACCCGCTTGTTGTCCCAGAGTTATTCTCTCTGCATTCCATTTAACTCGGCGCAGTCAGTCATCCCTCATGGACACGCCTAAAGACAATTCGCACGCGTCGGGCCTGCACAGATTGTTGGAAAAAGACCCCATGGCGTTTCTGGACGCTGTGCCGTTAGCGATGTTCTTGTTGGACCGAAGCGGTTGCGTGGTGGGAGCCAACTCGCGGGCCGTTTCGCTTTTGAGTCCGCCGACGTCCGGTCCCCCTCCCCATTGGACGGAAGTCTTTCGTCTCCCTCCTTCCGCCGATCTCGTGCGAGTTGTCTCGGATTTGCTCCGGTCCCCCGGCTCGAGCGTCTCGAAGGTTGTCACTCTTTCTGATTCTCCCGCTGCTGCCGATGCGGCAGTGGAAGTGAGCGCGCTGTCGTTTCCATCGGAAAACGAAGAAGGTCCTGATGGTTTTCTGTTTTTCCTGAGGGAGATCCCCTCTGGAGGCGAAGCGAAGGAAGGGATTGAGCGCCAGGAAGGTTTGGAGGAGGCATTGCGGCGTGAGCGTTCCTGGTTCGAGCAGTTAATGAATACCGTGCCGGACAAGATCTATTTTAAGGATCTGGAGAGCCGTTTCTTGCGAATCAGTCTGACGCAGGCCGAGCAATTCGGTTTGGAAACTCCGTCGGCTGCAATCGGGCGGAGCGATTTCGACTTTTTTGTGAAATCACATGCCGAAACGACCCGAGAGGAAGAACGGGAAATCATGCAAACAGGTCGTCCCCTGGTGGGAAAAGTGGAGAAGCTGACTTTGCACGATGGGAAGAAATTTTGGGCCAGTACCAGCAAGGTTCCCCTTCGAGGACCTGATAGGCGGGTCGAAGGTATTGTCGGGATTTCCCGCGATATCACCCGTCAGAAGGAAGCGGAGGAAGCGCTCCGGGCAAAGAACGAAGAGATGCACACCGATCTCAAGATGGCTTATGAAATTCAAAAAGCCTTCTTCACCCTGGAATACCCGAGATTTCCCGCCGGGGTCGAGGCCGACCGGGAGGTAATCGGGTTCGGGCATCGGTATCTGCCTGTGGAGACCTTGGGGGGAGATTTTTTTGAAATTTTCCGGATCTCCGATGACCAAGCGGGAATCCTGGTGTGCGACGTCATGGGGCACGGGGTGCGCGCGGCGCTTCTGACGGCCTTCCTCCGCGGACTGGTGGATGAGCTTCAGTCCCGTTGGCAGGACCCGGGCGGGCTGCTGGAGCAGATCAACCGCGGAATGATCTCCGTCCTCCGGCGGGCGGATGCGCTGATGTTCGTTACCGCCTTTTATGCGGTGGCGGACGCGAAACGAGGAGAGCTGCGTTATGCGAACGCGGGACACCCTTCACCGTTTCTGTTGCGCCGTCAAAGGGGTCTGGTCGAGCGTGTCACGGCTTCGGCCTCCGGTCCGGAACCGGCGATCGGGTTGGTTGACCAATTTCCGTATACAAGCGGTCGAGTACCCTTGGACAAAGGAGATCTGGCCCTGTTTTTCACGGATGGGCTGATTGAGGTCGAGAATTCCAAGGGAGAATTTTTCGGCGAACACGTTCTCCAAAAGGTGCTGGAGCAGTCCCTGCATTTCGAAGCGGATTCACTGCTCGATAAACTGGTTGCCGATGCGCGGAGTCACGCGGAAGGCAATTCCTTTAAGGATGACCTTTGCCTGGTTACGGCTGAGCTTCCTGACCGGGAATTGTCTTAAACGGGCATTTCGTAACCCTCTCGCCGGGGTCGGTCCTGCATGGATGCGGCCTCCGTGTCGTCCACAACTTTTTCCGCATCCGGGTCCCAGCGGACCGCTCGCCCGAGGCGCTTGGCGATGCCTGCGAGGTGACAAATGGTGCCTGTGCGGTGACCGACGGTTGCCGGGCAAATCGTCGGCTGGCGGGAGCCGATCGATTCGATGAAGTTCATGCGGTGGTCGCGGGACTCATACAGTTGGATGTCGTCATCGGTTAACTGATAACGCACCAGCGTATCGGGGACGGTTTCGATCTTGCCGCGGCTGACCCGAACTTCGCCCTCGGTGCCGATAAAACGGATCATGTGGCCGTGGTCCGGCGTCTTGTCGCGCCAGACGACGATGTCGTCGGCGTAGCGATAGTGATCGTGGGTAGCACCTTCATAGCCCTCAGGAATGAACTCGACCGGCCCGGTGTCGTCGCGGCCCAGCGCCCACTGGACGATGTCGAAGTGGTGCGCGCCCCAGTCTCCCAGCTTGCGGCTGCCGTATTCCCAGTAGCGGCGCCAGCCGCCACCGTAATTGCCCTTCACCCGCTCTTCCGAGTATGGGAAAAAAGGTGTCGGGCCAAGCCAGCGGTCGTAGTCCAAACCTTCGGGAACCGAAACGATCTCTTCCTCCTCGGGTGGCGGGGGGAACCGGCCTAGGCGGCAATAAACTTCTTTGACTTCACCGATCAGGCCATTGCGCACTAAATTTGCGGCGATGCGAAAGTGGGGCGACGAGCGTTGCTGGCTGCCGACCTGCACGATTCGCCCGTATTCCTTCTCGGCCGCGACCAACGCTTTGCCCTCCTCAATAGTCAGGGTCATCGGCTTTTCGATGTAGACATCCTTGCCCGCCTTCATAGCGGCCAGGGCGATGGCGGCGTGCCAATGGTCCGGCGTCGTCACACAGACAGCATCGACATCCGAATGAGCGATCACTTCCTCGAAACGGGACGTGGCGAGGAAGCCTTTGTAATCCCTCTCGGTCAGAAGAGAGGATGCCTCTTCCAGCTTCCAGTTTTTGACATCGCAGACCGCGATCGGCTGCACGTTCTCCATTCCGGAAAAGGTGAGCAGGTGCCCGTGGGAAATCAATCCCATGCCCACAAAGCCCATCCCGATGCGAGAGTTGGCGGATGACTTGGTCGCACCGCCCAGGGCCCGGGAACTTAGAATGTGCGGACCGGCGAAGGCTGCGCCGGCGAGGGTTAGGGAGGATTTAAGGAACTTTCGGCGGGTGGAGCGAAGGCATTTTCTCATCTACGAACGAATAGATCGGTGATCATCGCGGGGCAATAGAAATTGGATTGTCATAAGGCCGCCCAGGCCTCTTAGCGATGCCGGGCAGCCCCCCGGCGTTCTTCGAATGCTCTTTGCCTGGCCTCAGTTCTGGTGTCGAATTGTTCCTGGCGACTGCCGGAGCTATAATCGATAGCCCGTTGCCGGGCCTCGACCCAGCGGTCGGCGCCAGGGGGAAATTCATCACGCGAAGCATGCCGATCTGACCGGTCCGACTGGGAGCGGCGCCGGTTTCCTTGATCGCGGCTTTTCGGGTGGCCCTTGTCGCGATCGGGCACAATCACGACCGGCGGTCGGGTCGGGTAAGAATAAGACGGGTAGTGCCGTCGTTCGCGGGCGAGACGGGCCTCGTTCTCGGCTTTCTTCACCCGCTGTTCCAATTCGGCGATTCGACGCTCTTCGGCTTCGCGCTGCCGGGCTTCGGCCAATTTAGCTTCCTCTTTCTTGCGGGCAACTTCCGCTTGCCGGGCAGTGAGCTGGTGTTCGAATGCGACGTCGATTTCGGGGTAGTTCTGGCGAAACTGGTGCCAAAATGTGAGACGCTCCTGCGGGGGCAGGGCCAGGAAGGAGGGATCCGTTACAGCACGGTCGCGAAGGGCGCGCCCCTCTTCAAGGCGTTTTTCGCGAGCTTCCCTCTCACGTTGCGCGCGCGCCTGGCGTTCCTCTTCGATTGCCCGTCGGCGCTCTTCGTATTCAGAGGCGGAAATGATCGTGTGCGAAGCGACCCGCCCTTCCCGAAACGTGACTTCCCCGCGGTCGAAGTAATAGATCTGGAAATCCGACGACCCCATTTGTCCCCTCGGCTCGCCGAGAATTTCGAGAACCGTTTCCTGGCGATCACCGACCGCGATTTCCGAAGCAGCCATCGCAAGGCCTCCCGCAAACGATGAAACCATCAAAGTAAGGAGCAAGCGTGAGGTTTTCATGTTGGGTAGTCTAGGGGAATTAACTGGTTGCCTGCAATGAGAAAGGGTCGGGTGCGCGGACGGACCGGGTGCCCGTTATCCGGTGGCTTTCGGCCGGGCGAACCTTGAAGCAGCGTCTGAGGATTCTCAGCGAATCCTTAGTGGCGGTGTTGTTGGCTGCGGCTCGGAGCCGGATATCCGCGCTGCTGGTGGTAGTAGTGGCCGGGACCAGCCGGGCGCGCATGGTGGTATCGTGTGGGCGGAACGGAGCGGAGCGTCGGATTCCGGGGATGAGTCAGATCGGCGCGGGGAATGGTTCGCAAAGGTTCCGACCGGGAAAACCGTTGGCTGTAAATATTATCGAGAGGCATAAAGCGCTCTCTCGGGGTGGGGCGGGCGAAGCGATCGATCCCAAAGCGATCGATGCCCACCTTTTCTTTCGGGGGAAACGGATCGGTGAAAATGTAAGGAAACCCGGCGCCATAGCCGTAGGTGTGCGGAGCCTGTTTTCTGCCGAGGCGGGCCATCTGTTCGCTTTCCCTCAAACGCAGCTGGGATTCATGAAAACTGCGGTTTCGTTCGAGTTCGGACTCCCGCAGTGCGACGCCAAGTTCTAGCCGGGCATTGACTTCGGGGTAGCGATGACGGAACGCCTGCCAAAAGGCGAGTCGCTCGTTTGGAGATAATTCGGCGAATGTGGAGTCCGCCGCCATGGCCTCCCGCAACGCCTCCCCTTCTTGCCGCCGCTCCTCCTGCTCGGCTTTCGCGGTTTCGCGGAGGCGTGCCGCCTCGTCCTCGGAAACCAGGGAATAGGATCGCACCCGACCCTCGTGAAAAATGACCTGCCCCCGGTCAAAGGTGTAAGCCTCGTAGTCGCGAGTCTGGGCAACACCATTCGGTTCACCAAGTACATCCATCACTTCCGCCCGCGTGTCGCCGACCTCGATCGGGGACTCTGCAATGGAATAACTCCCGATAAAAGCCGAACCCGTTACAAGAAGTAGCAGAGGAATTATTTTCATGCCTTCCAAGTTACTTCGATGATTAAGCATCCGCAACCGGGTGATGAATTTCCATAGGGCCGGTTGCAGCTGCCGCCCCCGGCATGCACGGGACAGGCGTCAGGCGGTGGGCCCGATCTAAAACGATGCCAACCGAAAGCGGTTGACCATTTCGGTCGTATTGGGCTAATTTCGCCGGGACAGCCACTTGCCAGCTACCCGTCAGGGTTGCCTGATTCAGGCGCTTTCCCGGCGATTTGGTTCAAACCATAAGAATAACAACGCAATACCGATTATGCTGCAGACAGACGCATTTCCAGATATCGAAAAAATCGCCTACGAAGGCCCGCAATCCCGCAATCCGCTTGCTTTCAAGCATTACAATCCGGACGAAATCGTCGACGGCAAGTCGATGAAGGATCATTTGCGTTTTGGGGTCGCTTATTGGCACACCTTTCGCGGACCCCTGGCCGACCCGTTCGGCGCCGGCACGGCCGTCCGTCCTTGGGACGACGGGACCAACTCCGTCGAAAACGCCCAGAACCGAGCGCGGGTTGCTTTTGAGTTCATCGAGAAACTGGGAGCGCCGTTTTACTGTTTTCACGATCGCGACGTCGCTCCGGAAGGGAAGAGCCTCGCGGAGTCGAATAAGAACCTGGACGCGGTGGCCGAGGTTCTCAAGGCGGAACAGGAGCGCACCGGCGTTCGCCTCCTGTGGGGTACGGCCTGCCTGTTCGCGAACCCGCGTTTCGTGCACGGGGCTTCCACCAGTTGCAACGCCGACGTTTTCGCTTACTCCGCCGCGCAGGTGAAAAAAGCGATGGAAGTCACCCATGCTTTGGGAGGCGAGGGTTACGTCTTTTGGGGCGGCCGCGAAGGGTATGGAAGTCTTCTCAATACCCAAATGAAGCGGGAAATCGAGCACTTGGCCCAGCTGTTGCACATGGCGGTGGATCACAAGAAAAAGATCGGGTTCAAGGGACAGTTTTACATCGAGCCAAAGCCGAAGGAGCCGACCACCCATCAATACGATTCCGACGCCGCCGCTTGTCTGAACTTTCTGCGCGAATTCGATTTGCTCGATCATTTCAAACTGAATATCGAGACCAATCACGCGACTCTGGCCGGCCATACCATGCAGCACGAACTCGAGACCGCGATCGCGGCCAATGCGCTCGGCTCTATCGATGCCAATACCGGCGACCCGTTGCTCGGATGGGACACCGACCAGTTCACCACCGATCTCTATCTGACGACGCAGATCATGCTGCAAGTTCTCAAGGGCGGAGGCTTTACCACGGGCGGCCTCAATTTCGACGCCAAAGTGCGCCGGGAAAGTTTTGAACCGATGGACCTCTTTTACGCCCACATCGTCAGCATGGATGCCTTCGCCCGCGGCTTGAAGATCGCGGCCGCCATCCGGGCGGATGGCCGACTGGAAAACTTTGTGAAGGAACGGTACGCCTCCTGGGACACCGGAATCGGCAAAGAGATCGAGGATGGAAAGGTCGGGTTCGACGAACTCGAACGTTACATGCTGGAGAAGGGAGAGGTGGAGCCGAATAAGAGTGGTCGCCAGGAGTATCTCGAAGGCTTGATCAACGAATTTATCTAGGCGCCCCATTATGAGTCTTCTTTTAGGCATCGATGTCGGAACCTCCGGCAGCAAGGCAATCCTTCTCGGACCGGATGGCAGCGTGAAAGCCGCTGTCACGCACGAATACCCGCTTTCGCATCCGAAGCCGCTCTGGGCGGAACAAGACCCCGAACTCTGGTGGCAAGCCACCGTTAAGAGCATTCGGGGGGTGATGGAAAAGGCCGGGGCCGGCGCGGGAGATATCGCGGCGGTCGGGCTGACCGGGCAAATGCACGGCCTCGTGATGCTCGATCAGGAGGGGACCGTGCTGCGGCCGGCCATCCTGTGGAACGACCAGCGCACGGGAGCTCAGTGCGCCTCCATCACCGAGCGAATCGGTGAGCGGGAGGTTTTGGAGCTGACCGGGAGTCAGATCTTGCCGAGCTTTACGGCCCCCAAAATTCTTTGGGTTCGGGAAAACGAGCCTGAGGTTTACCGGCGGACGTCGAAGATTCTCCTTCCCAAAGATTACGTGCGTTTTCGGCTGACGGGTGAGTTTTTCGGCGAAGTTTCGGACGCGTCCGGAACCTCGCTCTTCGATGTCGGCCAGCGCCGGTGGTCCGACGTGATCATTCGCGCGCTCGACATTCCCCGCGCCTGGTTGCCGGAAGTCACCGAGTCGCAGGTAGCCAGCACGAAAATCGATGCCGGTGCGGCCAAGCTGACCGGCCTCAGCGCCGGAACCCCGGTTGTCGCCGGGGGCGGTGACCAGGCGGCCCAAGCGGTCGGAACCGGGATTTTTGAAGAAGGAGTGGTTTCAGCGACTCTCGGAACCTCCGGAGTGCTGTTCGCCGCCTCCGACCGTTTTCGGGTCGAACCCGCCGGGCGACTTCAGGCCTTTTGTCATGCCGTCCCGGGGCAGTGGCATTTGATGGGGTGTATGTTGTCGGCCGCCGGCAGTTTCCGCTGGTATCGCGATACCTTCGGTCAGGCCGAAGTGGAGGAAGCCAGCCGGACGGGGCGCGATTCGTACGACCTGCTCACCCAGGGCGCGGCGAAAGTCTCCGCGGGTTGTGAGGGCCTGATTTTTCTCCCTTATCTGACCGGCGAACGGACGCCGTATCCAGATCCCAATGCTCGCGGCGTGTTCTTTGGAATGACCCTGCGGCACGGCAGAGACCACATGACCCGCTCGGTGTTGGAAGGGGTGACTTACGGATTGCGGGATTCCCTCGAACTGATGCGCGATCTCGGGATCGATGTCTCGCAGCTGCGCGCTTCCGGTGGCGGCGCGCGCAGTCCTTTCTGGCGTCAGATGCTGGCCGACGTTTTCGGGGCGGAAATCGTCACCGTGAATGCGGAAGAAGGCGCGGCCTACGGAGCGGCCTTGCTGGCGGGTGTCGGCGGAGGGGTGTTTAAAGACGTGCCCGAAGCCTGCCGCACCGCCATTCAGGTTGCCGGCAAGGCTGAGCCCGATCAGGCGACAGCCGCCGTGTATCAGGATTTCTATCCCCGCTACCGGGCCCTGTATCCAGCGCTTGCATCCGAGTTCAAAGCACTTTCTGAAGTGGTGGACAGACACGCGAAGTGATTGGCATCCCGGACCTCCTCCGTGCGCATTCACCTCACTGTAGCTGCCGCCTTACGCCTAATACCATTGCGAAATTCATGGGTCAACCCGGAGGGTTGCCAGCTTGTAGCCGGAGGTCGCAGACCTCCGGTTTCCGACAAAAGAGAAAATTCCACCCTGAAGGGGTGGCAGAAGGCGTCGGCGGCAGAAAACGCATAATTAACCTGAAAAATCGAACGTCTTCTGGCACCGCCTTCGGGGTGCATCCTTCTTTTTGTCATTTTCCGGGGGTATCGCCCGCATTCGCGGGCTCAACCCCCGGCTACAACCTGT
>LFIK01001074.1_pt1 | contig 21252 bp, 9 predicted proteins | sample 643401 | NCBI WGS metagenome assembly LFIK01 (sample SAMN03777447, study PRJNA286221) | soda lake metagenome | biome: soda lake; feature: Kulunda steppe; material: water; isolation source: sample T5-Br brine of Lake Tanatar-5 | place: Russia: Kulunda steppe | collected 2010-07
AGCGAATTGTTCTCCGAGCGGCTGCCATTCATTGGCACTGGTTTGTCCCATCTCGGGGACTTCCTGCTCGATATGCGGGACCGTCTCGACGAAGGATTCAGTAACGCGGAAGAGTTAGCCGAAGAAGCGGTTCGCCAAGCGCTCTTCGCGACCCTGGGCGCTGAGGGTGCGAATATTTTGTTCAATCGGGCCGGGAGCGCGGCCGGTGACGCCGAAGACATTCTGGTGAGTATCGTGACCGGAGCCGGGGGCGATATCGAAGAGTTGGAAATCGATATGAAGCTTGGACGCCAGACGGCGCTGGTGGACCAGGATCTGGAGTTCGACATTGGTATGCCCGGTCTTTCCCTGGAATTGGATGGCGGGTTGGAAGTCGTATTTGGATGGGACATGCAATTGGTGTTCGGCTTTAACCGTGATTACGGTTTCTTCATTGATGTCGAGGAAAGCGACGAACTATCGATCAGCTTGGACGTTGGCTTTGACGAGGCGGAACTGACCGGGCGGCTGGCCTTCATGGAGTTGATTGCCCGCGACCATCCGACTTCGCCGAGCGGCTTGAACCTTGGGCTCATCGTGGACCTGATGAGTTCCGGCGGACAAGATGGCCGCCTCACGGTGGGAGACCTTGCGGCTGGCGGGGGCATGCTCGACGCCATGGCGAACGGGAGTGCTCAGTTGAACCTGGAATTGGAACTCGGGTTCGCCGGCGGGCAGGGGTTGCCGTCGTTCCTCGTCGATTTCCTGCTTGAATGGGACTTCCTGAACGCATCCATGGGCGGAGGAGTCAGCTTTGGATCGGCCCCGGACGTTCGCTTCGATAACGCCCGCATTCAACTGGGGACCTTTTTCAGCGATTTCCTCCACCCGATTCTGGAGACGATCGACGGGTATCTGGAGCCCTTGGATCCGGTTTTGGATTTCCTTTCCACTGACATCGGGCCGTTGAATTGGAATCCATTGAACCGGTTCCTGGACGTCAACGGTGACGGCAACGTCACGATGCTCGACCTGGCGGAATTCAGTGGTTACCTGCCGACGGAAGCCCGGACCTTTATCGAGGCGGCCCTGGCGATTCGCGGTTTGGTCGCCACCCTGACGGAGGGCGATGAGCTCCCCGGCAGCGACGACGAGCTTTTCATTTATCTGGGCGACATTGACTTTAGCGGCTTCGACCTGCGTGAAACGACACCGGGGGGAATCGATCCCGACGCGGTGGCGATCGATGAAGTCGCCGACCAGTTCGAGGATCTCGAAGGGGCTTCGGCAAGTGTTATGGGCGAAGTCTCGACCATCAGCGGTGACTTTGACCTCCTGTTGTTTGATCCGAAGAACATCGTGCGCTTGATCCTGGGACAGCCGGTCGAGTTCTTCGAATACACGCTGCCGCGGCTGGTTCTGGAGGTTGACTTCACCTTGCCAATCACCGTTTGGCCGGGGCCGCCCGCCAAGGTGGACCTGCTGATCTCGGCCGGAGCCAAAATGGAAGCGGGTCTTTCCTTCGGGTATGACAGCAGCGGAATCGAACGCTTCAGCCGAACGGATAATATCGCGGACATCTTTGGCGGGTTTTACGTCCTGACCGGACCGGAAGTACCGCCCCAGTTATTACTGGAAGGCTATATCGGCGCCGGTGTTCGGGTGGATGCTTTGCTGGCGTCGATCAGCGGAGAGTTGCGATTGATCGCGGAAGCGGCCTTTGATCTCGTGGATCCCGGCGGTCGCGGCAAACTCTACATATGGCAGGTCGCCTCCGCGATCGACCAGCATGGTATCGAGGCGCTCCAATGTTTCTTTGAAATTACCGGCACGCTCAGCGCCGGGGTGAACCTCGAAGTAGCGGTGGCCCGCGCCACCATTTGGGAGAGGCTGATCACGCAGGAATTCGCCTCGTTTACGATCGGTTCCTGCGATTGTTGCCTGGCCCAGTTTGATGATCGTTTGGAGGAGGGCGACGAACGGCTGAACAACGATAATCAGGACTGGGCGGCGGATATCGGCGTGGCCCCGGGTATTCATTTAACGGGTACTAGCGTCAGTTATGCCGGTGACATCGACTGGTATAAATTTGAAGTCGTCGATCCTGAGGCCCTTCGGATCCGCTTGTCGGAAGCCGTCCCGCAGGGCGAAGACCCGCATCTAACTCTACTGCTCGCGGATGAAGATGGGAATCCCCTCGCTTCCACCGAGGCCAGTACCGCGAACAAGACGTTGACGTCGGTTCTCCTGCCGGGCACCTATTACGTGAAAATCGAGAGCAAGACGGGGGACATGGCGGCGTATGATCTTTCCATCACCCCCGCTCCGGAGAGCGACGCGCGGGTCATTTATGTAAACTCCACGGATGTTGATGATCCGGCGGAAAACAGTTTTTACACCCTGGCGCCGGGAGATGATGCCGCCAATGACGGGCTGAGTCCGCACCGTCCGCTGGCCTCCTTCGACGAGGTTCTCGCCCGTTACGAACTCGGGTCGAACGATTACGTTTTGATCGACAGCGGAACCTATTCAAACGAGTTGACCCTCACGGCGGAGAATATTTCCAGCGGAGTCGTCATCGCCGGGGCACCGGGAGGGACCGTGCTTACCGGGGATTCGCCCCTCCTGGCGTTGAACGGTGTTTCCGGCGTTTACTTCGGATATTTGGAACTCGATTCCACCGGTTCCGAAGGAATTACCCTGTCTCAGAGCTCGGACAATATTTTCCATGAGGTTTCGGTAGCAGGTGCCACGACAGGGGTTCGTCTCGATGACAGCTCGGATAACCGGTTTGAGTCCTTGAGTGTGGCTGACGCGGAGACCGGGGTTCTGGTTGAAGGGGCGTCGCATGGGAATCTCTTCGTGAATCTGGGGATTGATGTTCCCTCCGAAACGGGACTGATTTTCGCGGGGGCCGGAGGCGAAACACCGGAGAACAATAAGGTTCGGGACAGCGAAATTATTGCCGCCGCCGGCATCCGGGTCGAAGAAGCGAATGGGCTGGAGTTGGAAGACATTACTGTCACCGCCGGGTCTTGGGGAATTGAACTCTTGGCGGACGCGCAGGACGTTTCAATACTCAATACCACCATTCAGGCCGCCACGGGTTGGAGCGGGGGCCGCGGCGTTTTGGTCGCGAGCGGCGCCACCGGCGAAGTTCGGCTGTCCGATATCTCCGGGTTTTTTGTCGGCGTCGAGAATGACGGACACGATGTATCAATCAGCCGGAATCAGATCCACGAAAATCAAGTTGGGATGAGCGGGCTCGGACGCTTGGGCTCGCCGACATCCGCGCTGGCAAATGACATTTACGACAATCAGGTTGGGATCTGGATTCCCGCCGAGAGCACCCATCAGGAGGTCTTGTTCAATCGTGTTTTCAGCAATGAAACCGGCATCCGCTCGGACGCCCCCGGTGGACGCTACGGGGCTCACCAACTGTTCCATTTTCCGGCTGGCGAAATCGATCCGGCCACCCTGGACGAAAACGCAAGTCACTTGGCGGCTGGTGAGACGGCGTTGACGGACCTTCTCCTGGTTAGTTTCGCGGGTGAACGGTTGCTCCCGGCTGACTGGGAACTCCCGTTGAACTGGTCAAATCTGGCGTTCAGCGGGGCGGTTTTTGACTCGGATGAACGAGAGAGTCTGGAAGCGATTCTATTCGCGGACAGTGAAATTGATACGGAGCAATTATACGATGTTTCGGCAGACCTCTTTTTGGATTTCGAATACTTCGATGAAGCCTTTGTTCACGACCTCCCCGATGCTCCCGCGAGCGGCTCGCTGGCGGTTGCGGATGCCAGGATCGTGATACCCGGGGGGGTGGCGCTGTTTGGCGCCGATGTATTGCCGAACCTGCGAATTTACTTCCCGGGCGATATCTATTTCGCGGAGACAGAGGTGACGCTGACGGATCCGGCCATCGCGGGTATCCGTCCGGCGATGGTTTATGGAAACGAGGTCTTCGAGAATGAGACCGGTATCGTGAGCGCGTCCGCTGTCGGTGGACCGGATTGGTCGCAGCCAAACCTGATTTATGGGAATGAGGTCGGCGTATCCGCCGCGGACGGAGCTCAGGTCCGGTTCAATGAGATCTTCGGGAACGGAATTGGAATCGAGGCAACCGGATCGGTTTGGATTCATCACAACCTGATTCATCGCCAGCAGGAATTCCCGGGGCAGGACGAATCCCGCGGGATATTGCTTTTGTCGGACGAGGATGTCGTTCCCTTCTTCCAGGTTCCGGTCTTGGTGGAGCATAACACGATCCACACCGAAGTCGGCCGGGGAATCGAAGTGGAGAGCGATTATCGGCGCGTCGTTATTCAAAACAACATTTTGTGGGCGGAAGGCGGATACAATCTATATCTGGCCGAGCGGGCCGAGGCGGACGGATACGGGAACCTTGATTTCCACAGTGTGGCTGGCTATCAGAGCGATTATAATAATCTTTACACCACCGGCAGCGGATCGTTGGCGTATTGGCACCGCGATTTCGATGACCTGCTGGAGTGGCAGATTGAAAGCGGATTTGACCAAAACTCAATCGGTGCAACCAGCGTGAACCCACATCACGACGACCCCCTGTTCGTGAATCCGGCGCTGGGGGATTATCGGCTGCAATCAGGATCGACAAGCATTGCGGCGGGACATCCCGACAGTGCTTTTGATCGTGAACCGGAACCGAACGGCGGCCGCGTGAACCTTGGCGCCTATGGAAATACGGCATCCGCTACCGAGGCGCCAGAACGCTTGATTCGAGTTGAATTCCCGGATTTCTATACTGCCTGGTCTGCGGATCTGACCCGGGAAATTACCTGGCATCAGGCAGATGTTGGCGGTGATGTGCGCATTTATCTCCGGCCGGTTTCCGGAGGCGCGCCGACTCTCGTTGCCGAAGTTCCGGCGGCCGACGGCGTGTATTCCTGGACCCCGCAGGATAGCGGGGTGACGGGAAGCTTCGACGAGGCTTACCGGATTGAAATCGAATCGGTTAACCATGATGGAATAAGCGGAATTTCACGCGAGCCGTTCTCGATACCGGTGCCGGGAGATGAGTTTTACGTGAATGACGATAGTCTTGCCCTGACGAACTTTACCAGCGCGGCGGGAGATTACCGGAACCACGGTCGTGTTCCCGACCAGCCGAACGCCAGCGTTCACTTCCTCCTTGATCATTATGAACTCGGCGAGGGTGATACGATTTATATCGATTCGGGAACCTACCTCCTCCTGCAGAACATCACCTTGGGTGAAGAGCATTCCGGCTTGACCCTGAAAGGGGAGCCACATCCGACAAATCCGGCGGGTCGCGCGGTTTTACAACGCGCGGTGACGTCGGTTGGCTCCTTCGGCATCGATCTGCACGGAACCGACGATCTCCTCGTCGAGGGACTTGTGTTCGCGGGTGGCCGTTTGGGGGTGCATGCCGGAGGTTATATCAACTTGATCGCATTTATAGAAGGAGACACCAGTGCGGGAGATACCCGCAGCAGTACGGGGATCGAGCTTCGCAACAACATCTTTGAAACGGAGGTCGGAGGAACCGGGCCCTTCACGATGAGTTATGGACTGCTGGCTCAAGGAGACCACTACGATTGGGTGATTGAGAACAACCGGTTCTCGGGGAATCCGGACCGGAACGTCGATTGGTGGTCATGGGAATACAGTTCAGGCGTCGAAATTGAAGGGGAGAACCACCTCATCAAGTCCAACAGGGTCTCGAATTATGGCCTGACCGGGATAAAAGCGGGGGGATCGGATATCCGGATCGAGGCCAATCACGTCCACAACAATAGGGATGGAATCGAAGTGCGCGATTTGGTTTTGGTGGAAGGAAACTTTGTTTACGACAACGACGATACCGGCATCAAGTTGGTGCGGGAAGGGGCGGTGGCGGAGAATAATCAAGTCTGGGGCAATGAAGTTGGAATTCACCTGTTCAATCTAACCGTGGGCGAAAACAACCGGGTGTGGGGCAACTCGGAAGGCATTAGGATTACGGGGGGTGCCCTGGCGGAGGGGAATGAAGCGTGGGATAATGAAACCGGAATCTTTGTCGAGAGCGGTGTGGCCGAGGGCAATGTCGTTCACGGCAATGAGATCGGAATCCGTATCGAGCAAGGCCGTTTGGACGATCTGGCTGCGGCCGTTGGGAATCGGGTATTCGCCAACACCTCGACCGGTATCGTCGCGCATTGGGGCGGCACGGTGCTTAACAATCGCGTTTACAGTAATCTCGGGGGAGGAATCGACGCGTCGGCCGCCGATTGGTTTGGGGAGGTTTACAAGGAATTTCAAGGGCGCGTCATGAGCAATCTCGTGTATGCCAATGAGGAGTTCGGTATACGAGTTATCAATACTGATGAGGAGCCATCGGTTTTCAACAACACCATCCACCAGGCCGAGGGGCCTGCTTTGATCGTTCAGGCCTCGCCGAATCTCTTGATTCGCAATACAATCTTCTGGACCGAAGACGGACCGGCAATCGAAGTCGATGCGGAGTCGCAGGCGGGCTTGGACAGTGATCGTAACCTCTTCTATATCGAAGGTTCCTCAGCGTTCGCGGGGATTTGGGACGGAGTCGAGCGCGAAAGTTTGGCGGACTGGGAGACGGCCTCCGGATTGGATGGGCTGAGTATCGCCGAGGATCCGCTATTTCTCGATCCGGCTGGACCGGATGGGGTGCTCGGATACCGTTGGAGCGACGATTATGACGGCGGGCGCGACGACAATTTCCGCATCGGCGCTGGTTCGCCTGCCATCGACCGTGGAGAAACTGCGGGAGCGCCGGCTCGTGATAAGGAAGGCAAGGTTCGCTTCGACGATCCTGATACCCCGAATCAGGGATCAATCGCTCAATTCAACGAAGAATTGCTCGACGAAAGCCTCTTTGCGATCGAAGGCGACAAGGTGCTGGGGCCGTTCGGCATGCCAGGGGTCGCAGTCGATTTACCGTTTGATTTCCCCTATTTTGACGACATCTACGAAATCGTTTTTGTTTCCGAGAAAGGCTTTCTTGAGTTTGGGCCGAAGGAACCTCTCGATACCGGCGGCCAGGACGGAATGTCCGAATATGAATACCCGAGTAGCTTTGAGGATAACAATCCCGATATGGAAAACTTCCGGGACTATCCGCGCGTCGCAGTGCTCTGGGACAATATTCAGGTTGATTTCGAAATGCACGAGTTCTTCGGTTTCGAAATGCCGAGGCAGATTTATTACGTCGACGAGTCCCAGGCGGGGCAGATTACAATTCGTTGGGAAGGTCGGAATCAAGCGGACGGATCGGACGTCAATTTTTCGGTGACCCTTTTTGAGTCGGGCAAGATCCAGTTCAATTATGGAGAGGGCAACACGAACCTGGACCCAATCGTGGGTCTCTCCGAAGGAGGAAATGAGAATGATCTCCTCTCCGCGTATCATGGGAACGCCGTCCTCACCGGTGCGAATAGCTCCGAGTTCGCCCTTCGTGAAGGATTTGTTGACCTCGGCGCGTACGAGTTTTTTGGATCATCCGATGTTACCCCTCCGAGCGCCGAATTGGTCGGAGTGCCCTTGGTAGACCGCGGCTCGGATCCCATGGTTTTTGATATTCGCTTCTCCGATGACAACGGACTTAGCGCGGCGTCAATCTTGAACAACGACCATGCGATTCGGATCATAGCGCCGGATGGGTCAAGCAGGTATTCGGAATTCCTTTCAATTGACTTGGCGACCGACGGCACGCCGCGGGTAGCGACCTATCAGGTGGCCGTGCCCGATGGAGAGTGGACGTCCGCGCATAACGGCGATTATACCTTGGTTGTGCAGCCTGGTCAGATTCACGACACCAGCGGGAACTTCGTTCCGTCGGGCTCCATCGGGACATTTGAGGTCGAGATCGACCCCGTCACGCCAGTGGCTCCAGATTACCACTACATCTATGAGCCGGACCAGAAACTCGAGGTCACGGCGATACAAGGTCTGTTGAGTGAGGCCACCGGCGGAGATGGGCAATTTTTGGCGGCCGAGATTGTTACGTGGCCGTCGCGCGGCATTCTTGTCGTTCAAGAAGACGGGGCCTTTTCCTATTCGCCTGAGCCAGGCTTCTCCGGCTCAACAGAGTTTACCTATCGGCTTAATGATGGGGTAAACAGCAGCGATGTCGCGACGGTTGTATTGTCCACAACGCCGACGGTCGACCTTCCCGCGCCCCAGGTGATTGACGTGGTGATCAATGAGGGCGGCACCCAGCGATCCATGGTTTGGACGATCGATATTGTTTTTGACTCGGAAATTGCGACGAGCCTGGAACCGGAGTTGTTCGGTCTCTTCCGGGAGGCGGATAATAGTTCAGTGAATGCCGCGAACATGGCTGTCTCCTGGAATGAAACGAGTCGCACCGCGACCGTGACTTTCCCTGGCCTTGCGGGCGGCAGTCTCGGGGACGGGGTACACCGGTTGGAGATCGCCGGAAACGAGATTGTCGGAACGAACGGTCAGGCGCTTGACGGTGATGGCAGTGGTGATTCCGGCGGAACGTTCGCGTTTGAATTCCATCGTTTCTTCGGCGACACGACCGGAAATGGCCGGGTGGACAATCAGGACGCGCTTCTTTTCCGGTCCGCCCTCGGTGAGACGGAGGGAAATGCGGGCTACGTTTCTTATTTGGATGCCGAACAGAACGGCGCGATTGATACGGGCGACCGCGATCTTTTCATGGCGAATTTCCGCCAGACGGTTACCTCCGCGCCACGGGTCACGCTCGTCGAAATCAACGACGGCGATCCACAGCGATCCATGGTGTGGAGTGTTGGCGTCACCTTTAGCGCCGATATATCGGCTCAGCCCGACGCCAATGACTTGCGCCTATTCAACCGCTCCACAGGAGAATGGGTGGACCCAACGAGCGTGGTGGTCACTGGTGACATGGAGACGATGACCGCGACCATGACTTTCCCGACCCTGATGGGCGAAAGTCTCGGCGATGGATCTTATGTGTTGGTCATTCCGTCTGGCGCGGTGGTTGGAACGAATGGGCATGAACTCGACGGGAACGGCGACGGCGAACCCGGGGGTGCCTTTACCTTCGAGTTTCATCGATTCTTCGGAGATACCACTGGAAACGGTCATGTCGATAACTTTGACGGCGCCCGTTTCCGGGCTGCGTTCGGCAGTGTTGATCCTGAAATTGCCTACGCGGCGCATTTCGACATCGGTGACACCGGGGAAGTCGGGACCGAAGATCGGGATGCCTTCATGGCAAACTTCCGTGGCGGGCCACTCGTGGCTTATCCTATTCCGGACGTTGCGCCCGAAGCGGAAGAACAAACTGAGTCTTTCGGAACGCTTGCTGAAACAGAGGCGGAGATCATAACGGCTGAACAGCCTTCGGGCGATCTTTCCCTTGAGGAAAACGTATCCACAAGCTGGGTGATCGATCCGGTTGAGGAAAGCGGGCCGAGCTCGCCCGCGGTTTTCTCCCCCCTTATTGAAGCGAATGGGTGGAATTGGGCGGCTTCAACGAGCAATAGTTTGTTGGCCTGGATGCGCCAGCCAACCCTTCAGGAAAGGTGGATTGAATCGGAAAAGGATTCACGAAGCAGCGTGTTCGCCGAAAACGAAGACGACTCAATGGATGACCTTTCCTTGTGAATCGGAGAAATTTTTACGCCATGAATCTTACTTTCCATTTTCGAGTCGTTTTTCTTCTGGTCATCATTTCCTCTTTCGGCGTTGGCCTCAAGGCCGCCACGGAAGTCCAATTCGAGGATACCACCTATCATGGACAGCCGGGCGATACGATTGAGTTGAAGATCCTCTTTACTCAGCCTGTCCCTGGCGGGCTCGAAGCCTACGGCCTGCGCCTCATTTTTCCTGAAGATGCGGTTGTGTTGACGACGGGAAATATTGTTCTTTCCCCGGCCCTCGATCACAATTTATTTGCCGATGGTCCGGCCGATCGGAAGGTTGGCGCCGGATATGCCTTGGTCGAAGGCTTTTCTGATTTTACGGAGGGTCCGTATTCCGGCACCGAGTTTGTCACCTTCACGATCACAATCCCGCCCAATGCACCTGAAGGGACCTATTCGTTGGAACTTGGCGTGGCTCATGCCGGGGCTAACAACTTTCTCGACGGAGATGGAGCGGTAATTGACGACCAACTTGTTTTCGGCTCCGCCAGTCTCGTGATCGAGGGTGAGGCGAGCCCATTGCAAATAGATCAACTCGCCTGGATCGGTGATTCCGGAGATCTCCGTCTTAGCTTCTCCGGGAGTCCGAGCGGGAACTACATCATTGAAACGTCCACCGATCTCATTGGCTGGAGCGACCTGACGACCGTTACCGCAGAGGCGGATGGAACCTTTGAATACGTGGATGAAAGCGCCGGAGCGGAGCTTCGGCGTTTTTACCGAGCGCGCCCGGAGTAGTAGGGTGGGCCTACGAACGCTATCGAGAATGTTTTCAATGAGAAAAACCAGACGCGGTGTAGGAAGTCGTATGAGTCATGAAGGTTTTTTATCTTTGGACGAAAGCGGGTCAATTTTCTTCGCGGGAATCGCGACAAGGAGGTGATAAAGGGTGAATGGCCCATCTTTGAGCCTGTGGCCGGTTTCGTTCACAGGAGGGTTTACGGGCAGCTGACTGTTCCGGAATGAGCGGGACAGGCGCAATTCTGTCTTACGGGAGTCGATGCCTTCGGCGAGTCGGCTTCGGGCGGTGGCGAGCGCTTCGTCGAAGACGTATCCGAGTACGGCGCTTTGGTGCTGAAATGGTGCGTAGCGACGACGCACGAAGCGCATCATACCCTCGGCAATGTATTTTGGTATAAGGCTATCCTTGCGGCCGGATTTTGGATACGTTACAAAGAGACGCTTCGCCTCAATGAGAAAGTAGGTTTCGAGTCCTCTTCCACACGAGAACCTGATATCCCCGCGATGGGCGGCATCGGGAAGCCAAGACTCCATGTCAGGTTGAAGGGGTCCGGTGCGGTAGCGCGGAATTCGAGTCAGACGCAGGAAGACCGTTTTACTGAGACATTCTTCCGGTCGTTTCTCCTGCGGACCTGGTCTCGGCAATTCGCGACAACAGTCGATCACGTCCTGAACGATCACCGCCACCTCGTCTTCGGGGAACAATGGCGGGAGCGGCAATTCGCTCATTGCCCGCCTCCCTGTCCGTGCCTGAGATACTGCGCGAAGAAATCGTCGGCGTCGTTTAGCGCCCGCGTGCGGGTCCAGTGCGTGAGGGACAAGGGACGGAGGACGAAAAACTCCACGCCGACAAAGCCGATGATTTCCCGCTCGAAGTGTACGGCGGCCTGCTTGGCGGCCAGTGCATCATACACTTTGGGCCAGAGACTGGAACCGTCGAGTTCGGGAGAAAAGGGGCGCTTTTGGGCCTTCGGAACGATTTCCAGCCGCGTCATGGCAAGGCCGCTGTCATTGTCGATCCAGCCATTGGCGTTCACCCGCCAGGCGGAGCGCCGTTCCTTCGCCCAATCATTCAGCGTTTTGGTGAGGGTATCGGCATAGGTGCGCAGGCCGTTCCGGTAGCCGGGGATGGATGCCGCTTTGGACAGCGGCGTCAAAGTCGGCAGGTCGATGCGGTCGGGCGTGGGTGGGGTGGTGCTCGGTAGAAAGATATGGACCGCATCCTCGACGAGGGCTTGTTCCGGCTCCAGCAGACCGAAGTATTGGTAAATGAGCGGCGCAAAGTGTTGCCGCAGGTTTTCCGCCCGGTCCGTTCGCAGTTGAAGCCATTCAGCACTGGAGGGGTTGTCGGCGAATCGTGGGGCAAGCGTTTCCAATTCGGCCTTCTCCTTTCGAAGGCAGGCGGCGATCTCATCCACGATGGCCTGCGCGTTTTCGGCGGGTGCGTCTGGCGGTAGGGGGAACGGAAGACGCAGAAGTTCTTCAAAACGAACCACATCGCGTTCGATACCAAGCTTGGAGGAGGTGTGGAAGCAGTAATACTTGGCCAGACTGGATTGCAGGTAGGCCGTGAGGAAGAGGAGCAACGGTTCGTCTTCCTCTGGGCCGTGGATGGCTTGCAGAGAGTCCTGAAACAGCACGGGAAAGTCGCAGAAAACGACCTTGCCGAAGCCTTGGCTGATGAGCACATGGGGAGGCTTAAAAATGCGTTTGTTGTTTTGCCTAGGTCGCTCGACCACCTGCCGTTTCGTTCCTGTCACTTCGCAATCCATGGGCAGCAAAAAATGTCCACCTTCCAGGCTCTTGGAACGGGCTCCGATGTAGGCGTCATTAGGGGACCACCATGCCTTCTGGGATTTGTTTCCTAAAATGAAACCTTCTCCTTTAACCCAACGTTTATCGCTTTCGCCAATGGATGCGTGATTCTCAACCTTCCCAAATCCATCAAGATACCGCAGAAGCCGCCAGTCGCGTGGGGTGCCCCAGAAAAATTGCTTCCACAAGACATGGGCGTCTTTCCCCTCCTCGGCGGCTTGCCGCAGTCTTGCCTGGGAAATGAACTTTCGGTCGCTGGAGGTGATGCGGACAAAGCCCTTTCGCCGCGCCGAGAGGTCGTATTTCGGAGTGTCGTAGGTGACGGAATGGTCGTCTTCGGCTGGGGCGGTGGTGAACCGCACGATCATGCAAGGGGCGATCCCGCTGGTGAAAAGAAAACGGCGGAAATCGGCCAATTGGACGACGCGTTCCAAGCGATGGCCTTGCAGCCAGCGGGCCTGTTTCGCCTCATTGGTGATGTTGAGAAAGTTTTTCGAGGGTAACAATAGGCAGGCTTCGCCGCCCGGTTTCAGCCATTCGTCCGCCTTTTCGACAAATTGAAATGATGGATCGCCCGAGCCACGCCCCCCGGTCCCGCCCCACGGGGGATTTCCGATCAGCCGGTCAAAGGGTTCCGCATTAAAACGTTTGGCGGTGATGGAGTCACCGTGGTGTATGACTGGAATGTCGGGTTTGGCCCCGTTTTTCTTGAGAATTCTGGGCAGTTTGTTGCCGTGCTGCTCGAAGACCTCAATGTCCGTAGGTTCGAATGAGTCGAGAAAGGCCACGTAAAGGCTGAAGCTGGCAAGCGTGCAGGCGGACGCCTTGATGTCCATGCCGCGAATCTGGGTTTTAAGGATCGCTTCAAGCGCCTTGACCTTGGCTTGGTAATATGCGGAACCGTTGCCTTTGCGCGGGTTTTTCAGCTCCCAGCTTGTGGCAAGGCGGTTGAAGAGGGTGACGAGGAAAACACCCGAGCCGCAACACGGGTCGAAGTAGCGTAACCGGTCCCAGTTCGGGCTCTGCTCGCAAGCCACGTCGAGGGTCATTTCAGCAAGCAGGCGGGGCGTGTAATGTGCCCCCTTTCCTTTTCGGTCTTCCTCTGTCAGGAAGTTCTCATAGACCCCGCTGATCGTCTCGATGGGGATCATGCGGAAATCGTAGGCCCAGAAGCCGAGTGAACGCTGGCCGCTGATGATGTCGCCCCCCTGAAGGAAATCGATAATCCTTTCAATGTGGGGGCTGATCAATGCCTCTTCTCCGCTCAAATCCTGATCGAACATGCTGCCGTTGAACTTCCGTTTCAACTGGCGAAAAATGTTGTAGAGATAGGATGAAGCTTTTTCGGTAGGTTGCGAGGCGAGTGCTTCGTGAAGGCGTGCATCACGCAAAGCCCGCGATTCCGGCAACCGGTAAACACGCCGATCCACTAAATAGCAGGTGAAGAGGAGGCGACAGATAAAGTTGTGGGCTGTTTCCTCCGGCACCGGGAAAGTGCGCGCCCCGCTTTGAAGCATTTGGCTTAATGCGCCAAGGTTGCGGGTGAGTTCATCGTCAACCAGACCCTTGGATTTGAACTTATCGGAATAGCGACGGTAGAATTCACCGTTTTCAACCGAGCGGAAAATTGCGTTTTGCTCGGCTTCCGGAAGATTCGTCAGTGCCTCGATCAAGGCGTTCATCGAGGCTCCCGGTTTTTCCAAATCGTCCACGGTTTGTGGCGGCTCAAGGCCGGACAGCAGGAAGGCTCTTTGGGAGTCGATAACCATCAAAATGCTGGCCAGACCCTGATTCCAGAACTGTCGGTGCAGTTCGTGTAGCTCTTCGTTCCGGAGAGCTTGGGTGCGGGTGGTCCGGAAGAGCGTGGGAACGCTGTTCACGCAGAGGACCAGATCCAGTTCGAAAGTCTTCCACGCCCGACGCAGCATGCGCACGTAGCCGAGGAGCGAAGGGTCTTGCTCGATTTCGGGAAGGCTGTGGTAAAGTTTCATGGAGTGGTGGCGCGTATCGTCGGGCTAATTCTTATAGGGCTTGGCCCAGCCCTTGGAAATTATGATCTCGTCCAAATGTTCCAGTGGAACCACCCATCCCCCTGCACTTTCCATCTCGCGCCGCGCCTTGCAAGCCAGTTTGTTTTCGTAGGGAACGGCGATGACCACCTCATCGCAGGGTAAATTCTTGCGCAGGAGTTTAACCGTTGCGTAGGTGCGGTCCCAGTCGCGGTTGACGTTGTATTTGCAGTCGATGGCCACCCGCCGCCCGTTCAGAACGAGCATGAAGTCGCAGATGAAGGGATCGACACGGAAGTCTTTTTGGTAACATAGGCCCGCCGATTTCAGAACCGCCTCGACGTCATTTTCGAAGGCGACCGACATAGACTTGATCTCCAGATAGCGGGTCACCCGTTCAAATTCGTCCGAAGGAACCGGCCGGGGCGGTTGTCGGGGTTCCTCGGGAACGAAATCATTCAGTCCGGAATAGGTGCGGATGACTTTCTGCTCTTCTTCCGGCGTGGTGCAAAGTGAGCGAATTAGTCGAGTAAGGGTGATCTGCCGGGGTTTTGAATGGTTATTCAGAATCTTGCTGATTGACGTGGGACTCACGCCCACCCCGGCGGCAAGCTTAACGCCGGAGAGGTTCCGGCGCTCCATCAGCTCGCGTATGGTTTCTCCCAGGGTGATCATTGGCATCAGGAAAACACCCGGTAGAGGCACTGACAAGCCTTTAACTTGCAGTTCAAAAGTTAAAGACAACGGGGTGCGTAAAACGGCATCGGCAAAGTCATAATCCAGCGGATCCAATCCTCTCCTGCTGAGACCGGTCGCATGGGCCAAGGCGTTTCTCGAGCGGAACCGTATGGTCGGTCCTACTTTCGAGCACTGCCTCAAGGTAGGCATCGCACCGTTACCCGAGCCCATGCCGCCCATGTATTTGACTTTGACCCTTTCCGGAAGGTTCGCCATGGTGTGCTTCCCTTGAGAACCATCCGACATCCATGAACCTTTCCTGCAATCCAAACGATTTCCGCGTGCCGGTTTCCGGCAAAAGGGCCAAACCTCTTCGACTTGCCGAACTGCCCACCGGGATCGACAAACTCTACAAGTCGAAAAAGGACTATCGTCAGCGGATGGAGGAATTTTCGGAAGAACTGCACGATCTCCAGCGCGTTTTGTATGCCCACGGCCGTTACGCCCTCCTGCTGATTTTCCAGGGGATGGACACCGCCGGCAAAGACGGGGCGATCATCATCGAAGCCTTGCGCGCCCTGCCGCTCGCTTATCCGGAGCCGGATGAAAAGCAGTTGGCCGAAGTGAAACGGGTGCGCGAAGTCCTCAAAGCGGAAGGATCAAAATGAGTGAATCACGATCGGAACCTTTTTCCGTTTCCCATCCCCACGTCCTTTCGGGGGAGGAAACCGCACAAAAACTCGGCAGCGGCCCCGAAGGCTTAACGGATGTGGAGGTGGCGCGGCGTTTGGAAGCGGTCGGCCCGAATCGACTCCCCGTCGGCGCCAAAGTCGGAATCCTTAAACGCTTTTTTAAGCATTTTCACGATACGCTGATTTACATCCTGATCGGTGCCGCCGTCATCACGGCCGCTCTCGGGCACTGGATCGACACCATTGTCATCATGGCGGTGGTCGTCATCAACGCCATCATCGGCCTCATTCAGGAAGGCAAAGCCGAGCAGGCGTTGGAGGGCATCCGCAAAATGCTCTCCGCCCGCGCCCACGTGCGGCGCGGTGGCGAGTGGACGGAGATCGACGCGGAGGGCTTGGTGCCGGGCGATGTTGTGCGCTTGCGCGCGGGTGACCGGGTGCCGGCGGATCTGCGTCTCACCGACACCAACAATCTGCGGATCGAAGAGTCGGCCCTGACCGGCGAGTCCGTTCCCTCCGCGAAGAAAACCGACCCGGTCGAGGCAAGCGCGGGAGTGGGGGACCGCAGTGGCATGGCTTTTTCGGGGTCGATCGTCACCGGGGGGCGGGGAACCGGCATCGTCACCGCAACGGGAGTCCAGACGGAGATGGGGAAAATCAACCGGATGATTTCCGAGGTGCAGACGCTGGCGACTCCCCTGACGCGGCAGATGGCGGCGTTTTCCAAAACCCTCTCCTTTGTCATTATCGGCATGGCCGTTTTGATGTTTGTGCTGGGTTGGATCCTGCACGAATACGGCATGGACGAGCTGTTTTTCGCCGCCATCGGTTTCGCCGTCGCCGCCATTCCGGAAGGGTTGCCCGCTATCCTCGCCATCACGCTCGCCATCGGCGTGCAGAGCATGGCGCGGCGCAACGCCATCACCCGCCATCTCTCTTCCGTCGAAACCCTCGGTTCGGTCACCGTGATTTGCTCCGACAAAACCGGCACCCTCACGCGCAACGAAATGACCGCCCGTCAGGTGATCACCCACCACCGTGATTACCAGGTTGGCGGGATCGGCTATGACCCGGAGGGCAAAATCACCCTCGACGGGGAACCCGCTCCCCTCGACGGCAACGCCGATCTTGAGTCCGTAATCGAAACCATGATGGTCTGCAACGACTCCGAGATCACCCAAAAGGACGGCCATTGGACCGTCACGGGGGAACCGACCGAAGGGGCGCTCTGCTCCCTCGGCCGCAAAGCCGCCTTTGAACGCGAGCGCTATGAGCGCATCGCCGCCATTCCTTTCGACTCGGACAACAAGTTCATGGCCACGCTCAACCGTCTGCCCGACGGCAGCGCTACGCACATTTTCATGAAAGGGGCACCCGACCGCCTCCTCAAACGCTGTGCCCACCATCGCAGCGCTTCGGGTAAGATTGAGCCGATCGACCGGCAATACTGGGAAGGCTGGATCGACGCCCTCGGCGGGCAGGGACTCCGCGTTCTCGCCGCCGCCGCCCGCCCGGCCGATGACGGACAAACCGATCTCTCCGTCAAAGACCTGGATGAAGGCATGGTTTTTCTCGGCCTCGTCGGTATCGTCGACCCTCCCCGCCCGGAGGCCATTGAAGCCATCGCCAAATGCCGCGAGGCCGGCATTCGCGTGAAAATGATCACCGGCGACCATGCCGGCACCGCCTGTGCCATCGGCCGCGAAATGGGAATCTCCGACGGTAGCCACGCCGTCACCGGGGCCGAACTGGAAGAAGCCGGTGACGAGGAATTGCAAAAACTCGTCCGCGACACCGATATTTTCGCCCGCACCAGTCCGGAGCACAAGTTGCGTCTGGTCAAAGCCCTTCAGGCCAACGGCGAAGTCGTCGCGATGACCGGCGACGGCGTCAACGACGCCCCTGCCCTGAAGCGCGCCGACATCGGCGTGGCTATGGGCATCAAAGGCACCGAAGCGACCAAAGAAGCCGCCGACATCGTCCTGGCCGATGACAACTTTGCTTCCATCGAGCGCGCCGTCGAGGAGGGGCGGACGATCTACGACAACCTGCGCAAATCGATCCTCTTCATCCTCCCGACCAACGGGGCGCAGTCGCTCGTCATCCTTGTCGCCGTCGCTTTCGGCTGGGTTTTGCCCATCACTCCCGTGCAGATTTTGTGGGTCAATCTGGTCACCGCCGTCACCCTCGCGCTCGCCCTGGCCTTCGAGCCGTCCGAGCCCGGCATCATGAAACGCCCTCCGCGCGATCCCAAAGCGCGCATTCTCGGGCTGCACTTTATCTGGCGTATCGCCTTGGTTTCGCTGCTCGTCGGCGGGGCGACCATCGCGGTTTTTGCCATTGAGCTAGGGCAGGAAATGCCGGTCGAATTTGCCCGGACCGTCGCCATCAATACGCTCGTCTTCGGGCAGGTCTTTTATTTATTCAACAGCCGCTTTATGCGGGAATCGAGTTGCCGCTTGGACCGCCTTTTCACCAACCGCGTGGTCTGGTTCGCCGTTGCCGCCATGGCCTTGTTGCAACTCGGGTTTATCTACCTTCCCTTCATGCAGACCGCCTTTGGCTCCGCTCCGCTTGAACTTCGGCACTGGCTCGCACCACTTGGCGTCGGCCTGGCGGTGTTCTTCATCGTCGAAGGGGAAAAGGCCCTCGCCCGCAATCGGCGGAAGAATACAAGTAACGCCCCGGGAGGTTGAGTCTCGGGCGCTTCCTCGGGCAAGTCGTTTTCCTCTCCTTGCAGCAGGTGAAAGCGAACTGTACCCAAATATTTCCCGGAAGTCCCGCATTCTTGTTGACTTGTGTTATTGGACGATACTCTGTCTTCAGAAGTTCACTACGAACTTTCCACAAACAAGTTATGAAGACAAAAAATATCCTACTGGGGCTTCTCGCCCCCTGTTTTATCGTTTCCGCTGCCAGCGCCCAAGGCTTGATCGGAGTGCAATACGCGGAGGTCGGCGGAGGCTACGCCCGTCTCAGCGGCATGGGCGAGTCCATCGATGGTTGGGGGGCCGGTGTTGGATTTAACACCCCGATCTTTGCCGACGAAAAGTTTGGCGTCGATTTCAACCCTCAGATCAGTTACCTGCGTTTGAGTGAAAGCGGCCTGACCGTCGATTCATACGGCATCGACGCCGTCGTGCGTGGATACGCTCCCCTGGAGCAGCCCTTCACCCCGTTTGCGGAAATCGGACTGGGCTGGTCGCGAGCGAAGGCCACTTTCATGGGGCAATCCGCGACTGACAGTGGCTTTACAATGCCGTTGGGTGTAGGGATCGAATTTGTTACCGGCGCCTTTTCTCTCGCCCCATTCTATAATTACATCGTGGGACTGGACAGCGATCTGGACGATTCCTGGGCGATTGGGGCGAAGGCCGCCTATTGGTTCAATTCGGAATGGGCTCTGACTCTTGAGGCGGCCCACCTCAATCTCGATGATGACTTCGACGGGCTTACCGTCATCGCCGGATTCACGTTCGCTTTTTGAGGCTGAGGGGAACCGGATATCTTTTCGTCATTAACCTTAACGAGCGCGTTTCCATCGGGAGACGCGCTTTTTTTCTTCCCTTTCGCAGGCAATTGAGCCCGGACTCCCCAAAGATCAAATGCTTGCATCGACCTTTCGGGTGGGGGAATCTACGGGTCTTTGATGTTTCAATCCAGACTAGTCCTTGCGATTGCTTTTGTCCTACTTTGGAATTCCGGCTTTATTGCAGCGGCGTTGGCCTTACCTTATGCGCCTACCTTTACGTTGCTATTCTGGCGCTACGTGGCACTCACCTTGATCCTCGGGCTTTGGCTCGGATTGGTCGGGCGGCTTAGGTGGTTCGGGTTACGCAGGATCGGGCACGCCATGCGCGTCGGTATTCTCTCGCATGGCGTTTGGCTGGCTTGCGTGATGCTCGCTTTGGATCGCGGCGTTCCGGCGGGAATCGTCGCGCTGGTGGTGGCTCTCCAGCCACTCGCCACCGGGGCTTTGTCCGGCCGCGTGACGGGAGAAAGGACGCCCGTTCACCGCTGGATTGGCCTTGCGCTGGGATTCATCGGGGTCTGCGTGGTTCTTGTGGGGCGTATTGACTTCCGCGACGCCGGATCGCTCTTCGGGTATTTGATACCCTTGGTTTCCGTCTTCGCGATCACCGTGGCGACCCTTTGGCAACGGCGGGTGGAACTTTATGAAAAGGAGCTATTGCTGCCCGCGGATCAAAGCTTGTTGTATCAGAGCTTGGGCACTGCGCTGGCCGTGTTTCCGGCGGCTCTTTTTCTGGAGGGCTTTTCGACGCAGTGGAATCTCGAGTTGGCCGTTTCGCTGCTGTGGTTGGTCCTGGGTGTCTCCCTCGGGGCCTATGGCCTGATGTGGCAGCTGATTGCCCGTATGGATGCGACCCGGGTGGCCAGCTTGTTTTATTTCGGCCCTCCGGTAACCATGGTAATGGCTTGGCTCGCGTTTGGCGATACGCTTCGCCCGGCGGATGTTGCCGGGCTCGGAATCGTGTTCGCGGGGGTGTGGCTCACCTATGCGCGACGGTCGGGGCGGAAAAGGGAAAAGAAATTGCGTGAGAGTCAGAAAAATTAACGCGGGAATTTCATGGGATGTGAGGTTGGGTTTCCGCATTCCGGGCCAGGAGCCATAACAGATCCGAGAGGCGGTTGACGTATTGGAGCAAAAGGGGACGGAGCGGAAAGCCGGCTTTTTTCAGTTCCACCAATCGGCGTTCGGCCCGGCGGGCGGTGGCTCGTGCCACCTCCAGGGAGGCCTCGTGGAGATTGGCTCCGGGCAGCGCCCATCCATCAAAAGAGGGCGTGGTTTTTTCAATCTCTTCGATGGTGCGATCGATTTTAGCCAGGTGCTCGCCCTCGATTTTGGAGAAGGCGGAGTTTTGATAACGCTCCTGGTCTTCCGGGGAGGTTGATATTTCGCCCATCAAGCCGATCAACTCGGTTTGGATGGCTCGGAACAGGTGGATTCTGGCGGTGGAGGAGCAGGTGGCCTTAACCATGGCCAACGCGGCGCTTAACTCGTCCAGCGCGCCGGAGGCCTCCACCTGCGGGTGGCATTTGGGGACCCGTTGACCGTAGAGGAGATCCGTGTCGCCGACATCCCCCCTTCGCGTTGTGATGCTTTCAATCTCCCCTTTCATGCGGAAACCTAACACGAATCCGCGGCAATTGCGTTCGGAAGGACGTGAAAGTTTTGCCGGGAATCGGGAGAAACTGAACGCAAAAAAAGCGACCCGGAAAGAGCCGGGTCGCTTTTTTTCGAAGGGCGGTTCGCGCCGGAAGGATCAGTGATATTCGTCGCCGGTGACGGCGTTGACCACTTTGAAGTTTTCGACGTGGAAGCTATCGTCGGCGCGGAAGGTGAGTTTGACGCCGTAGTGGGCCTGCATTTTGGCCAAGAGGGCTTCGTCTTCGCTGCGGAGCCGTTCGAGAATGCTCGGATGGACGAGGATGCGAAGGTTGAGTTCGTCGCTTGATTTCGGGTCTCTCCGGCGCAGGACGCTGGTGAGGCGGCGTTGGATTTCGACGCTCATACTGCGGGCGGATTTGACCATTCCGCGTCCGCGGCAGTAGGGACATCCCGTGTACATCGAGGCGGCGGTGCTCTCCTGTTGGCGCTGCCGGGTCATTTGCATGAGCCCAAGCTGCGAGATCGGCAGGATG
>LFIK01001076.1_pt1 | contig 21242 bp, 27 predicted proteins | sample 643401 | NCBI WGS metagenome assembly LFIK01 (sample SAMN03777447, study PRJNA286221) | soda lake metagenome | biome: soda lake; feature: Kulunda steppe; material: water; isolation source: sample T5-Br brine of Lake Tanatar-5 | place: Russia: Kulunda steppe | collected 2010-07
AATAATTCTGTTGAATTTTGGTCGACGGTTACGATCATCTACATAACAAGCAGTCCTAAGTCTATTTGCTCGCCCACCAAAATACAGACTAGGGTAAAGTGGCCTCTTCAGCTCTCTGGTCCGAGAGGCCCCCTCTCTTCTGCCCTATATCAGCCACAATGACCTTTCACCACGGCAGCTGGGTTCAAGCGCCCTCTGTGATCCCCCTTTTTCTTCTAGTCTGCGGAATTTCATAAATTGTGGAATGGTGTGACGCGACAGCAAGCTCTGCAATCAAGTGCCACTCGTTATTTCCGTGCCCTTGATATTTGACGGTGAACTAAGAGGAGCATAACAAACTTAAGCCTCTGCCACAAGGGAGAAATTGGGTGGCGTGCTTCCAGGAAAATAAAGGGAGAATCAAAGTGTGAGAGAGACTTGCCAGGTCCGAGGATAAAGGGGGTGCATCTTGCAACAATCAAGCGATGGAGATAATGATTAAGGTACGTTGTAGCTTAGTACCTTGCCGGCATAACATGCATGCATCAACAACGCCGCAGATTACTGAAGTCACTGAAGTACACCATAGCTGTGACAAGCGTGCATGTTCCTGGGAGTCAATTGTTGTGGAGGCGGACCACTTGTGTACACAAACATAATATTCATCAACAATACACTTTCTAAGAATGCCCCCAAAGAAAAACCTTCACATCAGAAACGTGTGAGCATTGAAGGCGGTGTCCCCCCCCGAAGTGTGCCTCCTTGAGGATTCTTGCTTGATCGTGTCCTGCGTCCATCCTGCATCAGGCCGCCCCTGCAGAGAGAACAGCCCAGAGGTAACCAAATGATCAGAAAGTGCATTTTGATTAATGAGCTGTTCATTCTGCAATCAAAATATACACATTCTGAATCACCAGCGATGCAGGAGTGGATGCACCCGAATGCTTGGTGCTGAAGCTAAATTTACATGTGGCAAATGTGGACGGCATGTATGCAAGGGCCAGACAGATAGACGTACAGGAGGGTTGGAGCTGTTGAACCGCTTGAAATATGTCATAAGCCGCAAATACCTCTCAAACTTCAATTGAGTCCAAAATGCAGTGTGAACCTCATCCTCATCCATACCTTGGCACGAAAGCTCCCAGTTGCTGCTCTGGTCGCCATGCAAGCATGTCTGGGCCCTTGCCCTGCTCATTTGAGCCTGGCACCACATAACTATGTGCTCTGCCTTGCTTGCCAGCATCATCCAAGGCCTGTGCAAGAATTGCAAAGGGAAGGGCTTCCGGAGCTCTGTTAAAAGAACCATGCATGTGAATACTGAGTGCGATCGAGGGCATGTGCATTTTCCAATGTACACATGAAATGTTCTGGTAGCCTTGCATGTGCAGATGGATTCTTCCAAAATCACGATGCTGTATTGGTGTGCGTGTGGTCGCGCGCACACGGGCTGGGGTCTAAGAAGTCTTCCAAATGACAATTTTCTACTGCTATTTCACTAAGGCACACCACAGCCTTTCGTGCCCTGCATGCATCCGGTGCATTGTAGCAGCATCTATGTTTTAATTTGGCGGAACTGTTGCTCAGCACAAGGACATATGCTTGCGGCATTTGAGTGGAAGCTGCACGTACCAAAAGCACTGAGGCCCTTAAAAATTGACAGCCCGCAAGCATGAGGCAGCCCATCAAGCTTTGCCAGCTGGCTGACCAGCAGCCCTCAGCGTTGCCGCATCAGCCCAATCCGCGAGTGGAGTGCACTACATTCAAAGCACTGGCCAGCTTGCACATGCTCCAGCATCCACCACGCGTGATGTCCACCTGTGCCCACCTGTGAGTACACCTTGTGCTCAACCTCAGAGATGGGGCGGTACGTAAGGTGGGAGTAGAGGTTGTCTGTCCGCGGCACAGCTGCATGGCCCAGGGGTGGGGGCAGTGGGCGTTTCTGGGGCCGCTCTCCTGTGTCCAGGCCTGCAGGGGTTCATGCATGCTTGGCGCTCATTTGTGTCCAGACATGCAGGGGTTTGTGCATGCTTGGTGTTCTCCTATGTCCAGACCTGCAGGGGTTCGTGCATGCTTGGCCAAGCACTGGGAGCGTAGCAAGTGAATTTGTGGGGTGGAGCTTCAGTTCTGCTTAACCCTCGCTGCTTTGATCACCAAACCGTCTTCTCCACGTGCCCACGCGCAGCAATTAAAAGGAGCACAAGCAGCACTCACTTGCAGTCCCTAAAAGGAGCACCTACTTGCAGTCCCATAAAGGAGCACTCACTTGCGGTCCCTAAAAGCACATGGCGCACTGTGTCGTCTGGGACCGGAGGGGTCACTTGGCGTGCATGACGTTTGCGAAGGTCGCTCCATCCGTCTGGAATGGGCCCCTTGAATGTTGCGCCCTTCATCACTTCATCAACTGCACCCGTGCGCCCTGGCACAGCGGCTTTGCCCTGCAAACACATACAACGCCGCGTTGCTCTGTGGCGCTTCCCTTCTTGGTGCACGCACACCATCCTCATATAAGCGGAAGCGGTAATGTCGGGATGCTAGCAGCTCAGTACTGTCTGGATCTCTGCTTAAGCCTCAAAGGGAAGACAAAAGTGCACACTGCTTTTGGGTGTTCCATGTCCTATTCAGCCGGCAAGGGCCATACTGACAAGTCTTCAGAGAGGCAGCCTCAAGCCTGCAAGCTGCTAAATCCTAATATTTGGGGAGCCTACTTCGATAGGCAGCCCAGCCAATAAATAGTACAGCGCTGAAAACATACCATGTTGGGTGTCATGCCCTTGTTTCCACACCAGGCATCACTCAGGGGGTCTGCACCCTTTTTCATCAGCTCAGCGCGCCTGGGGTCTAGCACAATTCTCTGTTCAATAATTTCCTGGACGGGCATCACCGAGGGCAACTGATGAGTAGACGCTCCATCGCCTGCTCTCCTGGGTTGGAGAACACAGGGCAGCCGGTGGACTGATATACCGCTGGCAGTGCTCAGCACAACTCAACTCAGCTCAACTCAGCTCAGGGCTCCTCGTCGGTGTCCGCTGGCGCAACCAGCTTGCAGGCCTTCCCCATGTGAACCCTGCTCAGGTATGCCATTCTGTAGGAATGCAAGCTGATCCATACAGCCATACGCAGGCACGACACAGCGCCAGCCAGGCACGCCCGGTCCTAGTTTCAGACTTGCAAGCAGCTGTGTTGATGACCTGTGCCACCGTGCACTGTAAGTACCGTGAGCTGTGTAAGGAGGGAATGCATGCTAGCAAGGGCCAAGGCCGTCAAGATGCGAGGAAGCCAGGCATCCTGTGGCCACTGGAAGCTAATACAAGCTTATATAAGCCGGTACGCCTGGCCCATGCCGTAGAAAGCAGCACCCGCCATAAGATTGTTGTGCCTCCTTCCTGTCCAGTGCCCCAGGTGGATGTCCTTACCTGCAGGCAGCCTCGTCCCCTCGGCGGAGGTGGTGGGTGTGCTTTGCCTTTCGCAGGGTCGAGGTGCAAGTTGCCTATCCAACCATCCTCCTCGGGCTTGCCTATGAATATGGAGTGTGCATAAATATAGGTGTAGCTTAGATGCACCACATTAGCTGAGGTCATACTGACAACAAGGTGCACCATACTGACAAAAAGGTGTAGCTCAGATGCACGATACCGACAGAGGCTAATCTCAGCATCCCCTGTCGCTGGAAGTCATGCCCACCAGTGTGAACCAAACAGAAATCTGAACCAGCATGAGCTACAGTCAACATTTGCTGGCATGGAGAACATGCCCAGTCAGTTGCAAATTGCAATAAGATAAAGAAATCAAGCCTGGGCAAACAGCACCAAGAAGGTTGATCACACTGCCTGATTCAGAGGTTGCAGTGGCAAAAAGTGTGCAACGGCACCATACCCAGAAACTTCATTAACGACACTAAATCCAGGAACTTTATTAAAACTTAATTGAATGAATAAGTGTGGAAAGTTACCTGGGTTACGCCTTTGCATGAGCTCAAACAGGTCTGTTCTGCCCTTTGCATCTGCCATCCTTGGCACGGCACGTTTTCCCTGCGCACGTAATTGTTTCAATGACAAGCAATCAGGCAATCACAACAATTCCTGAATTGCTTGCTTTCTTGCTTGCTTAATCCAGTTGATCATAGCTGCTACTTGCTTTGCCTACTTCATGCGGGCTTGGAGGCAGACATGTCTTTCACGTGTATGCTTCAGTGGCAGGGAACATGGATTGTTCCACAATCCAACTTGTCACCATCCATGAGACCACTTGCATGTCCTCCAAGTTAGCAATATCATCCTTAACATGGCACATACGATAAACAGCAGCATGCTCGTACCTCATACCTTGCTAGGATTAATACCGGGGTTTCCTATCCAGCCATCCTGGCCGCCTGCCTCTGTCCCTGTCAGGATGCCTTGCAAATCAGTGCGACCTCCATCACGCAGAGGCAGAGCAACGGATGCCCTCCCCTGACGGCCCATGTTCAAGGCACGAGGGTGCGCTACACCCTCAAAACCATCCTGCTTCAACAGGCTGACGTCTCCCCAGCCGTGCATGTACCAGCGTCTCGCTGTCACCTCAGGGTCCTGCGTGAGGACATAGGTCCAGCATGTGCACAGAGAGTGCGCATGTGTATATGTAGGCAAGTATGGAATGCTTATGCGAGCATAGGACATGCATGCACACATCCTGCACGTGTGTGTACATGTTCAAGCTGGCATGTGCAATCCAAAGATTCCTATGTCGCAACACGTAAAATGCTGGGCATACACGCATAGATAACTGCGTTTGCACACGCGCACACGAGCGTGTGTGTGTGTTTTGTGCACGCATGCGCGCGTGTGCTTGCTAGCTCTCGTTTGCAAGCGCACATGATCATTTCTGTTACCAGACAGTCACAATCACATGTACTGTTGAGGTGTCATACCCTAAGCACTGCAGCCTACCTGCATTTGCGCGCTAGGTAGCCCTGCTTCAGGTGCTGTGTGGCAGTCTTGTAGCCGGCTCGTACGCGTGAACCTGAAGGAAAGGTATTCCTATGCAAAGTTTCTATAGCACTGTTTGGCTTTATTCACAGACTGAATTGTGTCACAGAACAAAAAATATAACAGATTGCAGCTTCAGCCATGAGCTAAGAGCTCTCTGACGCTTTTGGCACAAGCTCACCTCTTAGGAGCATGGCTTGCAGATGATAGAGCACTGAAGCTTTGGGATCCCCTTGTTGTCCTGTAGGTTTGCAGGTCTTGAGCCCAACTCTTGGGCCCATCCGCTGTGCCCCTCGGCTCTGGCATTAGCTTCTAAGACACTCCTCTCTTTACATCTTCCTCTCTTTACAATTGCATACAATTCTTAAATTTCTTATTTTTCAAATGACCATTTTTTAAACAGACTGTTTAAATAGCGGGGGGCGATCAATGTGGCTCAAACAATTGATATTCTATATCTGCTCCTGTCGAGTTGATGAAAATAGTAAAATTCTTTTTTAGCCTACCGGCGTCATCTTCCAGAACAGATGATGCATCCATCCCTGTTCAGCAGCTACAGCTGCCATCGCTACAGGGAGGCAACGCTACATTTTATCCCATAACAAAAAGAAATGATCATCGGGTCTTGAGAGCGCACTGACTGCACCACAATCTTCTTTTGTCTTCAAGGAGCAATTTCATAGAAGATGTTTGGAAAGTGCTGACAAGCTCAACCTGAACCCACCTGAGCCCCTGAACAAATTTATGGTTTAACAAGGCTGCCAAGCATGCTTCTCGCACATCAGTGAGCAGTACAAGGGACGGACCCATCAAGCAGCAGCCTCCCCGAAGCTCAGAGTTTCATGCTGTGCTATCATAACTGTGCTCCCACTCGTTGCATTTGCATGCTTTGAAAGCTCTTGCAGACCACAAACACCCCACGTACACCCCACGGCACATGAAGGCTGTCAAGCCAAGGTCACATAAGCAGATCGCGGGCATGGTGCGACCGCATCAAGAACTGGCAGGCTAGTGGCCTGCGCGCCCCAGCCCGTCTGCTAGCTCTGGGAGAGTCGGGAATCGTCCGGATGCGAGCTTAGAGAAAATCTGCGAGTGGGAAGTCATTACAGGGAAGAAGGCTCATTGCACGGGACAGGGCGCTTTTTGCAGGGCGCGCGGCTGCATCTGCGCGTCAGGTTCTGAGATGCAGGCACAGGCTCAAGCCATTGTCCTGCTGGGTGCTCCACACATTCAGTCACGAAGACAATGGGAAAGAGGACCGAAACACACAAACCAGGAAACCGACCGTGGGCATGCGAATCGCGTCCATAACATGGGCACAATGTGAGGAGGGCTGAGCACTCACCAGCTGGTCGTTGCTGTAAATCTCAAAGGCCCCGGTCTGTGTCAGTGAATTGTTGATCATGTTCCCAATGAGCCACTGCGACGCAGGGCCAAGGAAGCGGCGGCCATGGACAGGCAGCATTTTCAAGGCATGCATCTGCTTGAAAGAGAAGTTGGCATCATTCATGCTATACCAAGTCCAACTTTATTTAGACATTTATCTCTAGACAATCCTAAGACTGGTCAATTCACAAATTTGATGAGTGTCTTCTTGGTAGCAGTTGCAGAGCAGGGCGCAGGCTGAAAGCAAGGCAGGTGCTTCATGCAGCATGATGGCGCCTGCATTAACTCACCACAAAGACGACTGTGCCAAGGCGGGAGTTTGCTATGTACTGTGTGTACCTGCAGAGCGGTGGCATGCAATTCATCAGAGAGAGAACTAACATTATTCAAACCCGCAACCAGCACGCAAAAGCAACCGAAAACTGAGCACAGGGATGCAGGCATTGTACAGATGCCTCGTGCGCGAACGCGCAGTGTCCATTTTGTAAACTGATTGGAGGTCTGATTGTTGGATCCAGGCTTTTTATGCAAGCCCTGTCCACCTGCTGAACGAACCTTCCCCCCGTGCCCCCACACGCTCCCATAATGCATCCGAATGATGTCTGGATCCATCCAAACCCGTCAGAAAAAGTGGAAAGCACAGCATGCACATATGTACCAAGTGTGCGCTAATGCTGCATTATATTTCCTGGAGGGTACAGGCGCCATACACGTGGTAAGCAAGAGGTGCGACCTTGTAGCAGGTGCGCACCATGCGGGCGTGGGGATGTTGAAAAACTCGAAAGCTTTGTCTCCCAAGAGGGCCAGGGCGATCATGGCCCCTTGGAGGCACACGACCAGTGTGGCCAATTGGACCTGCAGATGTGCAGAGACGCAGGGTTGGGCCTCACAGAATCGTTGCACGCGCTGCCCGCCCATCAGCAGCTGCCATCCTTTGGCCACAGGCTATCGCTACAGGCTGTTTGGCCAGAGTAGAATGCTGAACGAGCATGCCACTCACTCGAAGGGGGGGTGGAGGAAAGGTGGAGGACTGCACTTCCAGCAAGGGGTAGCGAGTCTGTATGAACTCGGCCACCTGCTGGAAGGCTCCGCTGCATCGGGCGGAGGACACCACGGGTTTGTCAGCAGGCGCGCCTTTGCTTGAACAGGCAGCACTGGCTTCTCGCGTGGGGCTAGAGCTAAGGGGATATTGCTTAGCGCGGGCAAACAGACCTTGCATGCTGCTCAAGGTCTCCATGGCACCCGCATGAGGTGGCCCACGCTCACCCCTGTTAGCTTGCTCCATGCACACCGGTGTGCACATCTCAAATGGATTGCAGTCAGCATGCAAACACTCACCGATACCCTCAGCTTGTGCACATCTGCACAAGGACAACACCCCGTGCCGCTGCATCAAGCTCCTCAACAGACGCCATGATAGTGAGGATGCACAACAACGCTGACAAAACCCTCATCTGATTGAAATTTAATGCTTGTGTTTCGAGGGTTTTTCCCCTGCTTCCTAAAATGATCTTTAAAATGCACTAATTCCGTTCAAATGCGCTAAGCAGGCCGTATGGACCAATTCCCCCCCCCTTCCAAGCACCGAAGGCAAGGTCAGGAAGGCACTGAGCCATCCACTTCTGGAGCTCAGAAGGAGGAGATATATCTGCCTGATGCCTGTGTGGAGGTAAGGCAATGCTATCCGCTTGCTTACTGACATGAGGGAGGATGTGCCCTGATATCCTGCCTGAGGATGCCATCCTCAGCCACACTCATGACGTGACATGTCACAAGAGGGTGTGCTTGATAGTACCTGTTCTTTTTAAAGGTCGAATGCTGTAACCAAGTGCTGCACTGAGACTACTCCTGGTTTCCCTTCAGACTAATCAACTAGATGTTGCGTGGGGTCACCAAGGGCCAAACCAGGATATATCCACCTCAGCAACCCTACCCTCCTCTTTCGTGTCACATTTGCTGCGTGTCCAACTTATTCAACTTTCATTAAGGCTCAGCTTGTTGTGCAACACCCACCCCCTGCACCCCTGTACTTGAGAACGACAATGGCAAGGATGTGCGCAGTTCATGGCTCATGCGCACACCCATCAATCTCAGCCCTGTCAGACAATGCTCATCATTTAGTTGTGCAACTGCATGGAGGTTAGTGTAAGAGTTTGAGCATCTCTGTCATGTCGCTGCGGCGTTTCACCCAAAAGAGAGGGAGGGGGCCCGCGTGCGGTTGTCCGCGTGTCTGTCTGGATGTTTCAATTTATGCAGACGTGCATGCTGTGAATTTCCTCCTGTCCACACGCTTGCAAGCAGGTCGATACGTGCGCGCCCGTGCACACTCAAATGAGACCCGTGTTTGCATGCACCACCTGCCCCCCTGCGCACACATGTCCCCAACTCTTTAACACATGTTTCCTGTTAAACAATTGATCAAGTACATGCTACGAGTGCATGTCCCGCATTTGTTTTCCTGGGCAGGGATCCTACACATGCGTTGTGCACACGCGCACACACATCCCCCCTTGCGCTCAAGCACACACCTCTCACACCATGTGCTGGCAATACTTAACTTCTGCTGCAGGCCGTGGTTAAGAACCTGTGCGGCGTGGACACCCTGAACGCCCGCCTGGTGTGCAAGCGGTGGAGCTCCATTGTCGCGCCACTGGTGCATGTGGCCATTGTCAGCCCACGCCATGTGCCCAGCAACCCCCAAGCCCATGGCCGCTGGCTCGCTGGCGTGCTGCCTGGCATCTCAACGCTGCAGGTGTGCTAACCTTGTGCGTGTAGTCCGGGTGCACATACACAAACACTCATACACACAGGCGGATCACTCAGGTAGGTAGGATCCTCTTGCTTCCCAGCATTCCCCCGCTCACGCACGCCAGTCCTTAGGCATCCAACGACCTTGGCTTGTGCACTCACACTGCCAATCAACGGTGCGAGCACAGCACGGTTGCGTCTAGCGTGCAGCATGCTTCCGATGGGGGACTGTGAATCCAGAATCTAGATGCAAGGGGGGTGGATGAATGGATGGATGGTGTGTCTGGAAAGATGCTAGTGTCTGGATGGTTGCACACGCCTGGTTCTTGTAGTCCAGCCCCAACAAGGCATTAGGTCCGTCCAACAAGGCGTCAGTACTGTCCTACAAGGCATAAGTACCCCCAACAAGGCATCAATACAAAGCATATGCATGGATGCAGGTGGTGTTGGACGCCAACCGCCATCCACGCAATTTGGAGCCGACGCATGTAGAGGGCATGCTGCAGCCCTTCAGTTCGTGCACAAACCTTAACACCTTAAGTTTGCTTTTTCGCACAAGGTGGGTCCCTTGGCTGCGCGCGGGTTTTGCAGATGCAGTGCGATGTCGCAGTGCCACACACTGTGCCACAGGCGCGCTGCAACCTGCCACCGGTTATGTGATGTGTGCAAGCTGCAGCTCTGACTGTCGTGTTCCCCCCAGCAACGGCACCAGAACCAAATATGCTGTGGAGTTGTGGCAGCCCCTGCCCAGTGGCCTAAGGACCCTTGCGCTCTGTGTATGAAACCCTTGCGATCAATCATATAGTGACTCCCGCCGTCAGTTTGCAACATTGCCCAGCGATGTGTGATTCCCGTGCCAATCAGTGCGCAGCATTGCCTAGCGATGTGTGATTCCCGTGCCAATCAGTGCGCAGCATTGCCTAGCGATGTGTAATTCCCGTGCCAATCAGTGCGCAGCATTGCCCAGCGATGTGTGATTTCCTGCCAATCAGTGCGCAGCATTGCCCAGCGATGTGTGATTCCCGCGCCTGTCAGTGCGCAGCATTACCTTGCGATGTGTGATTCCCGCGCCTGTCAGTGCGCAGCATTGCCCAGCAATGTGTGATTTCCGTGCCAATCAGTGCGCAGCATTGCCTAGGGATGTGTGATTCCCGCGCCAATCAGTGTGCAGCTTTGCCCAGCAATGTGTGATTCCTGCGCCAATCAGTGTGCAGCATTGCCCAGCAATGTGTGATTCCCGTGCCAATCAATGCGCAGCATTGCCCAGCAATGTGTGATTCCCATGCCAATCAGTGCGCAGCATTGCCTAGCGATGTGTGATTTCTGGGCCAATCAGTGCGCAGCTTTGCCCAGCAATGTGTGATTCCTGCGCCAATCAGTGCGCGGCATTGCCTAGGGGTGTGTGATTCCCGTGCCAATCAATGCGCAGCATTGCCCAGCGAAGTGTGATTCCCATGCCAATCAGTGCGCAGCATTGCCCAGCGATGTGTGATTCCCGCGCCAATCAGTGCGCAGCATTGCCTAGCGATGTGTGATTCCGGCGCCAATCAGTGCGCAGCATTGCCCAGGGATGTGTGATTCCCGTGCCAATAAGTGCGCAGCATTGCCTAGAAATGTGCTGCCAAGCAATGCGTGCGCTGGACCGCTTGAGCTGCGCCTCTGTTTTCTGAAGCTGCGGTGCATTCAAGCAAGCGCGCGCGCGTGTGTGTTTGTGTGTGTGTGTGTGTGTGTGTGTGTGTGTGTGTGTGCACGGACTGCGTGAATTGGAATCTCTGGGCCCGCTGTGCTTTGATCATTATTTGTATGGTGCTAATGATCTTCATGGTATTCCTTGTATTACCCCCCTGTGCTAAATTATGATTTGTTTGGTACTCACGACCCTCACAGAATTGCTGCGTATCGCATGACCCCTCTCATCAGCAGGCAACACATGCTCATTCCATGCGCAGTGTGCTGCCAAATGAGGGGTACGATGAGGCCCATTTTGATGCCTACATTGAGCGTTGGAGCGCGCTTGCGCACAACCTCGCGCAAGGCCTAGTGGTGAGTGTGCTTGCCCGTGTGTCTGATTGTTTGTTGGGTTAAGACAAGCCATTGGGTTCTGATGAACCATTGTTGACCCCATGGACCAGGGGGAAGAAAGATAAGAGAAGCTATATTCCCATTCATCAGTCAAATCCAAAGCATCAGTCCAGCATCCGCACACAGCTGCAAGTGAGCACTGCCCCCCAAAATTGCACGCACAACTGCACACATGGCACGGTCCCACTTTCTGCAGGCTGTCATGCCTCATCTGGGCCCGCAGCTGGTCATGCTCGAGATCAATGCCCAGTGTAACATGTTGTCAGCGTTGCAGCCTGTCACCGACTGCTTGCCATCGCTGGTGAAGGTCAAGTACACGCTCAGGTGCGGGCAAGGGGTGCGGGTGGGCAGGCAGGCAGCCGACACATTGTGTCCGTGCATGCGTTTGTGTACGACTGGCTATGTGTGTGCATGTGCATGTGTGTGTCAGAGTGTTGGGGTTGGGAAGGGACGCCGTGCCTGGCTCTTTAGCATACCAGCTATGAAGTCCAGCAGTTTAAGGAGCGTGTGATGCACAGTTTCTCTGCCCTCGGGCCCCAGCATGGATACAGGCCACACACAGCATGGGTGTGCAACACCTCTGCCCTCGAACCATGTCATGGACGCAGGTGTGCGCGCGTACAGCACCGCCTATTTCCGATGGCCAGGCATTAGCACGCTTTGCGTCCTACGCAGCTCCGTGCGCAATGCACTCCAGGGTGTGATCGCCAAAAGCAGCGTACACTGCCGCTGCCATGCTCTCGTGTGTTTGCAGTGACCACTACACCATCTCTCCTGATGACTGTCAAGTACTGGGCAGCTTAAAGGGCCTGCAGTGCTTGTCCATCCGCTCCTGGTTGCCGCGCCCCTTCTCTGCTGACCTCAAGGTTTGTGAAGGGGGGGTGCATGGACTCCAACGCTGCGCTGATGCTGCTGTGAGGATTTGAGCGGGCTGTGAGAAAACTTGCGGGGACTGTGTGGAAGGTTTGTTGGGGTGGGATGATGGTGGTTGGAGGCAGGTAGCTCTCATGTTACCTCTCTTCCTACCGCTCCCCAAACCCTTGGCGCTGCTTCCTGTTGCAGGCTCCAGCTTAGAAGTGTGGAAGTTCAGCTCTTAATATGTGGATTGAGGCAATTATTGCATATTCAAACTGCAGCACTGTGCGTGCATGTGTTTGTGTGTATGTGCGTGCATTGTCAAACGTCTCTTACAGCACTCAGGAGTCGCTTGACTGTGACTTGTCTGTGCCTAGGATGCACTGGCGGAGCTTACTAAGCTAACAAGCTTAGAGCTGGAGGCTGTCTCCATCCCCCCTGACGACTCCATTGTGGAAGACTTGCAGTTTGTGTCCGCCCTGAAGGTGAGGTCATTCATTTATAGCCTCCCTGCTGCTTACTTCATCCTCCCTGCCTAATTTTCTGTGTTCGACCTGAAGGTAAGGTCTGCTCATGGCCTCCCTGCTGCCAACTTTGTCCGCCCTGCTGAATTATCTGTGTCTGCCCTTGAGGCAATGCCACCTTGCAGTTGCCCAGGCTGCTTGCTCACGGATGCAAGTTGCTGGACCAGCATCACATGGACTGCATTTCGCTCGGGCTCACTGCTCCAGTGTTTACCTGCTCAGTGCCGCGCCTGAAATGGGCAGCACTCAGCAGAGCACGGGCCATGCCTCACCACGGCAATCTGCCCTCCTGGCTGCATATGATCGCGGCATTCTGCTTCCCTGGCTTTTTGCCACCATGGTGTTCTGCCCTCCTGGCTGTGCATCACTCTGGCATTCTACCCTCCTGGCTGTGCGTCACTGGTATTCTGCCCTCCTGGGTGTGTGTCACTAAGGTAACCTGCCTTTCTGGCTGTGCTTCACTTATGGTATTCTGCCCTCCTGGCTGCAAGCCACCATTCTGCCCTCTGGCTGAGTGCCACCATTCTGCCCTCTGGCTGCATGTCATTATTCTGCCCTCTGGCTGCATGTCATTATTCTGCCCTCTGGCTGAGTGTCACCATTCTGCCCTCTGGCTGAGTGTCACCATTCTGCCCTCTGGCTGAGTGCCACCATTCTGCCCTCTGGCTGCATGTCATTATTCTGCCCTCTGGCTGAGTGTCACCATTCTGCCCTCTGGCTGAGTGTCACCATTCTGCCCTCTGGCTGCATGTCATTATTCTGCCCTCCACCACCAGGCTGTGCGTCACCTTTCTCCTGGCCGCATGTCACCATCTTGCCTTCCACCACAGGCTGTGTGTGCGTCCTTGTTCTCCAGGCTGGGGGTCACCATTCTGCCCTCCAGGCTCTGTGCACACAATCAATGCTCCGCCCTCCTCGCTGTGCACTCAATCCCCAGGCTGTGCACTTGATCAATGCTCTGCTCAATCCCGGCCAGTGCAGCATAGGCTGTGTGTGGCTAGGGCACAGTGACCGCAAGGAAAGCCTGCTACCGCACATCATGATGCATGCAACTTGGCATATGATGATGCATGCAACTTGGCCAAGGGGGTGCATCTAGTGTGACTCCTTCACCTGTTCTTTGACTAGAGGCGCGAAAATCGCCTCCGGGGCACGACTTGATTTGCCTGTCTGAAGGCCGGCCTCTGAAGCACAGCCTAGTTTATCTGTCCTTCATCGGCTTTCAGAGCACAACTCAACTCGCCCATGTAATAGCCAGTCAATGATGTAATGCAGGGCAGCCTTTGGCACGGAAATGGCCATGGTCTGCGGCCTGTGTTGCTGGCTAGTCTGGTTTTCATGCATGGAGACCCCCTCCTTCATTCCTCTCAAGTTGCGCCACGCCTCACATTCCACCCTCCTTTCTGCTCTTTCAAGCCAGCTTTGCCTTCAAATCATGCACATACACACGCACGCACGCTTGCACACATACAAAGGCACCCACACATGCGCACGCGTGAGCGCACGCGTGTTCTGCAGGACATGCTAGTGTATGTGCAAACCGGCAGACGCACGCATGCATGCATGCACGCACGCACAAACGTGGGCAAACGCATGCATGTCCTGCAGGACATGCAAGTGCTGCGCGTCAAGGGGCTGGGTGTGGAGGCGCTGACAGGCCTGGCGGCGCTGACCAAGCTGAGGGACCTCACCCTCACCCTCAGTAATAACATGGAGGCTTCTGCGTGGCATGATCTAGCAGGCCTCACCCACATGACCAGGTGTGCAAGCACACCCCCTCTGGTGGCAGGCACCGGAGCTGCACAGGGTTGCGAGCCCCGCCCGGGGTGCGAGGTGGATGGCATTCAGGCGGACGGGCGTTGCGCATGCCACCAGATGCGAGCGTGCGGTTACTCGTGCTGCAGCTGCTGTAGCAGGGCAGCCACAAGCACCTTCCTGTGTGTCTCTCAACGGAGCGCGCGCTGTGGTTGCGCTTAGCACGGTGCCTACCTGCATGCACGTTGCCCCAGTTGAGGTGCCAGAGTCTGAGTGGGATTGTTCTGTCTGGATTGGGTGGCTGTACCGCCAACTCAAGTACTTGGAGTGCAGCCAAACGGACTCGAAGGTCAGGTGTCTGGTGAGGGAATGGCAGGTGAAACAAGAAGTGAGAGATTGAATGTGGTAAATGGAGGCCAGCCATTCACCAGTAAGGCTGGCAAGAGCCTGCAAACGCAGCTGAGGCGGCAGGTCAACAGCATTGCAGGACTTGCTGCTCCATGCCTTTCCCTGTCTGCTACCTCGCCTACCCTGCTGCAGCAGCTGCACACAGGCGCGTCGTCACCACCTGCGGGCTGCGCAAGCCTTCTGTTCAGCCACTCTGCTCAAATGCACAGCCCGCGCGCCCGCCCCCTGCACTTTGCCCGCCTGTGCATGGGGCCTCCTGCAGGTCACATGCGTCTCTGTCTCATGCTCATACGTTGGTGTGTCCTGCCTGCGCACTGCAGCCTCAACGTGAATGCTTGGGCCAACTACGCACCCACGGAGGATGTGCAGCAGCTGCAGCGCGTGCAGACATTGGAGGGTCTTGCGCTGGCGACGGCGGAGAGCCCTCTGCACCACTTACGGTCGCTGGGTGAGGAAGGCAGGGGGGTGGCAGGCCAGACTTGCGGGCGCTTGGCACTCCAGCCCTCAGCGCAATCCCGACGACCAGCCGGGTGTCCGGCCGCTCGTGCTGTGACCTGCTCGAGTTCCAGGCTGGCTTGTGCCCGCGCTGCTCGTGCCATAACCTGCCCTTGTTCCGGGCTGGCTCGTGCCCACGTGCTTGCACTGGTGGACTCAGCCCAGACGTGTGTGTGTGTCTTTGGGACAGCAGGAGCCGTGCATCCTCAGGAAGGCTTGCACCCGGCTGCGCGCTGGCTGCTGCAGCCGAGGTGCTCTGCCCGTGCCCAACCTCCATGCCTGCGCCCTGCATACATGCCACGCCTGCGCAGGCATCAAGCTGGGCAGCGTGCGCGACGTGCGCTTCCTGGCGCGCCTGCCGGCGCTGCAGGAGCTGATCATGGCATTCGACCCCTCCGCCCCCACCGCTGCCGAGCCGTCCCCATACTTGCAGCATGCCCACCACCCGGGGGTCCACCTGGCCGTCCCAGGAGGGGTAGCGTGGCAGGTGGGGACCTGTGTGAGGGCATGGGGCATGCATGCTCCCTAAGATGCTGAAGCACCATCCATCCCTGTATGCCGTCGATGATGCACGCCGTGCACAGTGCAGGCGCTGAGGTGAGGCGCTGAGGTGAGGCGCTCAGCGCCTGCACTGCGCATGGCAGTGGCGCGGGGGCTTGCTCAGCCGCGCAGCCCCTCCTCCTCCTGCAGCCATGCATGCGGTCCGCGTGCTGTGCGTGATGCAGGCGCTCAGTGCGCGAGCAGTACAGTGCAGCGCAGGCTTCCCACAGAGCGCAGGCGTCCTTGCTGCTCGCAGGCGGAACAAGTGGTGTGCCTCACCAGGAAGACATGATGCGTGTGTGTGCAGGCATACTAGCGCGCGCGCGCACACATACACACACAGCATGCCCTGGCCAGGGTGGCTTGCGTGAAGGATGCGCGGGGTGTCATGCATGCTTGCAGGTAGTGCCAGCAGAGGGGCCCCCACAAGGAGTCTGGCACACGCAGGGAGCGCCTCCAGGTGCGGGTGGATGGCTGCTTGGCAAACGCAGATTGTGCCTGTAGGTTCATGCAGGCGGCTTTGAAGCTCCTCCTTTGAAGTTTTTAAAGGAGCTTGGGCTGCCCAGGAGGCAATAGGATACAGGTGCAGGATAAAGTGGCCTGTGCTCACACACGGGCAATTCTTGTGTCAACACAATTCAGCTGCCCCATTTGGATGATTTAAAGATCAGTTGTCCTATTTGTGCAGGTTTTGTGTGACATTTGCATGCTTTATGTGACAATTGTCATCCATCCCCTTCCTTTATTGCATGCATAGGCTCCCCCGACACTACAATTTGTACATGATGTTGGCATGCAGGCCCCCTTCTCAGATTATTGCAAGCGTGCTTCAGGCGACCCCAGCTTGCACACAGCTGTTTGTGTGCATGCATCACCCATGCAACCTGCCCATCTGTGCTAGGCCTTCCCAAGAAATGTGCCACATGAGATTGAAATAGCAGCTGCAATTTGTGCAGATGGTGCAAGCTCCCCTGGCCTTGAACGGCTTTTTTTCCTGCGCCTTTTGACACCCCCCCTGTGCATTGCGCAGGCACAGAGGCAGCGGCGGTGGCAGGTGGCGCCCATGGGGCAGGCGGGAACGGCGCCACAGGTGCCCTGAGTGCTGCTGGTCTGGCTGAGACTGCTGCTGGTGCTGCTGCAACCGGCGCAGTAGCGGGGCACGTGCCCATGCACACCGTTATCACAGGCCCCACCCCCGCAGGCGCCAATGCGACCCAGCCGGCTGCCACAGCTGGGGCTGGCGCGGGCATCACAGCCACAGGTCTCGGGGGATTCCTGAACATCTTCAACTTCAATGGCATGGCCGGCGGCGGCCAAGGCGGCATGGCTGGTGCAGCTGCCGGCCCTGGGGCAATGGCCAACGGCGCAGCGGGCACCGGAGTGGCTGCTGGTGCCGGGGCTGGGGCTGGGGCTGGGGTGGGAGCAGCTGCAGGGGTGGGTGCCCCGGCCGTGCAGCTGCACGTCATACCCTCCGCATTGACAGTGAGGCAGCCGCTGCTGAGCGCGCAGGCATATCTGTCAAGGTGAGCATGGCCTGGCCTCAAGAGGCCCGCAGGCCACATTGACATGGTTGGACGGCGGCCGCTGAGCTGTGGCGTGCATGACGCCACCGCAGCAGCAGCAGATTCATATGCTTCATTGCAGCTTGTGCCCTATTTAAACAGTCATATGCCTCTTTGCTGCTTTTGTCTTATCAAAATATCCATGTCCTTTTTTGCGGCTTGTGCCCTGTTTAAAGATTCATATGCTGCTTTGCAGCTTTTGCCCTATCAGAACATCCATGTGCCTCTTTTGGGCTTGTGCCCTATTTAGACGTTCATGTGCCTCTTTGCAGCTTTGACCCTATTCAAACATATATGCGCCTCTTTATCAATGTCTTAACTTGTATTACAGTCGTATACTTCTCTGCGGCTTTTGTCCTATTCAGACAGGGAGCGCACCACCTGCATGTGACCCTCGAGCCAAAAATACAAACTGCAGCCCATGTGCTTTTGTACTCACGCCTGGGCGCGTGGTGTGTGTGCTTGTGCGCTCTGCGTAGCTTGGGGACGCTGTCTGGCCTGCGGCGACTGGACATCTACGACACAGGCGGCCACAACATCAAGCTCACACAGCAGCTGCTTGAGGTGTGCTGTGGATTGCACAGTGTTTGTGCCAGCTTGCAAGTCCAGCATCAAGCTTGCGCTCCTGTTTGCCTTGAAGTGTGCTGTGTGAATTTGAGGTGAATTTGAGATAAATTTGAGGTCCAATCCTCTTATTTTGGGGTTTGAGCAATGCATGGGTGGTGGCTAGAAAGTGCACAATGTGTTGTGATGGCTAGAGTAAAACCAACTCAATAGGGAGGAGAGCAGAAGAAGGAGGAGAAGAAGAAAAAGAAGAAAAAAAGGAGAAGAAGAAGAGGAACCTAAAAGAATGTTTTCTGTGTGCCATGTGTGCCCCTTGAATAGGGCTAGGAGGTGCTGTACAGCCCAGTGCCATTGCCAAGTACGGGCTTTAAGAGTGTTTCCTGTCACAAGCTCTAACAAACGAGTGCAAAAGTGGGCTGAAGGACCCGCGCTACCAATGGCTGTAGCATCATCGTCGCTTGCACTTCCTGGGGTGTTCTGCACGCTGCACCCATATGCACATTTTTTTGTTTGCTGTGCCCACATTTGCAGGACTTCGCCCGATGGTTTCCACAGCTGCTGGACTTGTATTTTGAAGGCAGCATAACGTGCAGCAACCTGAGCCGCGCGCCCTTTAAGAAGCTTGAGCACATGGACCTCATAAATACCCTACAGACGCCCTTCCAGGTGTGGGCATGGCAGAGATATGAGTGGCCTGTGGGGTTTGCACTGGCCTGAGGCTTGGTGCCTCATTGGCACTGACATTGCTCTCAATGATTGCCTGTGGACCTCCGTCTGCAATAGGTAGGTGGATCTCAGTCTGCACCATAGGTAGGTGGATCTCGGTCTGCACCATATGTAGGTGGACTACGGGCTGCACCATTGGTACGTAGGTGGATCTGAGTCTGTACCATAGGTAGGAAGGTGGACCACGGTCTGCACCATAGGTAGGTGGATTGGTCTGCACCATAGGTAGGTTGTGGACCTCGGTCTGCACTATAGGTTGGTGGAATACAGTCTGCACCATAGGTAGGTTGTGGACCACGGTCTGCACCATAGGTAGGTAGGTGGACCACGGTCTGCACCATAGGTAGGTGGACCACGGTCTGCACCATAGGTAGATGGACCTCGGTCTGCACCATAGGTAGGTTGTGGACCTCGGTCTGCACCATTGAGAAACATGATAGGTTACATTCGCCGAGTCTTGCCGTCAATTTGCACTCCTGTGAGAAGTGTGCTCATGCATTTCGATGTCTTATAATTCCACACACTGCAGGCTAACTTTGCGCAGCTGCCCCCGCGCCTCATGTTCCTGGGGATGCAAAATACTGTACTTGTACACAATGGCCAGGTAAGCAACCGCCTTGGGCCTTCTTAGTCTTGCTGCCACTGCGCAAGCCTGTTTTAATTTTGTGGCGTGTTTTTGTGCAGTGTGGTATTCAATTGCTCTGTGCGTGCATCTGGGCTACTTGCACTGCGCACAAGGGTGGGTTTTGGTTGCCTGGCCCCTTGGGTGGGGGGTTAACCTTAGTTGGCATGCCTTGGTTGCTAAGCTGCAGGAAGCGGACAAAGTGCCTTAGTTTACAAACTCTGGCTTGTTAAGGCATTGTTCAGGAATAGGTTAGTACATTAGCAAGGTTTGCGAAGGAAGGGCCTGGGAGCGTTTTCCAAGCATGAGGAGCCATTTCAGCATGTCCAGAACGTAAAAAATACCGTAACCTGCATTTTAAATGCAATATGCCTTGGGCTTGACGGCAGAACCCACTGTGCTTTTGCGGCGATGCTGAGGTGTGCTTGGCTGGAATGTTACAACACCTTGTGTGCAAGCAGCGGGCCTAGCTCAAAGCATGGACCATGGCTCAAAGCATGGACCATGGCTCAAAGCATGGACCATGGCTCAAAGCATGGACCATAGCTCAATGCATGGACCATGGCTCAATGCATGGACCATGGCTCAAAGCATGGACCATGGCTCAATGCATGGACCATGGCTCGATGCATGGACCATGGCTCAATGCATGGACCATGGCTCAATGCATGGACCCGGAGTGCTCTGAATATAGTAAGATTTGCTCAACGGCCATGCCGTTTGTATTTGCAAGTTTGGATGAGCCCAAGTCCCTGCCATACCCTCACTGCCCATGCTGATGCCTAGTATATTGGACAAACCCAACCAGCTATGCGCTGTTTCTTGATTTGCATCTGCCTCCTTGTGATACACATTACCTGCCATGCCCCGAGGGCGCTTGAACCATAAGTTGCAGCCATGGTCATCAATTCAGCATAAATAAGAGCTGCGCCCACAGGATATGTGACCTCATGGCTCATGGTTATGCTGTTTGCTGAATGCATTTTCCTGGCATCTGAAGCAGTTTAGTGGCCATAGAGGTATGAATGCATTAATCCCAACAGTGAGCACCAAATGTTGCCAGTATCATTGACTTCTCACAGGGGTGGTCGAGTGAGGGATATGCATCTTGCACCACCACCACCCCCTGCACACACACGCGCACACACATACACACTCTGAATTCCTGATCATGCAGGTGCGGTGAGCATTCAGTAAGCGTGAGGCCCCGCCATTAAACACATGCGTAAACACACATACACGCACGCGATTGCTTGCGCAGGTGGCATTGCACAATCAGCTTCAGAGCTTATCACTTATGAAAGGTGTTATCTGGGTGGACCCTTCCCTCAACCGGGACCTGCCCACGTGGGTCGCAACCTGCAGGTGCGCTGCAGCACAAAGCTTGGGCACGTACTTCCAACCTTGCCTGCTTGTCAATGTGCTGTGATAATGGATTTCTTGCCGCATGCTTTGCTCGTGCTCCCATGCTCAGCATATGAGCTCATATGCTCAGCAGTGATTTTATTCATACCGTTGTGCTCCTTTGATCTTGCGACTCCTTAATCTTGCGAGGTATCAAAATAATTACATTAATTAATTTGCGAGCATTAAGGGGTTGCAAGGCCTTTCATTTAAATCCCATACTTGCGAACTTCAGGTTTTTGTGTCTGCATTCACTCCCTGCTTGTCTAGCGCACTTAGTGCTCACTCCCCCCTCTTCCATTTCATCATCTGAGGATTCTGAGGATATCTCTTAACTCCCACTCCTCCAGCTCTGCCCTCTTCCTCCCCTTGCCCCTGACCCTGTCCTTTCCCCTGTCCCTGCCCCTGCCCCTGACCCTTCTTGTGCCTTGTGCTCCTTGATCAGCTGCATTCTCACAAGAGCCCCTTTCCCTGGCACCCCTGGAGCCCCTGCCTCCACCCCTCAAATCTGTGAATGTCGCTGGGTCCGCGAATTTCTCAGATACTGCAACATCTTCAATGCCAGCTTCTCCGATTAACATTGCTGCCCCTGCTTGCTGAGCTGCTGCCTCGGCTGCCACCTCCTCCT
>LFIK01001077.1_pt1 | contig 21241 bp, 21 predicted proteins | sample 643401 | NCBI WGS metagenome assembly LFIK01 (sample SAMN03777447, study PRJNA286221) | soda lake metagenome | biome: soda lake; feature: Kulunda steppe; material: water; isolation source: sample T5-Br brine of Lake Tanatar-5 | place: Russia: Kulunda steppe | collected 2010-07
ATTCTCGTGCGCGCCGGCCCGGCTCAGCCTTTCTCGCGCAGGATGCGTGCCTTGTCGCGCTCCCAGCTGCGCTTCTTCTCGGTCTCGCGCTTGTCGTGCAGCTTCTTGCCGCGCCCGAGGCCGAGCTCGACCTTGGCGCGTCCCCGGTCGTTGAAATAGATCCGCAGCGGTATCACCGTGAAGCCTTCGCGCTGCGTGGCGCCGATGAGCTTGTCGATCTCGCGGCGATGCAGCAGCAGCTTGCGCGGGCGCTTCGGCTCGTGGTTGAAGCGATTGGCTTGCAGATATTCCGGGATATAGGCGTTGAACAGATAGAGCTCTTCGCGCATCGGCCCGGCATAGGCTTCGCCGATGGTCGCCCGACCGGTACGCAGGCTCTTCACCTCCGTCCCGGACAGCGCGATCCCCGCCTCGTAGGTATCCTTGATCTCGTAATTGAAGCGCGCCTTGCGGTTATCCGCGACGACGCGGTGCGCGCTCTTGTTTGCTTTTGCCATGATCCACTCAGGCCAGGGGAATGTCGGCGATGCCGAGCGCCTCGCGCACGGCCGCCTTCGTCGGCTCCGAGGCCGGAAGCAGCGGCAGGCGCACCGTCTCCTGCATGCGCCCTTGCGCGGCCAGCGCATATTTCACCGGCGAAGGGCTTGTCTCGAGGAAGAGCGCCGTGTGCAGCGGCATCAGCTGGTCCTGGAGCGCAAGCGCCTTCGCATAATCACCGGCGAGGCAGGCGGCCTGGAACCGGGCACACAGACCCGGCGCCGCATTCGCGGTGACCGAGATGCAGCCATGCCCGCCATGGGCCATGAAGCCGAGCGCCGTGGCATCCTCGCCGGAGAGCTGGAGGAAATCCGGCCCCATCATCTGGCGCTGGAGGCTCACCCGGCTCATGCTGGCGGTGGCATCCTTCACGCCGATGATATTCTTCACCTCGAACAGCCGCGCCATGGTCTCGACCGACATGTCGACCACCGAGCGCGGCGGGATGTTGTAGATGATCAGCGGCAGGCCGATCGCCGCCGCCACCGCCTTGAAATGCGCCTCCATGCCGGCTTGCGTCGGCTTGTTGTAATATGGCGTCACGACGAGGACCGCATCCGCGCCCGCCTTTTCGGCATGGACGGCAAAATCGATGGCCTCTGCCGTGGAATTCGAGCCGGCACCGGCGATCACGGGTACGCGGCCCTTCGCCTCGTCGATCACGATCTCGACGACACGCTTGTGCTCGTCATGGCTGAGCGTGGGGCTCTCGCCGGTCGTGCCGACGGGAACGAGGCCTTTCGAGCCCTCGGCGATCTGCCAGTCGACGAGGCGGCGCAGGGCGTCCTCGTCGAGAGCATCGCCGGCAAAGGGGGTGACGAGTGCCGGGATCGAACCCGAGAAAGCGGGCGTTGAGGCGGATTGGGCGGACATGGCGGCCTCCTGGACCGTTTCCTGTTGTTGTCGTGCCGCACGCGCGGGCGCGGATGGGCTTTCACATAACCCTTGGCGCTTCGCGGCGCAAATACCATCATGCGCCATGATTCGGCTTTATCCGTGTTGCAGGAGCAGGCACAAGGATTTACCGGGCACAAGGATTTGCCGGGCATGCGTAATCGGGAGAGGGAAGCGTGATCAATCCGACGATCGCCACAGGGCGCCACCACCCGGTCCGCGCTCTCACAGCCGGAATGGCGAACGCGCTCCCGGCAGCGGCAAAGCTTCGCAGCAAGGCTTTCGCCCTGGCCGCTGCTTTCACGTTCTTCGTTATTCCGGCAATCGATTCCGCCGCGCGCGCACAGCCGCTGCCGGAGCAGATCGCTGTCGACGAGATCCCGGCCCTGTTTCCCGATCTCGACTTCGAGGTGGCCGAGGAAGCGCTGACGCATTACAGGTTCGGCCGTATTGTGGAAGGGGATGCGCTACGCCCGGCTGTTACGGACGAGGCCGCCGACGCCTTGCTGGAATGGGCCGCCGTGCGCTCGTCGGAATTGCGTGATTTCGAGCGGATCACCGCCTTCATGCGCAGCCAGCCGGATTGGTCGGGTCGCAGCCTGACGCGCCTGCGCGCCGAGCAGGCCTTCGTCGAGACCGGTCCCGGGCCGGAGCCCGTGCTCAGTTTCTTCGCCGATGAGGAGCCCCGTACCGCGCGCGGTGCGCTGCTGCTGACCCAGGCCTTGTGGGGATCCGGCGCGCGGGAGGCGGCGGAGCATCTCGCGCGGCAGTATTGGCGTGAGCGCGCCTTCGACGAGAGTACCGAGGCGCAATTCCTGCTTTCCTTCGCCGCCGCCTTCACCCGCTCGGACCATCGCCTGCGCATGGAGAACCGCCTCTTCGCGCAGGACTGGTCGGCGGCGCGGCGCGCGGCGCGGTTTGCCGGAGAGGAATTCGAGGCGCTCGTCGATCTGCGTCAGGCGCTGATGCGTGATCCGGCGCAGATCGACACGGCGATCGAAGCGGTGCCGGCGGCCCTGCGCAACGATTCCTCGACACTCTATGCCATGGTGCGCAAGGCGCGCCTCGATGGGGATGTGCGTGGCGCGGCGCAGATCATCATCCGCGCGCCGCGTGCCCTGTCGATCATCGGTGACGGTGATGCCTGGTGGGTCGAGCGGCGGATCGTCGCGCGCAATCTGTTGGAGGAGGGCGCTCACGCGCTGGCCTATGAGCTCGTCGCGGGCCATGCGGCGCAATCGCCGGCGGATTTTCTCGATGCCGAATTCCATGCCGGCTGGATCGCCCTGCGCTTCCTCGATGATCCGCAAACCGCACTGACCCATTTCATCGCCGCCGCCGAACCGGCCTCGACGCCGATTTCGCTGGCCCGGGTGGCCTATTGGCAGGGCAGGGCGCATCGGGCGATGGGCGACGAGGAGGCGGCGCGCGCGGCTCTGGAGGAGGCCGCCGAGCATGCGACCGCATTCTACGGCCAGCTGGCACGTCAGGAACTCGATGGCGGCCCCATCAGCCTGCGTCCGCTGCCGGAAGCCGACGAGGCGGTCATTGCCGAGCGCGACGAACGCCTCTTCACCCGCGCGATCATTCTCCTTCACGCGCTCGATGCCGATGATCTCGCAATCGCCCTTTTGGGCGATCTCGGGCGCACGCTCGATGATGCCGCGATGTTGCGCGCCTATGGCGATCTCGCCGAGGCGCTGGGCAATCCCCGGGCCCTGCTGGCGCTTTCCCGCTCGGCGCTGCTGCGCGGATTGCCGCTCGACGAGCATGCTTTTCCGGTCGGCGCGATTCCCGAATTTCCGGAGGTCGGCCCTGCCGTCGAGCCAGCCCTCGTTTATGCCATTGCCCGCCAGGAGAGCGCCTTCAACCCCGATGCTGTCTCCCCCGCCGGCGCGCGCGGCCTGATGCAGTTCATGCCCGCGACGGCGCGGCGCGTGGCGCAGCGTTATGGGGTGGAGTTCGATGAATCGCGGCTTCTGGGCGATCCCGTCTTCTCGGCCAAGCTCGGGGCCGCGCATCTCGGCGAATTGCTCGATGGCTGGGGCGGATCCGCCGCGCTCGCCTTCGCGGCCTATAATGCCGGGCCCGGCCATGTGCGCCGCTGGATCGAGCGCTTCGGCGATCCGCGCCGTGGCGACCGCGACATCATCGACTGGGTGGAGCAGATCCCCTTCCCGGAGACGCGCAGCTATATCCAGCGCGTCATGGAGAACCTTGTCATCTACCGCTACCGCCTCGATCAGGACCGCCCGCTCGCCATCGAGGACGATCTGCGCGGGGCCCGCCCGATGCGGTGACCCGCTCAGCCGCGAATCCGCCGAAGCCAGCCAGCGGCCCGGCGGCGCAGGGCGCGCAGGCGCTGCTCGGCGCCGATGAGCGCTTTCCCGGCCCACCCCGGTGCGATCACGAGATCAGCGATTTCAAGCCGCTCGTCATACAGATCCTGCAAGGGTGACGGCGCGAGCGTACAGGAATCGAGGCCGCGCAGCGCCGGCTCGGCATGCAGGGCCTGGACGATGGCATCCTCCAGCACGATGCCCGGCGCATGGCGGCGCAGGGTTTCGTCATAGGCGGTTTTCCACAGAAACGCCGTGCCGTCCTGCACGAGGCTCATCGAGATCGCGATCGTGCGACCATCGAGAAGCAGCTGGTCGACGCGGCGGCTGCCATGGGGCAGATCGGGCCGGAACAACTGTCCCAGCATGGTGCGCGTCGCGTCTTGCTGCGCGAGCGCCGTGCCGCCGGCCCCCTTCCAGCCCCCGGCTTCGAGGGTGAGGAAGGTCTCCGTCGCGGCGGCGCAGGCTTGTGGATCGATGGTGCTATCCACCGTCAGATCTGCATCCGCCGAAAGGGCGTTGCGTAACCGCTTGAGCCCTTTGCGCCGGCTGCGGCCATAGGCGCGACGCGCGAAGGCGTCGTAGGATTGCGCCGGCGTCGCCACGGCGCGCGCGAAGGGGTCGAGGCTGCGCCATGATGCGTCGGCATCGTGCAATGCGGCCAGGAGTGCATCGCCGATCGGGCCCGAGACCGGCACATGGCGCAGGATCATCGGCTCTGCGCCATTGCTGAGGGCACCGATCAGGCTTTCAGCCCATCCCTCCGGCGCATCGCGGGCGATCAGTGGCGTACCGCAGGGCAGGTAGGGTGAGGTGTAATTCGCGCCCCCGCGTTGCCAACCGATCCGCGCGCCCCGCCGCAGCCAGGGCAGAAGACCGACGAGCCGGCCTTCATCGGGGCCGCAGGTGCTGCGCAGGCAGATGAGCTGCAGGCCCTCTCGCGCCCGAGGGTCAGCGGTCAGCAGGGCATCGAGGGCTGCATGTGTATAAAACGGATTGGGATGAAGCGGGTCTGCGGCCAGGGCCTCCCATTCCCGCAAGAGCGCCGGCTCCGCTTCTGCAAGAAGCACCCGTCCGATCGCGAAACCCGCGCCAGTATGCCGCTGCGCAACCTCGCGGCGCTCGTTTCCCTCCAACATGGTCATGCCCGAATCCCCGTCGCGCGAATCGCGACTTCATGACAGCTTCGCTTGTGGCGCTTATGGGATATTTAATCAAATCCCGATAAAATAAAGGAAAATTCCAACCTATAGGAACAATTCGGCTGATCGGAGCGTTCTTGCAGCGTTCGTAATGCCAAATCACCCGGAGGTCCCGCCGGTCATGGCCGGAGAAGCTTGATCGCATGTTGCAGCGGATCGAACCAGCCAATTCCCCTGAGCAGTCGCCAGATAACGGCGAGGGTGCGGGGCGCCGGCCTGCCTCGACGCTGGTTGAAAAAGCTTTTCCACAATTTCTGGTAATTGCAATCCTGCTTCCACTGCTCTTTTTCGGCTTTGCGGCCTATCGCGACTGGACCGATGTACGCGCCGAGGCCGAGACGCGCGTGACTTATGTCCGCGATGTGCTGGTGGAACACGCCCAGCGGGTTTTCAAGACGCATGAACTCGCAGCGCTCGCGACGCGTGACCGGATGGAGCGCTCGCCTGCGGGGCAGCCCGACGACATGTACGGGTTCCTGCACTCCCTTGCCGGTACCTTCCCCGAAATCGCATCGATATCGGTGATCGACGCCGAGGGGCAGCTGCTGGCGTCGAGCACGCGCGAAACCCGTTCGGTCATCAGCTACGCCGATGCCGACTGGTTCGCCCGCCTGCGCGCAGGCGAGGCCTCACGCGTGGTCGAAGCTGATCCGGCGCAGAACGCCATCGCCCAGGGTCTGTTCACGCTGACCTTCCGTAATGACGACCCCGCAGGCGATTTCGACGGGGCGGTGCGTCTGGCGATATCGCCGGGCTATTTCAACATCTTCCATTCCGGCATCGCGCCGGAGCGGGGGGTGATCACGCTGTTTCACGAGAACGGCGACATGCTCAGCAGCTATCCGCCGGATGTGGCCTTGGCCACCGGACTCTCGCAGGATGAGGCCTTCCGTGAGGCTGTGGCGGATGCGCCGTCGGGCGTGATGATGCATCGCAGCCCCGGCGACGGCGAGCAACGTCTCTACGGCTATGCCCGGGTCGACGATTACCCCGTATTCCTGGCCTACGGCCTGAGCCGCGACGACATGCTGCGCATCTGGCGGAGCCGGCTGAGCTCCTATGGCGGCTTCTTCATCCCCGCCGCTGCGGCCCTGCTGGTGCTCGCGCTGTTCGCCTGGCGCAATCATCGTGAGCTGGAGGATACGGTCGAATTGCGCACGCAGGCGCTGTCTTCCGCAATTGCCGAGAAGAACCAGCTTCTCAAGGAAGTGCATCACCGTGTGAAGAACAACATGCAGATCATCTCATCGCTGATCCGCATGCAGGAGCGCGTGCATACCTCGCCGGACGAGACCATCAGGCGGGTCCAGGCCATGGCTTTGGTCCATGATCTGATTTACAGCCACGGCGACTTCGCCAGCGTGAATCTTGCCGCCTATGCCCATCGTCTGGTCGAGGGCGTGCGGCGCGGGCGCGACGATCCGCCTGAATTCGATCTCCAGCTCGAACCGGTGACCATCGCGCTCGATCGCGCCATGCCCTTCGCGCTGATCCTGAGCGAGGTCGTCAGCAATGCGGCAAGCCACGCCTTCGCGGAAGATGCCAGCCCGATCACCATCGTGCTGCGGCGCGAGGGCGAGGAGATCGAGCTCTGCGTCGATGATGAGGGGGAGGGCGAGAATCCTGAGATCGACGGGCGCGGTTTCGGCCTGCGCCTGATCAAGTCGCTCGCCGTCCAGCTCGGCGCGCGCATGACCTATGAACGCCGCCATGGTGCGATCTTCCGCTTGCGCTTCCCCGTCGATCCCGTCTGAGGACGCTCACCAGCTGCGCCGTGCGCCGTTGTCGATATGGATTATGCCGTTGCGGTACATCTTAAGACCACCGATGGCGGGATGCTCGCGCAACCAGGCCATGACTTCGCGCCCGCGTGCATCGACGCGAAAATCGATGGCGCGACAATCGAGATGCAGCGATTGCGGCGCGCCGCCGGCCCGGCGATTGCGCTGCGGGCTGCGATGGGTGGATTGTACCGAGACGGCGCCGAACTCTTCCGCGACCTGGCTCAGGACCACTTTCAGATCACCCGGAAGGCATTCGGTAGGGGTGCTCGCACGCACGACGATGGCGCCGGCATTCACATGCTGGCGAAAGCCCGAGAGGTTGCGACCGCCACCGAAAAGCGCGGCGAGCCCGCCCCCGGTCGATGCGACCTGCATGTTGCGCTCTGCCGGCGCGGCATCGCCGTCTCCGGCAAGGGCTGCGCCGTCTCCGGCAAGGGCTGCGCCGTCTCCGGCAAGGGCTGCGTGCGAGCCGAATGCGAGCATCGTTGCGGCAATGAGTGCCGGCAGCACGGTTCCTGCCATGCGCATGGCATGTCCACTTCCTGCCCCCCGAACACGATACGTTCCCGCTCAATGGCCGTTTGCCGACCGTCATGGCGCGCATCCCGGCGATCTGCATGGGCCGATGATCTGCGCGCGAAGCGGTTGAAGCGCCGGAATGTGACCCTCGGCGGAACGTAAAGAGGCGATTTCTGGGTATTTGCCGGCCAGATGAGGCGAGTGGGGCGCTGAGGCAGGGTCGCTCAGGCCGGCGCGCCGAGCGGCTCGACACGCGCGCGTCCCGCACCGGGCTCCTGCGCGAGCCGCTCTGCCAGTTCGGGCAAGAGCCTGCGCATCTCGCCTTCGAGCGTCCAGGGCGGGTTGACGATGACGAGCCCGTTGCCGATCAGGCGGGGCTCCGGATATTCGCCCGATACCCGCATTTCGAGGCGCAGAGCCGGGCGGTGCAGACTTGCGAGCGGGGCGAGGGCTTCGTCGACCTCACGCTGGCGCTTGATCGGATACCAGCCGGCATAGATCCCGCCGGGCCATTTCGCCACCGCCGCCGCGATCTCACGCGCGAGCCGGCCCAGTTCGCCGGGTTTCTCATAGGGCGGATCGATCAGGACGAGGCCCCGCTTCTCCTTCGGCGGGATCATCGCGCCGAGCGCCTGCCAGCCGTCGAGATTGAGCGCCTTGAGATTGCTCACCTGATGATAGCGCTCGGCCAGCACCGCGTGATCGGCGGGGTGGAGCTCGACCAGAATGCCGCGATCGGACGGGCGCAGCATTTCGCGGATGATCGCCGGCGAGCCGGGATAGATGCCCGCGCCGTAACGGGCCCGAATATCGGCGAGCACATTGCGGTAAGGCGCGAGCAACGCCTCGGATTCCGGCGCGAGCGGCGTGTCGAGGCGCCCGATCCCGTCGACCCACTCACCGGTGCGCGATGCCTCGTCTGCTTCGAGATCGTAGAGGCCGATCCCGGCATGGGTATCGATGATGCGAAACGGCTTATCCTTCAGGGCGAGATAGGCGAGGATGCGCGTGAGCACGACATGCTTGAGCACATCGGCGAAATTCCCGGCATGGTAGGCGTGGCGGTAGTTCATGCGCGGCGATCAGGGCCGGAAGGCGCGGCAATCCGGTCCCGCATGCTGATGGCGCACGAGATCGGCCACGCACCATTCGACACCCCAGTGACCGAAAAACCCGCGACCCGAGACGATGATGTAGTCGACGCGGCTGTGATGCGTGCCGGCTTCGCTCGTCAGCATCGCCCGGGCGCTGCAGAAGCGGCGCGGAATGTAGGTCTCGCCCCAGGGGCGCAGCGCGATCTGTCGCGGCTGTGTGAGTTCGGTGAGCCGGATCCCCGAATCCCAGAAACGCGATTCGCGGGAATCGAAGCGCGACGCGATGCGCGACAGGACAAGGTGGTCGTCACAGGCGGGGAGGTCCCCGGACCAGCCGGCAGCGCGCTCCTCGGCGCGCGGCTGTTGCCAGCGATCGGCGCTCGCAGGCGCCGGAAGGACGAGTGCCGCCGCCAATGTCAGCGCTGCCGCCATCACCGCAGAAGCGGTCCGCCGGAGCTTCGGAGCTGAATTCGACATCGTGATCATTCCCGCACCATCCCTCGCCAGCCCGGATAAACGACTCGTGGCTGCAGATGGCGGCACATTCCGTCAGACCGGCCCTGCGGTCAAGCGCAGCTGGTGCGGGGCATTCAATAGATCGGCCCGAAACGCGGTGTGGATTGCGGTTCGAGTGCGGGCGCGACGGGGAACGGGTCGCCCGGCGGTGCCGGTCGGCTCCATTCCTGCGGCGCGCGCGGCAACGCCTCCGGCCTCTCCTGCGTAACGCTGCGAACCGGCTCGGCGCCCATCGTATCGCCTCCCTTGCGCGGCCAGACGCTCATCATCGGCGCGGCATCCGGGTCGATCTGCGGGGTGAAATCGATCTTCGGCCGGCAGACATGGACGTCGCCGTTGCGGCCATGACGGGCGAGGTCGAGATGGAAATGGTCGTAATGGAAGGCGTCGGATCCCGGCCCGAGCACCGTGGTGAAATAGCGGCATGCGCCGACGAAGACCTCGCGCAGGAAGGCGCGCTCGGCCTGATCGCCGCGCCAGCCGTCGAGGATCGTGACGCTGCGGTTGTCGGCGAAGGTGAAGGACATCACGTCGACGGCGTTGCCGAAAGCATGCTCGGACATCCGCGCGCCGGGGCGACTGTTGCGGGTGCGGCAGGAATAATCACCGCTGCGCATTCCGGTGACGCGTGATCCGAAATAGAGCATCGCCGCCGGCTGCACGATTTCCCGCAGCCAGCGATCGGTCTCGGCGATCACCGGGCAGCCGAGCGTGGCGGGGTTGCTGAGCTCCACCCGTCCTTCATCGAGGGCGGTGACGCGGAACGGGCGGGTGATGCCGCAGGAGCCCGGCCCACTGATGGGCGAGAGCCGTGACGCGTAGGAGGAAGGGGTAACGTCGCCGCGTGCGAGGCAGGCCCGTTCGGCCTGGCTTCGCCAGGCTTCGCGCGGCTCGCCGGGCAACAGCGAGCAGCCCGTCAGTATGAGACTGACGCCAGCGAGAACTCCGAAGGCTACAGATACGCGACGCATCCGCAGATAATGCCGCGTATTCGGTAAAGGATTGGTCAACCGTGCCACGGACGCTGCGGCGCGGATCGCGAGGGGTCAGTCAGCCGGTCGCCCGGTCGCTGCAAGCAGTGCCATGGCGCCATCCAAGAGGATGTCTTCCGCGCTCATCACCGCATCGTCGAGATGGCCCGTCATGTCGAGTGTCGCGACGCCGTGCGAGAGGCTCCAGATCTGGAAGGCGAGGGGGCAGGCAGCGTCGTCCGGCAGCCGGCGTTCGGCGAGGATCGAGGCGATCGTCGATATCAGGAGCTGAAAAGCGGCGTCGTGCTCCTCGTCAGGCAGCGCGTCGTCGCCATGCCGCAGCGCGAACATCGCCGCGTAATAGCCGGGCTCGGCACGGGCGAAGGCGAGATAGGCGCGCCCCATGGCCGCGAGCGCCTCGCGCGGATCGCAATGCTCCTTCGTGGCCGCGAAGATGCGCTTGCCGAACAGGGCGAAGCCTTCATGCGCGACCGCCCGCATCAGGGCATCGCGATCGGTGAAATGGCGATAGGGCGCGGCGGCACTGACGCCGGCCTTGCGTGCGGCATCGGCCAGGGTGAAGCCCTGCGGCCCGTGTGCCGCGAGCAATTCGCGCGTCGCGCTGACCAGTGCGGCGCGCAGATTACCATGATGGTATCCGCGTTTGCCGGCCTTGCCGTCCCGGGTCGCCGTGATGTCGAGCGTGTTCTTGTCCATTGTCGCTACGTCAGTTTCCTGTTTCTCATTATGACAAAAACGTGGCACGGTAGGCTAGGTTCAATTTACGCTACCGATCACAATAAGGTGTCATGCTCTCTCTTCTCGATCTTCTGCGCCGCATTGATGCGGGCCATATCAGCGCGCAATCGGCGCTCTCCCATTGCCTCGATCTGATCGAGGCGCGTGAATACGCGATACGCGCCTTCACCCATATCGACACCCATGCAGCCGCAGCGGCACATGGGCCGTTGCGCGGGATCGCCGTCGGCGTGAAGGACATCATCGACGTGGCGGGCATGCCCACGGGGATGGGGTCGCCGATCTATCGCGACAATGTGGCGCGCGCCGATGCTTCGATAACCGCGATGCTGCGCCGGGCCGGCGGGACGCCTCTGGCGAAGACGACGACAACGGCCTTCGCCTTCCTCGATCCGACCGAGACACTCAATCCGCATAACCCGGCACATACACCCGGCGGCTCCTCAGCCGGTTCGGCTGCGGCGGTCGGTGCCGGAATGGTGCCGCTGGCTTTCGGGACGCAGACCGGCGGTTCGGTGATCCGCCCCGCCTCCTATTGCGGCACGGCTGCGATCAAGCCGTCCTTCCGCCTGCTGCCGACGGTCGGGGTCAAGTGCTATTCCTGGGCGCTCGACACGCTCGGCCTGTTCGCGGCCAGCGTTCCTGATCTCGCCTATGCGCTCGCAGCAGTGGGTGAGCGTCCCGATCTGCGCCTGCCGGACGACCGGGCGCCGGATTCCGGTGCGGGTCTGCATATAGGCTTGCTGATGCAGGATTTCGCCGGGGCCCCGGAAGACGATTCGGCTGCCGCGCTTGATGCTGCCGTCAAGGCGATCGAGGCGGGCGGCGCGCGGGTGACGCCGGTCTCGGCTCCCGAGGCGATGGCCGCCGCCTATAATGTGCACGGCATCATCCAGGATTACGAATCAGCCCGCGCGCTGGCCTGGGAATACGACGCCCATCGCGATCAGTTGCCGCCGATCCTGGGCGAGACCCTCGACGCAGCGCAACACGTGCCCGCCGGGGCTTATGACGAGGCCCGGCGCACGGCGCACGGGGCGCGGCGCGAGGCCAAGAGTTTCATGCGTGAATACGATGCGCTGCTGACCTTTGCGAGCCCTGGTTCTGCACCGGAAGGTCTCGCCTCGACGGGGGAATCGCGCTTCAACCGGCTGTGGACCCTGCTGGGCGTTCCGGCAGTCAGCGTACCCGGTTTTCGCAATGCAGCAGGGCTTCCGGTCGGGGTGCAGATCGTTACGGGATTCGGGCGCGACGACAAGGCGTTGCAGGTCGCTGCATTCGTCGAGCGGGCACTGCAAAAACGCCTGTGAACAACTCGGCTTCACAATGGCACAAACCTGTTTCAATACAATGCGTTAACCGATGATTAAGGATGATCGTCGTTGGTGCCTGAGCAGGGGTTGTGTCGAATGCATCTTGCAGCGGATGCTGAGCATGCTAATCTGTGCCGACGGTCCCCCGTCAGGGAGGTTACAAATGGGCCTGATCTCGAAACTCAACCTTGTTCCAAAGTTGAATGTTGCTGCGGTTTGCGCGGCGCTGGTTTTTGTCGGCGCTGTCGTCGCAGGCGTGTTTTGAGGAGATGATGCGCCGGGGAGTACGGTTTCGCTCATTCCCGGCGGTCGATGTAGCATACCATCGCAAAAGCACGAGCTTCCACTGATTGAAGCCTGTCGACATCGGGCCCGCCGTCGTAAACCGACGGCGGGTTTCTTTTGTGCGGCGCCGCGCGGCGGCTTCGAAAATGCGCCGGAAGCGCTTGCTGAAATCCCCCGATCGGGGCACTTGCCAGAACGCGCACGAGCGCCGAACCTAACCCGATGGATGAGCCCCTGACCTTCGAAACCACCTTCGACGCCCCCACCGGCCAGTGCACGCGCCTGTCATCGCGGGTGCGCCGTATCGTTGCCGGCAATGGCGGGCCGATGACCTTCACCGGCACCTGCACCTATCTCGTGGGTATGTCCGACATCGCCGTGATCGATCCCGGCCCCGAGGATCCGGCCCATACGGAGGCGATTCTCGCCGCGATCGGCGATGCGCGCATCAGCGCCATCCTCGTGACCCATACCCATCGTGATCATTCGCCGGGCGCGCGACCGCTTGCACAGGCGACCGGCGCGCCGATCATCGGCTGCGGCCCGCATCGCCCGGCGCGACCGCTGGAGACCGGCGAGGCCAACCGGATGGAGGGGGCAGGTGATCGCGAGCACGTTCCCGAACGCGAGCTCGCGGACGGGGACATCGTCTCCGGCGAGGGCTGGACGCTGGAGGCCGTGGCGACGCCGGGTCATACGGCCAACCATCTCGCCTTCGCCCTGCGTGAGGAGAAGGCGCTGTTCTGCGGTGATCACGTCATGGCCTGGTCGACATCCTTCGTCGGCCCGCCGGACGGAGACATGGCCGCCTATATGCGCTCGCTGGAAAAGCTGCGGGCGCGCGACGATGCGATCTACTGGCCCGGCCATGGCGGCCCGGTCCGCGAACCGGCGCGGTTCCTGCGCGCGCTGATCGCGCATCGCCGCCAGCGCGAGGCCATGATCCTGGCGCGGATCGAGGCAGGCGACGGGACCATCCCGCAGATCGTGGCCAACGTCTATCCCGGCCTCGCGCCGGCGCTGATCGGCGCGGCTTCCTTGAATGTGCTCGCACATATCGAGGATCTGGTCGCGCGCGGGCTTGTCCATGCGCAGGGTGCGGTGGGGCTGGAAGGCAGTTTCCGGCTGGCCTGAGGGGGCTCAGCGCGGATTGTCGAGAAAGGCGATCTCGTCGAGATAGGCACGCAGCAATGCGCTGTTGGCGCCGATATCGTAATTTCCCTGCGGCGCGGTCGCGCGGGCATCGATGCGCACCCGGTCCCCGATCGGCGTGATGCGCACCGAAAGCCGCAGCGGCAGGCGCAGGATCGGGGTCTCACCCGAGGCTTCCAGCGTAACGGGCCGGCTCTCGTCGGCTTCGCCGCCGGCTGCGACTGGTGGCTCCGGATCATCCGAAAAATCAGGACGGAGCGGCGGCAGGGGCGGCGGATCCTCGGGCAGGCGCGAGAGCGCCGCTTCCATCTCCGCAGCCTCGTCGGACGAGGCCGCGCGCTCATCGGAGAGGCGCAGATCGAGTGCACGTGCGGCGCGCCGCGCCAGCTCTTCGGCTTCCCGCGGCGGGGCGTCGAGATAGAGCGGACGCACCATGGCCCGGTCGCGCCATGTCTGCGTCATCGGCGCTTCAGGGACGAGACGGTCGAGCAATCCGGGCCGCAGCGGCAGCGCTTCATCCGGGGCGACGAAGACCGGCGGGGTTTGCGGATCGGTGCTGATGTCGCGCGACTGCGGAGCATAAAGACGCAATCCGGCGATATAGAGCGGCAGCGCGAGCAGCAGCAGCGCAAGCACGAAACCCGTCACCGCCGATCCGAGCCCCCGTCGCCCGAGATACCAGATCCGCGAGAAGGCGGCGAGGGCGAGACACAGGGCGATGGCCGCGATGACGAGCCCGGCAAGGATCGCCGCCATACCGGCATCGAGTTCGACATGGCGCGCGCGGGTGAGATAGAGCGCGAGCCCCGTCGAGGCCAGCGACAACAGCGCCATCCGGCGGGACCAGACGGCGAAGCGCGAAACCGGCTCGATGATGGTGATGCGACGCATGCCTCTTTTTTGCAGAAGCCGCGCCGTTTGCAAATGCCGATCATGGTTCAGCCGGCACGAACCGTTGCGAGGGGAAACATCATGTGTGTTCGCGCCGGTTCGGATCGAAAAAGCCCGCATGGTCAGCCCGGCAGGCACGACGTAAGGTTCGCCCGGATTTTCGTGGCGCCCTGGCAGGGCGGGGAGAGAGACGATGCTGAAGCTGACGGACAGGATCGCGCTGGTCACGGGGGCGGGATCGAGCGGGCCCGGATTCGGTAACGGCAAGGCGATTGCCACCATCTTCGCCCGCCAGGGCGCCCGCATCATCGGGATCGACCGCGACCCGGCGGCGCTGGAGGAGACGGGGCGGCTGATCGCGGAGGAGGGCGGGTCCTTCACCGGCCATGCCTGCGACGTCACCGACGAGGCCTCCGTGGCGGCTCTGTTCAAGCTGATCGCGCGTGATTTCGGCCGGCTCGACATCCTCGTCAACAATGTCGGTCGCTCGGAGCCGGGCGGGCCGGTGGAGCTGACGCACGAGGTCTGGGACGAGCAGATGGACGTCAACCTCACCAGCGCCTTCCTGACCTGCAAGCACGCTTTGCCGATGATGGAAGAGCAAGGCGGCGGCGCCGTCGTCAACGTCTCCTCGATCGCGGGTTTGCGCTATATCGGCAAGCCGCAGGTGGCCTATGCCGCAGCCAAGGCGGCGCTGATCCAGATGACCAAGACCACCGCCGTGATCTACGCCGATCGCGGCATCCGCCTCAATTGCGTCGTGCCCGGCCTGATGGACACGCCGCTGGTGCGCCGGCTCGCCGAGAAATATGCGGGCGGTGATTATGAAGGGTTCGCCGCGACGCGTGCGAAACAGGTGCCGATGGGCCGGATGGGTGATTCTTTCGACGTCGCCCATGCGGCGCTCTTTCTGGCATCCGACGAGGCGCGCTACATCACCGGCACCGAGATCGTCGTCGATGGCGGCATCACCGCCGCGACACGCTGATCAGGCGGGGATGCGCAGGCTGGCGCGCAGGCCGCCCAGCGGGCTGTCGTCGAGGCTGATATCGCCACCATGCGAGCGCGCGATGTCGCGGGCGATGGCGAGGCCGAGCCCCGAGCCGCTCTCGTCCTGATTGCGTGCTTCATCGAGCCGTACGAAGGGCTTGAAGACCTCGTCCCGCTGGTCCTGCGGGATACCCGGCCCGTCGTCATCGACATGCATGACCAGCCAGCGGCTTTCATGGTTGGCGCTGATCGCGATGGTCTCGCCGTGGCGCGCGGCATTCGAGACGAGGTTGAAGACGAGGCGTCGGAACGCGTCGGGCCGCACGACCACCTGCGGGTCGCCATCGACGCGCAACCGGGTGGGGTGCCCCTGACGCTCGGCATCGGCGCTGATTTCGCCGAGCAGGTCGCGCAGATCCGTCGGCACGGCCTGCTCGCCGGAATCGCCGCGCGCGAAAGCGAGGTAGCCCTCGAGCATGCGGCTCATCTCGTCGACATCGCGCTCGAGATCGCGCACGTCATCGCTCGGTTCCAGCAGGGCAAGCGAGAGCTTGAAACGGGTGAGGATGGTGCGCAGATCGTGGCTGACGCCGTTGAGCATCGTGGTGCGCTGGTCGATGGCGCGCTCGATGCGCCGCTTCATCTCGATGAAGGCGTGGCCGGCCTGGCGCACCTCGCGCGCACCACGCGGGCGGAACTCGATTTCGCGCCCCTTGCCGAAACTCTCCGCCGCCTCGGCGAGGCGCAGGATCGGGCGGATCTGGTTGCGCAGGAAGATGATGGCGATGCCCATCAGCACGAGCGACGTGCCACCCATCCAGAGCAGGAAGATGTGGGAATTCGAGGCATAGGCCTGCGAGCGCTCCGTGATGACCCGCATGATCCCGTCATCGAGCCGAATGCGGATCTCGATCAGATCGGAGCGCCCCACCGTATCGATCCAGAACGGCCGCTCGACCTGACGGGCGATCTCGCCGGAGAGCGCCTGATCGAGGATGGAGAAGAAGGGCTTCGGCCCCGGCGGCGGAAGCTCGGTATCGCGCAGGATCTCGACGTCGAGCCCCAGCCTCTGATCGGCGATGCGGATGAGTTCGCTGGCTTGGGCATCCTGAGGGAAGGTTTCGTAGATGTCGATCAGGGCGGCGATATCGGCGGTCACGGCGGAGGAGAGCCGCATCGTCACGGTCTGCCAGTGCCGCTCCATGAAGGTATAGGCGATGAAGGATTGCAGCAGCACGATCGGCGCGATGATGATGATCAGCGCGCGCGCGAACAATCCCTTGGGCATGGCGGCCCCGACCCGGCGCGCGATGGCGCCGTAGATCAGGCCGAGCGGGGCGAAGACGCGGCGAGCCGCAATGAAGCGACCGGCGGGGAGGCGCAGGCGTGGCAGGCGATTGGTCCGGGTGCGAATGAGGCGCATCACTCCACGATAAGCCGATATCCGATCCCGCGCACCGTCTGGAGAAACACGGGATTGGCCGGGTCGCTCTCGATCTTGCGGCGCAGGCGGTTGATCTGCACGTCGACGGTGCGCTCATTGGCGGCACCGCCCGCGCCGGCAAGCTCTTCGCGATGCACATGCCCGCCCAGCCGGCGCCCGAGCAGGTTCAGCATTTCCCGCTCCCGCTCGGTCAGGCGGATGAGCTCCTCGTCCCGGCGCAGCTCACCGCGATCGAAGCGATAGACGAAGGCGCCGAAGCGGATCGTCTCCGGCAGCGTTGCGCCTTCGCCGTTGCCGGAACCGGCGCGGCGCATGATGTTGCCGAGGCGCAGAACCAGTTCGCGCGGCTCGAAGGGCTTGGGCAGATAATCGTCGGCGCCGATCTCGAGCCCGGTTACGCGGTCCTGCGAATCCGCGCGGGCGGTAAGCATCAGGATCGGCACCTGGGAACGGGTGCGCAGCCAACGAGCGAAATCGAAGCCGTTCTCGCCGGGCATCATCACGTCGAGGACGAGGGCGTCGAAGACGAGGTGCTCGCTCATGCCGCGCGCTTCTGCGGCGCTGGCCGCAGCGGTGACGCGAAAACCGTTTTCCGTGAGGAACTTGCCCAGAAGATCGCGCAGGCGGCGGTCGTCATCGACCACCAGGATATGCGGTGCGTCATCGGGCAATTCGATCCGGCTTGCGGGCATCAGCGCTCCTCGCCCGATCCGCGCCGCTGCGCAGGCGTCGCCGCGAGTTGCGCGACGCGCGCGCGCTCCTGCGGATCGACCATCGCCGTCAGGTAATCCTTGACGAAACCACGCATCGCCTCGCGTTCCTCCGCCGGCACCGTCTCCAGCGCCCGCATGATCCGCCCGGTCTGCAGATCGGCCAGCCGCAATGCCAGCTCCTCGCCCGCTTGCGTGGCGAAAAGGAGGCGCTGGCGGCGATCCGTCGTGCCCATCCGGCTGACGATGAAATCCTTCTCGACCAGCTCCTTGAGCACGCGGTTGAGACTCTGCTTGGTGATCTTGAGGATGTCCAGCAATTCCGCGATCGTCAGCCCGGGCTGGCGCGAGACGAAGTGCAGCACCCGGTGATGCGCCCGTCCGAAGCCGTATTCCGCCAGAATCCGGTCGGGCCCGGAAACGAAATCCCGATAGGCGAAAAAGAACAGCTCGATGAGGTCATAGGCGGGAATGTCGCGCCCCGGCGGCTCCTCGGCGCGGAGTTCGTCGCTCACGGCTGCGAGAACGGCAGGTTGGGAAGAGCGTATCGACACGAAAAAATCTCTCATCCGGTTATGTCAGCCTTATTGACATATCCCAAGAGGATTGTTACCCGTCAAGCGCAATCGGCGAAATGATCGAACGTAAATGAGCCGATTGTCGCAATCGCGTGTCACGAAGGGCCTTAGGAGAACGGTTCTCGCGTGCATGCGCAGTAGCCATTCCAGGGAGTGTGTTTCGATGTCGCCTATCTCCTTCGATCAGCAGGACGGCTGGATCTGGTTCGACGGTGAACTGACACCGTGGGCAGAGGCCAAGCTGCATGTATTGTCGCACGGCCTGCATTACGGCTCGTCCGTATTCGAGGGAGAGCGTGCCTATGGCGGCGAGATCTTCAAGTCGCTGGAGCATTCCGAGCGTTTGCTGCGTTCGGCTGAGGTGCTGGATTTCCAGATCCCTTACACCGCCGCCGAAATCGATGCCGCCAAGCGCCTCGTCATCGCGCAGAACGGGCTCGTCGATGCCTATGTGCGCCCCGTCGCGTGGCGCGGTTCGGAGATGATGGGCGTCTCGGCGCAGAAGAACACCATCCACCTCGCCATCGCCGCATGGGAATGGCCGAGCTATTTCGACCCCGCCGAGCGCCTCAAGGGCATCCGGCTCGATATCGCGGATTACCGCCGCCCGGATCCGATGACGGCGCCGTGCCATTCCAAGGCGGCGGGTCTCTACATGATCTGCACGATCTCCAAGCATGCCGCGGAGCGCAAGGGCTACGCCGATGCGCTCATGCTAGACTGGCAGGGCCGCGTGGCCGAATGCACCGGCGCGAACGTGTTCTTCACGCGCGACGGGGCGATCCACACGCCGACAGCCGATTGCTTCCTCGACGGCATTACCCGCCGCACGGTGATCGATCTCGCCAGGCGTCGCGGTTTCGAGGTGATCGAGCGCCGGATCATGCCGGACGAGCTCGACAGCTTCAACGAGTGCTTCATCACCGGCACGGCGGCGGAAGTCACCCCCGTCTCCGAGATCGGGCCGCACCGCTATCAGCCGGGCAATGTCACCCGCACGCTGATGGAGGATTACATGGCCGAGGTGCAGCCCAAGGCCGTGGCGGCGTAAGCTGCGCTTTAATGAATAATGCCAGAAAGCCGGGTAATTGCCCGGCTTTCTTCATTTCCGGGTTTGGCGGCGTTCAGTCATGGACGCGGATGATCGCCTCGATCTCGACGGTAATGTTGCCCGGTAGCGAGCCCATGCCGACGGCAGAGCGTGCATGCCGGCCGCGCTCGCCCAGCGCTTCGACGAGCAGATCCGAGCAGCCGTTGATCACCTTGGGCTGCTCGCCGAATTCCGGCGTCGCGTTGACCATGCCGAGCAGCTTGACGAATTCCACCTTGTCGAGATCGCCGGCGGCCTGTTTCGCCACGGCGAGCAGTTGCAGGCCGACGATCTTCGCGTGTTCGTAGGCCGTCGCGCTATCCACATCCGCCCCGACCTTGCCGGTATGCGAGCCGCCCTCGGGCTTGCGCGGGCCCTGGCCGGAGAGGAAGACGAGGTCTCCGACGCGCTTCCACGGGACGTAATTGCCCATCGGCGTGGGCAGTTGGGGCAGGGCGAGGCCCATTTCCGAGAGTTTCGCTTCGACGGCACTCATGGCATTTCTCCTTCTCGACGGCATTGTCTCACCGTTATCGTTTCAGCTTGTCGCAGCGTCAGCAAGCATCCCGGTCGTGAGAAATCCGGCAACGCGTTCGGTGATGCGAGCGCTTGCATCGCACCCGTCCTCCGGCGCACAATCACGTCATGAGTGACCATCTCACCAGTGATCCGGATGCGGCTGACGGCAGCGGCAAGCTCGCCGAGAACATCGCCTATTTCGCCCGCGCCCTGCGCGCCGCCGGTCTGCCAGTCGGCCCGGCGGCGGTGGTGGATGCAATCGACGCGGTGGAGGCGGCGCGGATCGGCGAGCGCGAGGATTTCTACTGGACGCTGCACGCCGTCTTCGTGAAGAAGCACGAGCACAGCATCGTCTTCGACCAGGCCTTCCGCCTGTTCTGGCGCCGGCGCGCGCTGATCGAGAAGCTGATCGCGCAGATGTCGCCGATGGCGCCGGGCAAGGGCAAGGACGAGGACAAGCCGCGCGCCGCCGCCTCGCGTGTCGCCGAGGCGCTCAAGCCGCCCGGCAAGGAGCCCGAGATCGAGGAGCAGGAGGAGATCTTCTCCGCGCGGCTGACGGTGTCTGACCGCGAAGTGCTGCGCAGCAAGGATTTCGCCCAGATGAGTGCCGCCGAGATCGCGCGCACCAAGCGCTTGATCAGCCAGCTCCGCCTGCCGGCGGAAGAGCTCGTCACCCGCCGTTTCCGGTCCGACCCGCGCGGCGCGCGCATCGACATGCGCCGCACGCTGCAGCGCTCGCTGCGCTCCGGCGGTCACGCCATCGATCTCGCCTTCGCCAGCCGCGCCGTGCGCCAGCCGCCGGTGGTGGCGCTCGTCGATATTTCGGGCTCGATGTCGGAATATTCCCGGCTCTTCCTGCATTTCCTGCATGCGGTGGCCGAGACGCGCCGCAAGGTGCATTCCTTCGTCTTCGCCACGCGGCTCACCAATATCAGCCGCGAGCTCACCAGCCGCGATCCCGACGAGGCGTTGGCGCGGGCCGGGCAGCGGGTGCAGGACTGGGAGGGCGGCACGCGCATCGCCACCGCCTTGCGCGATTTCAACCGGCTCTGGTCGCGCCGGGTGCTGGGGCAGGGGGCCGTGGTGCTGCTCTTCACCGACGGTCTGGAGCGCGACGTCTCGCCCGATCTCGCCTTCGAGATGGACCGCTTGAAGCGCTCCTGCCGCCGCCTCGTCTGGCTCAACCCGCTTTTGCGCTACGAGGCCTTCCAGGCCCGCGCCTCCGGCATCCGCGCCATGCTGCCGCATGTGCACGAGTTCCGTCCGATCCATAACCTGCGCTCCATGGAAGCTTTGTGCGACGCGCTCGCCGCCGCGCGTTCCCGGGAGGCCGATCCGGCCCGCTGGCTGCGTGCGATCGCGGCGTGAGGGGCGCATATGAGGGAGGTGAGCATGATCGCCAATGAAGACGATATCCTGCGTGAAGCCGAGGCCTGGGCCCGCGAGGGGCGCGGCGTCGCGCTCGCCACCGTGGTCGAGACCTGGGGCTCGGCCCCGCGCCCGGTCGGCTCGCATCTCGTGATCGACGCCGAGGGCAGCTTCCTCGGCTCCGTCTCCGGCGGCTGCGTCGAGGGCGCCGTCATCGCCGATGCGATCGACGTGATCGAGAGCGGCAAGCCGAAAATGCTGGAATTCGGCGTCGCCGACGAAACCG
>LFIK01001078.1_pt1 | contig 21234 bp, 21 predicted proteins | sample 643401 | NCBI WGS metagenome assembly LFIK01 (sample SAMN03777447, study PRJNA286221) | soda lake metagenome | biome: soda lake; feature: Kulunda steppe; material: water; isolation source: sample T5-Br brine of Lake Tanatar-5 | place: Russia: Kulunda steppe | collected 2010-07
GCCGAATATCGCCGAAACTGAAGCTGCTTGACCTGACGGGCCTCCACGCGTGGTGCTAAGAGCGCGAAGGCGTGCCGTATCCTATTGAAATTACAGAATTATTAGAAATCAGCTGTTCAACTCGGGTTTCGCGAGAACGAAGCGGAACGCATGTCTTATGCCCCTGATTTTTTTTACCACTCGCCTTATTAGCGCGGCGATTACTAAAATTATGTTTTTAAAACTGTAGCTCTATGCTTGAAAAACAGAGCTTTTATCAGCTCAAGATTGCAAAATGCTCCGAAGTTTTATAATTGTAAAACGTCTATACGAACGGTAATTGACATATTCAAGCCCAACGCTCGCACCTGATAATGGCCCAATACTGGCCCGGGATCGCATGAAGTCATCACCTGATACCTGATTCAAATCCCTTTTCCCGCGCCAAGCTTTTTTGCCTTCCGCAAAGACATCTGCTATCTGGATCCTGAAATCATATCAAAAAGGAGATGATGAATGGCTCGCGAAAGCGCCTATCTCGACAATATCTATTCTGTGGAAGGCGGCGAAGCGATGCGGCGCTATTATGACGACTGGGCGCGGAGCTACGACGCCGATCTGGTCGATAACGAATACAAGACGCCTGCGCGCTGCGCCGAAGCGCTGGCGCGCCATCTGGCCGACAAGAACGCCCCCCTGCTCGATTTCGCCTGCGGCACGGGCATGTCCGGCGTCGCGCTCAATGAAGCCGGTTTCACCTGCATCGACGGCACCGACATTTCCGCCGGCATGATCGAGGTTGCCCGCGAGAAGGGCGTCTACCGGAATCTGTGGGTCTGCGATCCGGACAAGCCCTTCGATGAACGCGCCGGCAAACACGCTGCGATCATCGCGGTCGGCGCCATCGGCGCGGGCGCAGCTCCGGTGGATGCCATCGACGGCGCCCTGGCCAGCCTCGACAAGGGCGGCCTCTTCATCGTCTCCCTGAACGACCACACCCTGGAGGATCCCGAATTCGAGCGCCGGCTCACGGCTGCCGCGCAGAAGGGAACCATCGAGATCCTCGAATCCGATCACGGCCCGCATCTGCCGGCCATCGGGCTCGGCGCCAAGGTCTATGTGGCGCGCAAGCTCTGAGCTGCAGCAGATGCGCTCGGGAAGACGCTGTCGTGACGGTGCATCGGTGCGGCGTCACGATAGCGATCACGACCACCAGGGCGTGGCGTTATAATAGCGATGCACTTCGTCTTCCCACGCCTTGTGCAGGGCCGGGTCGTCATGCGGTTCCCGGTCCTTCGGCGCGTCACGCAATTGCCGGGCGCTGATCTCGAGCTGGTAGGCGTCGAGGGACGGCTCGTAATCGAGTACACCCCAGGGCAGCGTCACATGGTGCGCCTCCGCCCCGTCACCGGCAAGACGCATCACCGCATAGGCGACACGTCCACTCGCCTTGTCGATCATCAGACGAACGATTTCGCCGAGTTCTTCCCCGTCGGGGCGGCGCACCCGGGTGCCCTCGACACGGTCGCTGGCGATCAATGGCTGGCCGGTCACGGCGCTCATGCGCGATACTCCCTGTTTCAAGGTATCAACGCGCCGCGCGCCGCGCCGTTCCGTTCACGACGATGGGCCGACCCGCGGTTCAGGCTGCTTCGTCATTGAGCTTGCGCAGTGCCGCCGCGCGCGTCTCGGCGATCCGGCGCAGCCCGGTAGCCACACCAGACGTCGCGACGGAGAGCCTTTGCGGGAGCACCATCCCGGTCGGGAATGCATGCTCGCGCGCCGTCGCCGCCTGATGCATGGCCTCGGAATGCGGGCGGCGGATCGTGGAGGTGGCCTGCGACGATCTCAAACCATCCGATATCCTCGCCCGCAATTCCATCGAAAACGCACTCTACGTCGGCAACCCGCTGGCGGGTTCCACCAATGCGATGATCCATCTCGTCGCCATGTCGCACCGGAAGCCGCTATCGGCGGGCCGCTCGCTGCTTTGCGCACGGGTGACATTATCACCGTGGATGTGCACAATAGGCGAATCGATGTGGCTTTGAGCGATGCGGAGATCGCGGATCGTCTCAAAGGTTACGAGCCGCCACCACGGGATTATCCACGTGGTTATTACAAGATGTACACGCAACACATCGCCCAGGCGGATACCGGTTGCGACTTCGACTTCCTGGAGGGAAGCGGCGGCATACCGGAGCCGGAAATCAACTGACGAACCCCTCTGCCGGATGCGGAGGAAGGAGCGAATAGCATGTCCGAGCCCCTGCGCATCACCGTGATCTCAGACGTCGTCTGCCCCTGGTGCTATCTGGGCAAAAGGCGTCTGGAGAGCGCCCTGGAGGAGAGTGGCGTTGAAGCGAGCGTCTCCTGGCTGCCCTTCGAACTCAATCCCGACATGCCCGAGGAGGGTATGCCGCGCGCGGAATATCGTGAACGCAAGTTCGGCGCGGAGAAAGGCGCCGAACTCGATGCCGAGATGAAACAGCGCGGTGATGCCGAAGGCGTGCATTTCGCCTTTGACAAAATGGTCCACACGCCCAACACCCGCCGCGCCCACATGCTGGTGGCGCAGGCCTCCGATGCCGGGCTCGGGGACGATCTCACCGAAGCGCTGTTTCGTGCCTATTTCGAGGAAGGCGCCGATGTCGGCGATCCGCAGGTGCTGATCGGCCTCGGCGAGCAGGTCGGCCTCGATCCCGAACTCGCCGGAGAGGTCATTCGCAGCGAGGCGATTGCCGATGCGGTGGCGACCATGGAGAGCCGCGCGGCGGAGGTCGGGGTGACCGGGGTGCCGTTCTTCATCATCAACGAGAAATACGCCGTCTCCGGCGCGCAGCCCAAGGAAGCCTGGCTGGAATTCTTCGAGAAGCTGCAGGCGGAAGATCCGGGGCCGGCAACGGCCTGAGATTACGCGGCAGGACGAGGCCGGAAAAAAGGGGCGCTGCTCACCGTCGTTAGGCCACTCTCAAAACCTGGTGACGGTGGCAGCGCCTCCATGCCCTCTGGAAAGGCTTATCAAGACCCAGTCGCTGGAAGACCGAAATCCAAGCGTTACAATACCCCAACGCTTTGCCATGTCGCGCCTGTTGATCGGGCATATCCGCCCAAAAGTTGCGCATGACGCCTGAAGAGGCGGCAGAAGCAGCCGCGCCGTCTCCCTGCTCTCTTGCCGAACCGGAAGCGGACGTCTTGCGCCTTGACGCCATCGCACGCCGATGGTCAGCGTTTAAGACGAACGAGCCAGGGAGAGGGATGCGCATGAATTTCGCCAGCGACAACATCATGGGTGCCAGCGACAAGGTCATGCAGGCGCTGATGCGGGCGAATGACGGCGCCATGCCCGCCTATGGCGCCGACCCGCTGACACAGAAGATCGAGGCGCGTTTCGCCGAGATCTTCGAGCGTGACGTCGCGGTGTTCCTCTGTGCCACCGGGACGGGGGCGAATGCCCTGGCCCTGTCCGCCCTGGTCCCCCCGTGGGGTCTGTGCGTCTGCCACCGCGAATCGCATGTGATCGACGATGAATGCGGTGCGCCGGAATTCTTCATGCATGCCGCCAAGCTCGCCGGCCTGCCCGGTGTCGCGGCCAAACTCGCCCCGGATACGCTGACGCACTGGCTCGACGGCCTTTCCCCGAGCGTCAAGCAGATGCCGCCGCGCGCGCTTTCCCTCTCCCAGCTCACCGAATGCGGCACCGCTTACAGCCGCGACGAACTCGCGGCACTCAGCGCCATCGCCCATGGGCGCGGCATGAAGGTCCATATGGACGGCGCGCGCTTCGCCAATGCGCTGGTGAGCCTCGGCTGCAGCCCGGCGGAGATGACCTGGAAGACGGGGATCGACGTGCTCACCTTCGGCGCCACCAAGAACGGCTGCCTTGCCGCCGAGGCCATCATCTTCTTCGATCCCGCCCTGGCCGAGGCCATGCCCTATCTGCGCAAGCGCGGCGGCCACACATTGTCGAAGGGACGCCTGCTGGCCGCGCAGCTCGAGGGGTACCTCGCGGAGGATCACTGGCTCGACAATGCCCGCCATGCCAATGCGATGGCGGCGCGCCTCGCGGAAGGCATGACGCGCGAGGCCGGCCTGCGCCTCGCCTGGGAATGCGCCGGCAACGAGGTCTTCGCGATCATGCCGCGCGCCATGGCCGAGGCGATGCGCGCGCGCGGATGTGTCTTCCATGAGTGGACCGCGACCAACCTCAGCCCCGATTCCCCGCTCGGACAGGACGAGGGCATCTATCGCCTGGTCACCTCCTTTGCCACACAGGCCGGACAGGTCGATGATTTCGTGGCCGTCGCACGGGAAACCGGGCTTGCCGATTCCTGAACTTTTTTCAACAATCATTAATTGTTATATCCGTATTTTTACCCATCAGCGAATCACGACTCGGGATGGGGGTAGCTTCGTATGTTTTTCAAACGCCTGGACGAATCGGCGGCACGTCTGGCCGCCCTTGATCGATCGATGGCAGTCATCGCTTTCGATCTGGAGGGTCATATCCTCGAAGCCAACGAAAACTTTCTCGCGGTAACCGGCTATACGCGCGACGAAATCAAGGGCCAGCATCACCGCATCTTCCTCGATCCGCAGGAAAGCCAGGGCGAGGCTTATGTGCAGTTCTGGAAAGACCTGCGGGCGGGCAGCTTCAGAAGCGGCCAATTCAGGCGCTTGCGCAAGGACGGGGCCGAGATCTGGATCGAGGCGAGCTACAACCCGCTCCTCAATGCCGAGGGGCGCCCTTACAAGATCGTCAAATTCGCAACAGACATCACCGAACGCAAGCATCGCGAGGTCGATCAGGCCGGGCAACTCGCCGCCCTCGATGCATCACAGGCCGTGATCAGCTTCAATCTCGACGGCACCATCCGCGAAGCCAATGCGAATTTCTGCCAGGCTGTCGGTTATCGCAGCGATGAAATCGTGGGGCAGCATCATCGCATCTTCGTGAATCCCGAATATGCCGAAAGCGCTGAATACGCTGCCTTCTGGCGCGATCTTGGTGCTGGTGAATTCAAAGCCGGACAATTCCAGCGCTTCGGCAAGGGTGGTCGGGAGATCTGGATCGAGGCGACCTACAATCCGATCCTTGATGCGTCAGGCAAACCCTACAAGATCGTGAAATTCGCCACAGACATCACGGCCCAGAAGCAGATGGCCGCAAGGCTGCGGCAGATGATCGACGAGAATTTCGCCGAAATCGACGATGCCGTCTTGCGCTCCGGCGGCGAATCCGGGGAGGCTCTCGACGCCGCGCGCAAGACCAGCGCCAATGTCCAGACCATGGCCGCAGCGGCCGAGGAACTCGCTGCCTCGGTCGGCGAAATCTCCGATACGATGCAGAAATCACGCAGCGCCACGGAGGACGCTTTCGCCCGGGCACAGCAAGCGGGCGATTCCACCCGTCGCCTGGCCGATGCAGCTGCCGCCATGGGCAATATCGTCGGATTGATCCAGACCATCGCAGGACAGATCAACCTGCTTGCCCTCAATGCCACGATCGAATCTGCCCGGGCGGGTGAAGCCGGCAAGGGCTTCGCGGTGGTGGCGCAGGAGGTGAAGAACCTCGCCAATCAGGCGGCGCGGGCGACGGAGCAGATTTCATCCGAGATCGCCGGCGTTCAATCGGTATCGGAAGATGTCTCGCGCGCCCTGGAGGCCATTTCCGGCGCCGTTGGCGGCATGCGCGATCATGTGATCTCGAGCGCCAGCGCCGTGGAGGAGCAAAGCACGGTGACCCGCGACATTTCCTCGAACATGCAGGAAACCGCCAGCGCCGTCAGCCGGATATCGCAAGGCCTGACGACCGTCTCCGCAGCGATCGGCGATGTCGAGAAGGCGGTCGGCGCGACCCGAGAGGCTGCGGCGAAGCTCGCTTCCTGAACGGCGCGAGCCACGGCCCTGATCACAAGGCGCGGGAAACCCTCCCGCGCCTTCTTCGTTTGCAGCAAGCAAAGTGGAAAACCGATTGCCTGACGACCCGGCGCGCTACAGATCAAGGCAGAGGGCGGATCGGCGATCAGAGACTGCCCAGAAGCACGACGGCGAGGCACAAGGCGGTAATCGACACGGTGAAGCCCATGGCTGCACGCCGGAAAGAGGGCGCGCCGCGTGCTTCAGCAGGCCGGGAGAGGCTGTCTTGCGATGATGCACGCTGCCCGAAGAACTCACTCGCCACGCGATTGCTCCTGAATACCGATGATGGTTCCGCGACCAGACAAAGCCGCGGCGTCTTCGCCGTCCCCGCGACGGTTGTTGCGGATAACCAATAGACGACAGATGGTAAATGGTCGGGAAACGCCTTTCGTTCGGATGATGCATTCCGGCAACAGATGGCGAGAACCATGCCGGGCCGCTGGAACGAAAGAGCAGATGGCTCGAGGCAACGGATGTGACAAAGAAAAAGCCGCCCGAAGGCGGCTTGATCGGTCTTGCTGAAACGGGGTCCACGACCCGCTCATCCAGCTCCCTCACGCAACCTTGCGCGAGCGGCGGCCACGCGGTGCTGCCTCGCCCTCGGGATTCTTGCGGCGCTGAGCGCCCAGACCCATGGCCTTGGCGAGCTCGGACCGGGCCGAGGCGTAATTCGGCGCAACCATCGGATAATCCGCCGGCAGGCCCCACTTGGCGCGATACTCTTCCGGCGTCATGTCGTACTTGGTCCGCAGGTGACGCTTGAGTGACTTGAACTTCTTGCCGTCTTCGAGGCAGATGATGAAGTCAGGCGTGATGGACTTCTTGATTGGCACCGCCGGGACGGGCGCCTCCACCACTTCTTCCTGAGCGCCCGTGGCGATCTTCTGAAGGGTCGCGTGGATCGCCTCGATCAGAGCGGGAAGCTCCGCAGTCGGCAGAGAATTGTTGCTGACATAGGCCGACACGATTTCGGTGGTGAGCTCGACCTGGGCGTTATCTTGCGCCGTTTCACTCATTTCGACATACCTCTGTTTTTGAATGGCCGCCCTGACTGTTACCAGAAAATCAACCAAGGCCTTGTTTTACACTTCTCAGCACGCATGCAACGCACCGAATTTCATCATTGAAAAGAGAGTTATGTGAAAACATCTTTGTTAGCAAGATGCAGGCGAATAAAAATTTTGAAATTTGACCCACTTCCTTGTGAAAGCGTATGTGAAGTCGGGCCTTGGACAGTGTTCCTGTGAAACCCTTGCGGGAACGGAAATGCAATGCAAACAAACATCCTGAAGGTTGATGCAGTTTCCGACATTATGGAATACGCCAATCCTGAAACAGGAATTTTCGCACAGCAGAACCAAGGCAAACAAAGCCGGCCCCGGCATGATGGCCGGGACCGGTCATGGTGTTTCGCGAATCAACCGGGCGTCACAGGGGCTTGAGCCCCGCCTCGATCTGCGCCCGGCGCTCCTCAAGGAAGGGCGGCAGGGCGAGGCTTTCGCCGAGCGTCTCCATCGGCTCGTCGACGTCGAAGCCAGGGCCATCTGTCGCGATTTCGATCAGGATGCCGTTCGGCTCGCGGAAATACAGCGAGCGGAAGTAATGCCGGTCCACGGGACCGCTCGAGGGCAGGCGAATCGAGGCCAGGCGCTGCGCCCAGGCATCGTATTGCGCGCGATCGGGCGTGCGGAAGGCGATGTGGTGAACGCCGCCTGCCCCCTGTCGCGCCGGCGGCAGGTCCGGCTCAGCGACGAGTTGTACCTCCGCATCAGGCCCGCCCGCGCCCATCTCGTAGACCTGCACCTTGCGCCCGTTTTCCTCGAATGTGCGCACGGGACGCATTTCGAGCACCCGCGTCAGGACGAGATCGGTCGGTGCAGGATCGGGCACGCTCAAGGTGATCGGTCCGAGGCCGCGGATCTGGAACTGCGCCGGAACCGGGCTCTTCTCCCAGATTTCGCCCGCGCCTGCGCCGCCGTCATCGACGAGGCTGAGCCGCTGGCCTTCCGGATCCTCGAAATCGAGGCTCTCGCGCCCGTCGCGGGTGATGATGCCGCTGTGGTCGATATTGTGCTCGTCGAAGCGCGAGACCCAGTATTCCAGCGCCGCGCGTCCCGTGACGCGCAACGCCGTGCGGGTGATCGCATGGGTGCCGCGCTCCTCGCGCGGGACGGGCCATTCGAAGAAGGTGATGTCGCTGCCGGGGCTCGCCCGCCCGTCACCGTAGAAGAGGTGATAGGCGGAGGTGTCGTCCTGGTTCACCGTCTTCTTGACGAGGCGCATGCCGAGCACCTGTGTGTAGAAGGCGTGGTTTGCCGGCGCATCGGCGGAGATGGCGGTGAGATGATGGATTCCGGTGAGTTGCATGGCGTTTCACTCCTGCATGTCTTGATGCAGGAAAACTTGCGTATCGGCAAAACACAACGCCAGAGCCGCAAGGTCTGATCGTCATGAATGCAAAGACCATCGGAAGCCGAAATCAATCGCGATCCGATACCAAACGTGACCGGATATCCGCCGTGATCCGATACCTGCCGTAATCAATGCACCGGCATCTGCTCCCGCACCGCCTCCGCGCCGGGCAGCGTCACGGTGAAGACCGCGCCTTCGCCCGGCTCGCTGTCGATGCTCAGCCGCCCGCGATGGCGCGCCACGATATGCTTGACGATGGCGAGGCCGAGCCCGGTGCCGCCCTTCTTGCGGCTGGTGGCGATATCGGCGCGGTAGAAGCGCTCGGTGAGACGCGGCAGGTCGTCGCGTGCGATACCGGGGCCGTAGTCGCGCACGCTCAGCGTCCAGGCCCGCCCAGCATCCTCCGGCGGCGTCAGGGCGATATCGACGCGCCCGCCGGAACCGCCGTATTTTACCGCGTTCTCGACGAGATTCTCGACCAGCCGCAGGAGCTCGTCGCGATCACCGCAGATCATGGCGGGGCCGTCCGGCAGATCCTCGTGGAAGGTCACGCCCTCCTCCTTGGCCAGCGGTGCCAGCGTGTCGAGGATCTGGCGGATCACCGGCATCAGATCGATCGCCTCGGTGGGCGCCACATGCGCGCGCAGTTCGATGCGCGAGAGCGAGAGCAATTCATCGATCAGCCGCGTCATGCGCAGGGCCTGCTCGCGCATGATGGCGAGAAAGCGCGCGCGGCCTTCCGGATCGTCACGGGCGGGGCCCTCCAGCGTCTCGATGAAGCCGAGCACGGAGGCGAGCGGGGTGCGCAACTCATGGCTGACATTGGCGATGAAATCGACGCGCATGCGCTCGATCCGGTGCGCATTGGTGAGATCGCGGAAATACAGCATCACCGCTTCCTCGTCCTGCTCGGGGCCGGAGGCGATGTCGAGCGGGCCGAGCAGCAATTCGAAGGCGCGCTCGGTGGGAAGGCGCTGGGTATAGCTCACGCGGGTTGGCGCGCGGGTGCGCAGGACCTGCTCGATCCCGCCCAGCACTTCCGGTGCGCGCAGGGCATAGGCGATCGGGGCGCGTCTGCGCATGGCGGGAAAGAGATTCTGTGCCGCCGAATTCGCTTCACGCACGCGCGCGCCGCGATCAACGAGGATTACCGGATCAGGAATATTGGCCAGAAGCGCCTCGGCCACGGCGATGCGCTGATCGGTGGAGACCTGCAGGCGCTGGCGGGTCCTGCGCGCACGGGTCACGGCGATGGCGAGGGCGAGCGCAGTGGCACCGGCGGCGACGGCGAGCAGCGTCCAGCTGAAACCATGCAGAAGCGTCGCCGTCACCAGCAAGGCGAGGCCGGCGATCGTCGCGCCCATGGCCGCGCCGCGTGATGCGGCCTGTTCGAGCGCGCGGGATTCAGGGCCCGGCATCGTCGTGCCGGTGGAGGCCCACTGGCCCGAAGCTTTGCTCCCGACCGGTCCGGAGGGCAGGACGGGCGGCGGCGTGTACTGGTTCATCGGCTCACCCGGTTCCCGTTCGTGCATGCCGGCTCCCCGCCTCGTCACGCTTCGCCATTGTCGCGGCGCGTCACCGCGCAGGCATGGCCGAAGGGCGAAAGTGATTCGGGAAGCAGTTTCATGCTCACGAAACCACACCCATACGACAGTATTGCGACAATCGCCCGCAATCTGCGGGAAATCGTCACGTTTGTCATCAAGCCGTCATAGCCAGCACAGGTCCGCCGCGCGAAGTGCCCCGCGTTTCAATGCCCCGCGTTTCAATGCCCCTCGTAGGAAATCAGCGTGCGCACCTCGACATCCATGGCCCGCAGCCGCTCGGCACCGCCGAGATCGGGCAGGTCGATGATGAAACAGGCCGCGACGATCTCCGCGCCGAGCCCGCGCAGGAGCTTCACCGCCGCTTCCGCCGTGCCGCCGGTGGCGACGAGATCATCCACGAGCACCACCTTCTCGCCGGCGACCAGCGCATCGGCATGCATCTCGATCTCGTCGGTGCCGTATTCGAGCGCATAGGCCACGCTCACCGTGCGATGGGGCAACTTGCCCTTCTTGCGGATGGGGACGAAACCCGCCGAGAGCTGATGCGCCACGGCTCCACCGAGAATGAAGCCGCGCGCCTCGATCCCGGCGATCTTGTCGACCTTGCCACCGACATAGGGATAGACCAGCGCATCGACAGCGCGGCGGAAGGCGCCGGCATCGCCGAGCAGGGTTGTGATGTCGCGAAACATGATCCCGGGCTTGGGATAATCGGGAATGGTGCGCACGGCGTTCTTCAGGGCGGCTTCGAAGCTTTGATCCATATCGCTTCCTCTCTCGCTGGTGATCGGTCTCGGGACGGGCGGTTCAGCCGAATGGGTCAGCCTTGCAGCACGCGCCCGGCGACGGCGTCGAGCTTCTTCATGAGTTCGGGATCGCGCGCTTCGGGCGCGGTGATGATGGCGACCTCCAAGGCGTTGTGAGAGCCGTTCGGGCAGGGCTCGCGCTCGGTGGGGAAATCGCGCGCCATGCGGGCGACGAGCCGCGCGGCATTCTCGGCATTGGCGCGCAGGACCTTGACCACGGCGGCGACGTCGACCGCGTCATGCCCGTCATGCCAGCAATCGTAATCGGTGACCATGGCGACGGTGGCATAGGTGATCTCGGCCTCGCGGGCGAGCTTGGCCTCGGGCATGTTGGTCATGCCGATCACGTCATAGCCGAGATTCTTGTAGGTGATGGATTCGGCGTAAGATGAAAATTGCGGCCCCTCCATGCAGACATAGGTGCCGTTCTTCACATAGCCGATCCCCTCCGCCTCGGCGGCGGCGGCGAGCCGGGCCTGCAGGGCAGAGCCGACCGGATGGGCCATCGAGACATGCGCCACGCAGCCCTTGCCGAAGAAGGAGGATTCGCGCTTGTGGGTGCGATCGACGAACTGATCGACGAGGACGAACAATCCGGGATGCAGCGCCTCGCGGAAGGAGCCGCAGGCCGAGAGCGAGACAATGTCTGTCACGCCGGCGCGCTTCATCGCGTCGATATTGGCGCGATAATTGATATCGGAGGGCGAGACCTTGTGGCCGCGCCCGTGGCGGGGCAGGAAGACGATCTGCGTCTGGCCGATCCGCCCGAAACGCAGCGCATCCGACGGCTCGCCCCAGGGTGAGGCGATGCGCTCCTCGCGCACGTCTTCCATCCCCGGCAGATCATAGACCCCCGAACCGCCGATCACTCCCAATACCGCCTTCGTCATCTGCACATCCCTTCGTCGCTTTTGCGGACCCGTTGCCCTCCATTGCCCAAAAATCCCTGTCCCCGCAAGCCGATGCCGGTCTGCGGCGGCATCGAAAAGCAAAACCCCCTGCGGAGCAATCTCCACAGGGGGCGATGATCAGGTTCGTGGGCGGCGCCCTCAGGCGCGGTATTCCGGCGCGCCGTCTTCGCCGAGGCGGCCCCAGATCTTCTTCTTGGTGAAATACAGAAGGCCCGCGAAGACGATCAGGAACAGCATCACCTGGAAGCCGATGCGCTTGCGCTGCTCCAGATGCGGCTCGGCCGTCCACATCAGGAAGGCGGTGACGTCCTCGGCATATTGCGCCACGGTCTCGGGCGCGACCGGGCGGTCGGAACCTTCCGGCGTGTAGGAGATGGCACCGTCGAACAGGACGTTCGGCATGGCGACGATCTGGCCGGGATAATACAGGTTGAAGTGGTTACCCGGCAGGATTTCAAGATCTTCCGGCGGATCGACATAGCCTTGCAGGAAGGCATTGATGTAGTCCGGACCGTTCTCGGTATATTGCGTGAAGACGTCGGTGATGAACCAGGGGAAGCCACGCTTGAAGGTGCGGCCCTTGGTGATCACGGAGAGGTCCGGCGGCGCCTTGCCCGCATTGGCCGCAGCCGCTTCCTGGCTGTTGCGGAAGGGGTTGGGCCAGCGATCGGCGAGCTCGCCGGGACGCTCGAACATCTCACCCGAGGAATCCGGACCGTCCTCGATCCGGAAATCGGCAGCCAGAGCCTCGACCTGCCCGACCGTGAATTCCGGCCCGCCCGGCTCGGCGAGATTACGGAAGGAGACGAGTTCGAGCCCGTGGCAGGAGGCGCAGGCCTGGCGGAAGACGAGGAAGCCGCGCTGCAGCTGCTCGCGATCAAACGTGCCGAACGGCCCGGAGAAGCTCCAGGAATGCCGCGGCGGCGTTACGTAATCCCCGGCCGCGACCGCAGCACCGCTCGGCATGGCGAGGGCGGCAACCAGAGCGCCGGCGAGGAGGAGGGTCTTCTTCATTGTCACGAACCCTGATTTTTCATCTGTCCCGTCGTGACCGCGCCACCCGGGAGGGGGCGCGGTCAGGTGTGGCGGACCTCAAGCGTCCTGAGGCTTCGCGGCGGCGCCCTGCGGCATGCCCGATCCGCTCTTCTTGAGCACCGATTCCGCGATGGAATTGGGCAGCGCCTTCGGCTTCTCGAGCAGCCCGAGCAGCGGCAGGAAGACGAAGAAATGCGCGAAGTAGAGGATCGTCAGGATGCGCGCCCAGATCACGTAGATGCCTTCCGCCGGCATCGCACCCAGATAACCCAGACCCAGGTTCACGACGACGAAGAGCCAGAAGAACAGCTTGAAGATCGGACGATAGGCGCCCGAGCGCACCTTCGAGGTGTCGAGCCAGGGCAGGAAGGCCAGCACCGCGATGGCGGCGAACATGGCGATCACGCCCAGAAGCGCGTTCGGGATGGCGCGCAGGATCGCGTAGAACGGCAGGAAGTACCATTCGGGCACGATGTGCGACGGGGTGATGGACGGATCCGCCGGCACGTAGTTATCCGCGTGGCCCAGATAGTTCGGCATGTAGAAGACGAACCAGCACAGCACGAGGATGAACAAGGTGGCCGAGAAAGTGTCCTTCACCGTCATGTAGGGGTGGAAGGGAACCGTGTCCTTCTTCGTCTTCACGTCGATGCCGGCGGGATTGTTGTTACCCGGCACGTGCAGCGCCCAGACGTGGAGCAGGACCACGCCGAAGATCATGAAGGGCAGGAGATAGTGCAGCGAGAAGAAGCGGTTCAGCGTCGGATTGCCCACCGAATAACCGCCCCAGAGGAAGCTCACGATGGTGTCGCCGACGACCGGGACCACCGAGAACAGGTTGGTGATCACGGTGGCGCCCCAATAGGACATCTGGCCCCACGGCAGCACGTAACCCATGAAGGCCGTGGCCATCATCAGCAGCAGGATGATCACACCGAGGATCCACAAAACCTCACGCGGCGCCTTGTAGGAGCCGTAATAGAGGCCGCGGAACATGTGGATATAGACCGCGACGAAGAAGAACGAGGCCCCGTTCGCGTGCAGATAGCGCATCAGCCAGCCGTATTCGACATTGCGCATGATGTGCTCGACCGAGGCGAAAGCCATGTCGGCATGCGGCGTGTAATGCATCGCCAGAACGATGCCGGTCACGATCTGCAGCACCAGCACGATCATCAGGATCGCGCCGAAGGTCCACATGTAGTTCAGATTCCGCGGCACCGGATAGGCCACGAAGGAGGAATGCACGAGGCCGATGATCGGAAGGCGGCTTTCCAGCCACTTCGCCCCGGCGCTCTTGGGTACGTAGGTAGGAGAATGGGTGCTCATCTGTCTCGCCTGCTAGTACATGCTTGCCCACCATAGGGCCCGGCTGATGCGAATCCGTCAGGCCTCGCCGATGATGATCGTCATGTCGTCGACGAACTCATAGGGCGGAAGCGGCAGATTGGTCGGCGCGGGCCCGCTGCGGATCCGGCCCGACGTGTCGAACACGGAACCGTGGCAGGGGCAGAACCAGCCGCGATACTGGCCCTGGAAATCCAGGGGGACACAACCGAAATGGGTGCAGTTGCCGAAGACGATCAGCCACTGTTCCTGGCCTGCCACGACACGTTCCGAATCCGGTTCGGGATCGGGCAGGTCGGAAAGCGGCGTTTCCTGCGCGGCCTCGATCTCCTCCGGCGTGCGATGCCGCACGAAGATCAGGGTATCACGCCAGAACACGCGCACGATCTGACCTTCGCCGATCGGCGACAGATCCACCTCGATCGGCGCGCCTGCCGCGACGACTTCGGCGTCCGGCGCGAGCTGCGCGATGAAGGGCCATGCTACGGCACCGACACCGATCGCCGCAGTGGCGCCGGTGGCGATGAACAGAAAGTCGCGCCTTGTCGGTTCGGCGGTCGGGGTGGTCTCAGCCACGTCACTCTCCCGGCATCAGTTTCCACAAATCGAACGCGTCGGGGGTCGCGCCCCGGCTGCACCGGAGTTCCACACACTGAAGCGTGAGAATTCGCGACACATCAAATGCACGAGCCCTCACGCGCCGGCAATGCGACCCGGCGTCGCCACGCGGCGCGGTCTTTGCCACGCTCACGCGTCCGTGTCCATAGCGCAGGTATGCCCAATCGGTCCAGCAAATCCGGTTTTGAACGATTTTCAACCGGCGTGGCTTTCCTGCGACGCCGTCAGGCGACATCGAGAAAGCCTCCGGATTGCCGCGCCCAGAGCCGCGCGTAATGGCCCTTGCGCGCCAGCAATTGCGCATGCGTGCCCTGTTCGACGATGCGCCCGCGATCGAGCACGATCAGGCGGTCGAGGGCGGCGATGGTGGAGAGCCGGTGGGCGATGGCGAGCACGGTGCGGCCCTGCATCAGCTTTTCCAGCGAATCCTGGATCGCGGCCTCCGTCTCCGAATCGAGCGCGCTGGTCGCCTCGTCGAGCACGAGGATCGGCGCATCCTTGAGAATCACCCGGGCAATGGCGATGCGCTGGCGCTGCCCGCCGGAGAGCTTCACCCCGCGCTCGCCCACATGCGCGTCATAGCCGCGCCGTCCGCGATGATCCTCCAGCGCCATGATGAAATCATGCGCATGGGCGAGCCGCGCCGCGCGCTCGACCTCCTCGCGGGTGGCGTCGAGACGCCCGTAGAGAATGTTGTCGTAGATCGAGCGGTGCAGCAGCGAGGTATCCTGTGTGACCACGCCGATCTGTGCGCGCAGACTGTCCTGGGTGACATGGGCGATGTCCTGACCGTCGATGGTGATGCGCCCGCCTTCGAGATCATGCAGGCGCAGGAGCAGCGAGGCGATGGTGGATTTCCCCGCCCCGCTCGGCCCCACCAGCCCGACCTTCTCGCCCGGCGCGATGGTGAGGTCGAACCCTTCCAGCACCTCCGTCTCCGCGCCGTAATGGAAGGTCACGTCCTCGAAGTGGATCGCACCTTCGCGCACGGCGAGCGGACGCGCCGCGACCCTGTCCGTCACCTTGTGCGGCTGTGCGATGGTGCGCATGCTCTCCTGCACCACGCCGACATTCTCGAACACGCCGCGCACAGAGCGCATCACCCAGCCCGACATGGCGAGGATGCGCATGACCAGCGCGAGCCCCGCAGCCGCCTCGCCGGTCGTCATCGCCCCCTCGCGCCAAAGCATCAGCGAGAGCCCCGCTATGGCGGCGAGCAGGGCCGAATTCATCACTGCGAGCGTGCCGGCGGAGGCCACGATCACGCGCCCCAGATCCAGAAAGGCGCGGGTGTTGCGCGCCAGCGCCTCGCGCACGGAGGTCCGCTCGTTTTCCGCCCGCGCAAACAGCTTCACCGTCAGCGCATTGGTATAGGTATCGACGACCCGCGCCACGAGGACCGAGCGGGTATCGGCGTTCTTCAGGGAGCGATCGCGCGCCAGCGGGATGAAGTAGCGCAGGAGCAGGCCATAGCCGATCATCCATAGGGCCATGGGCAGGGCGAGCCAGAGGCTGATCGAGGAAAACAGCAGGAAGGCGGTAATCGCGAAGATGCCGACATAGAGCAGCGTGTCGAGCAAGGTCACCGCGATCTCGCGCACCGCCGGCCCCACCTGCACGATCCGGTTGGCCAGCCTCCCGGCAAAATCCCCCTGGAAATAGCCGAGCGCGTGGCCGAGCGTGTAGGAATGGGTGCGCCAGCGAATCATGTTGGTGGTCTGCGGCACCAGCACCTGGTTGGTGACGATATCGTGCAGGATGTGCAGAAGCGGGCGCAGCACGATCACCGCGAAGGCGGCCAGCAGCAGGGCGGTGCCGTGATCGGAAAACACGGTCTGCGGATCGGCGCTGGCGAGAATATCGACGAACCAGCCGACGAGCAGATAGAGCCCCGATTCGAGCACGCCCACAGCCAGCGACAGCAACACCAGCACGACCAGCCAACCGCGCACCGGGCGCAGGTAATACCAGGCGAAGGCGCCGACGCGATCGGGCGGGGTCTCCTCCCGGTCGAAGGAGGCGAAGGGGTCGATGCGGCGCTCGGCGCGCTCCAGCATGGTGTTCGTCCTGTTGCTTGCGCCGCCGCCGGGGCTCGACGATAACCGTCGCACCGACCCGACCGCCACGTGAACCTGCCCGGAGACATCGCCGATGCGGCTCGTCCTGTTCCAGCCCGATATTCCGCAGAATACCGGGACCATGATACGCCTCGCCGCCTGCCTTGGAATCGCGGTCGATATCGTCGAGCCCGCCGGTTTCGACGTCTCCGATCGTCATTTCCGGCGCTCCGGCATGGATTATCTGGATCGCGTCGCGATCATTCGCCACCCCTCATGGCGCGCATTTCACGATTGGAGCCGCAGGAACGGCCACCGGCTGGTCCTGGCGACGGTTCAGAGTTCGATACCCTATACCGAATTCGCCTTTGCCGGAAACGACGCGATCATCATGGGCCGCGAATCGGCCGGCGCGCCGGATTACGTCCACGAGGCGTGCGACGCGCGCATCCGCATCCCGCTCGCCGCGGAGATGCGCTCGCTCAACGTGGCGGTCTGCGCGGGAATGATGCTCGGTGAGGCTTTGCGGCAATCAGGCGGCTTTCCCGGATCCGGCGATGCTCCCGGTGGAGACCCGGCGCCTGCGCAATGAGCTTGCGGCCTGGCATGAGGATGGATGGCCCGGTTTCGAACGATCCCGGGAACGCCGGCGCATGACGACGCGTTGATTCGGCGAGAACGAACAGCGTGGGCCCGATAATTTCGCTCACGAACCTTCATCCCGAGAAAGGGAGATCGATCATGCCGATCAAGACATTCAGCTTGTCCATCGCCGCCGGCGCATTGATGCTCAGCCCGGCTCTCGCCCAGCAGGATACCGAGCAGCGCCAGCCGGGCGATCCGCCATCGGCGGGCCTGGAGCGGCAGATCGACGCAGATCTGCAGATGCAGGGCGACTTCATCGTCGCACAGACGCCCGGCCACATCCTCGGCACAGGGATCCTCGGCGCCAATGCCGTGACGTCCGACGGAGAGAATGTCGGTCAGATCGAGGACCTTCTGCTCGACGAGCATTACCGCGTGGTCGGCCTCGTCCTCGGTGTCGGCGGATTTCTCGGGATCGGAGAGCGTGACATCGCCATTCCGATCCATGCCGCAGCCATCGTCCCGGCAGCCGAGGCCGAGGATGTCGGTGTGCTCGAGGGCGGATTGCTCGGCGAACCGGCAGGCGACGTCGTGATCGAGATGACGGCGGAGGAAATCGAGACCGCGCCGGAATTCGTCGCGCTCGAGGAGATGCCGCCGGTCAACGGCACACCACCCGCCTCCCCGAACGGGACGCCGGCAGGCGAGCCGCAAGTCGATTGAGGCCCGCCCTTGCCGGTCACGCCGCCGGTCACGCCTCAGCGCAGCGGATTGAAGCCCACCACGCCGCGGAACAGGTTGCCGAGGAAGCTCTGCTCGGCGCCTCCCGTGGGCGTGGTGCGGGAGATGAAGTCGAAGATCCGACCGTCTTCCAGCCCGTAGAGAGCGACGCGCTCGACGCGCAGGTTGGGCGTGAAATAGATCGCCGTGACGCGCTGATCGACCACTTCCGGCTTCTGGAAGGCGAATTGCTGGCGCGTCGTCTGGCTCACGTAATACCAGGACTGGTTCCCCACCGTGGAAACGGTCGAAGGGGTACCCATGGTCTCCAGCACCTGCTCGGCCGACATGCCGGGCTGGACCTCCTCCAGCGCCGCTTCGTCGAGGATGTAGCCGCGCTGCAATTCCTCGCCCTGGAAACAGGCGGCGGTAAGGCCGGCGAGGAAGATGACGGTGATGAGACGGGTGAAGATGGTCATGGCGAATATCGCTTCCGGCGCTGATCCGTTCGAACTGCGGCCTTCGGGAACTTGCGCCCGGCCGGGTGAATGGCGTAACCCGACAGGACATCTTTGACAAGGCGGGCCCGGGAAATCTCGATCATGATCATGCGTTTCTTTCGCCGGAACAAGGGGCCGGATGCGGTGGACGTCCTGCTGACGCGGGTCATCGAGGCGTCGCGCGCACCCGTGCTCTACACCGATCTCGATGTGCCCGACACGCTGGAGGGGCGCTATGAATCACTCGTTTTGCACATGACGCTGGTGCTGCGACGCCTGCGCGAGCTGCCCCCGCCCGCTGATGATTTCGCGCAGGATTTCGTCGATGCCTTCTTCAAATGGCTGGACATGTCGCTGCGGGATATGGGCGTCGGCGACCTGGCCGTCCCCAAACGCATGAAGAAGCTCGTCACCGCCTTCTACGGACGCGCGAAAGCCTATGGCAACGCCCTCGATGCGCAGGATCGCGCCGCGTTGATCGAGGCGCTCGGGCGCAACGTCACGGAAACCGAGACGCCGGCGCAGGCTCTGGCGGATTATGTGATCGCAGCCGAGGCCCGGCTCGCCGGGCAGGATTTCGATGCCATCCTCGCCGAGGGTCCAGCCTTCGACGCCGAGCGCCCCGCCGCCTGAGAGGAGGCCGCCATGGCCGATGCCGAAAAGCCTGTTCCCGTCTCGCACCTGGTCGATGTCGATCGCCTGCCCCGGCGCGGATCCGATATCCGCGTGAGCCCCTCCGCAGAAGATCTCGCCGCGCTGGCGACCATGCTCGACCTGCCGGCGATCCAGGCGCTGGAGGGGATGTTCCACGTCAGTGGCGATCGCCGCCGGGCCCGGGTGACCGGGCAGGTCAGCGCCCGGGTGACGCAGATTTGCGGGGTGACGCTGGAGCCCTTCGAGACGCAGGTGACGGAAGAGGTCGATCTCGATTTCGTCGCCGCCGAAAGGCATGCGCGCAGCCCGGAGGAGGAAGAGCAGCGCGCCATCGATCCGCCGGACGAGATCGTCAACGGTCGTATCGATCTGGGGCGGGTCGCGGTTGAATTCCTGGCGCTGGGGCTCGATCCGTTCCCGCGCAAGCCCGATGCGGTCTTCGTGGAGCCGGCGCCGAGCGAGCCCGAACGTTCGCCCTTTGCGGCGCTCGCTGGCCTGCGCAAGCAGGACGGGAAGGCGTGAGACGGCACCGGTTTCTTCCGCCCGCCGGATTTTTGCACTAGCCCCGACGCCGGCGGATGCCTATCTGTGAGGCGAGCATGCGCGGGCGAAACCGGAGACTGTCCCGCGACCCCGTATGGACAGACCCCGTATGGACAGGCCCCGAGCGGATCCAGCCGGTCGCATCTGCCGCCCTTCCCCACAACCTTTCCTGAAACGAGCCATCCGAAACGAGCCATGGCCCGCAGATCGCTTCCCCCGCAAGTCCGCTCACGCGGCGTCACAGCCGTTCTGGGGCCGACCAATACCGGCAAGACCCATCTCGCCATCGAGCGCATGCTGGCCCATTCCTCCGGCATGATCGGCCTGCCGCTGCGATTGCTCGCGCGTGAGGTCTATCAGCGCGTCGTCGACCGCGTGGGCCCGGATGCGGTGGCGCTCGTCACAGGCGAGGAGAAGATCAAGCCGCGCAAGCCGCGCTACTGGGTCTGCACGGCGGAAGCGATGCCGCGCGATCTCGATCTTGCCTTCGTCGCCATTGATGAAGTGCAGCTCGCCGCCGATCTCGATCGCGGGCATGTCTTCACCGATCATCTTCTGAATCAGCGCGGGCGCGAGGAGACCCTGCTGATCGGCGCGGCCACGATGAAGCCGCTGATCGAACAGCTGATTCCCGGCGTTCACGTCACCTCGCGGCCCCGCCTGTCGCAGCTCGTCTTTACCGGCGAGCGCAAGGTCTCGCGCCTGCCCACACGCTCGGCCATCGTCGCCTTTTCGGCAGAAGAGGTCTATGCCATCGCCGAGCTGATCCGGCGCCAGCGCGGCGGCGCGGCGGTGGTTCTGGGCGCACTCTCCCCGCGTACGCGCAACGCGCAGGTGGCGCTCTACCAGTCGGGAGAGGTCGATTATCTGGTCGCGACCGACGCGATCGGGATGGGGCTCAATCTCGATGTCGATCACGTCGCCTTCGCCTCCTCGCGCAAATTCGACGGCTTCCGCTTCCGCGCGCTCCAGCCCGCCGAGATCGGCCAGATCGCGGGCCGGGCCGGGCGTCATCTGAATGACGGGACCTTCGGGACGACGGGGCGCTGCGATCCGTTCGAGCCCGAAATCGCCCAGGCGGTCGAGATGCATGCCTTCGAACCGGTTCGCGTGCTGCAATGGCGTAATCCCGATCTTGATTACCGCAGCCTGGAGCGCCTGCAGGCCACGCTCGCCGAGGTGCCGCGCGAGAACGGCATGACCCGCGCACCGATCGGTGAGGACATCGCGGCGCTCGATATCGTGGTGCGCGATCGCGAATTGCGCGACCTCGCGACCAGCCGCGATGCCGTGCAGCGGCTCTGGGAAGTCTGCCAGGTGCCCGATTATCGCAAGGTGTCGCCTGCGAGCCACGCCGATCTGGTGGCGGCCCTGTATCGTTTCGTGATGTCCGAAGGGGGCATCCCGGATGACTGGTTTTCCAAGCAGATCAAGCAGTTGGACAAGGTGGAGGGGGATATCGATACCCTCTCCTACCGCATCGCGCAGGTGCGCACCTGGACCTTCGTCGCCAACCGGGATGACTGGTTGCGCGATCCCGAGCATTGGCAGAGCGTCACCCGTAAGGTAGAGGACAGGCTGTCCGACGCTCTGCACGA
>LFIK01001079.1_pt1 | contig 21231 bp, 37 predicted proteins | sample 643401 | NCBI WGS metagenome assembly LFIK01 (sample SAMN03777447, study PRJNA286221) | soda lake metagenome | biome: soda lake; feature: Kulunda steppe; material: water; isolation source: sample T5-Br brine of Lake Tanatar-5 | place: Russia: Kulunda steppe | collected 2010-07
ATCAGGATCTACCTTCCAGAGGGTCCCGGACACTGCGCGAGTTTTCCCGAGAAGCTGCTGGATGTGGCTAGCAGTTTCTCATGTTTAATATGGGAGCTCCACCTAGTTAAGTTTTATTTTAGATTGCAAATATTCGCGTAACTACCCACAAGCGAGCTTTCAATCACAGCAGAGAAGAAGAGGACACTCTTCCGTGAAGGCAGGGCACATTTTACTTCGGAAGGGAAGGCTCGTAGCAGAGAGAGAGAGAGCCTACATCGGCATGGGTTTTGTAAGTGCAGCGCTCCGCAGTCTCTATTTCCTCCTGCTCCAGCTGGCCCCTGGATATCGTTCACATTCCTGTCTTTTTGCCCACAAGGACCTGAGAAACATGCGCAGATTCACAAGACTTTAGTTTGCATCACATTCGCTGCTGGTTCTGAAGCCTGTGACATGTTTCTGAAGCCTGTGACAGTTCGCACCTGAATCAACGGCACTGAGCCTTCCGTGTGAATTTTCCTGCAGGACCCCAAGAAAGTGACGCAGAAGACCGGGCAGGCTTTGTCCGATGGGATCAGCTTGGCCAAGGAGGAGGGCCACCAGCAGCTGGTGCCCCTGCACCTGGCGGTTGTGCTCTGGGAGGATCCTGAAGGTGGGCTTTGGCGCTAGGGAAATTGCTGACAGCAGCAGCCACTTCCCCCCTCCTCTCTGATAATTTTGCAGAAATTCTGCACACAATGCAAACAATAACGGTTGGCAGCCAGTCCGCACACGCGAGCTGCATACAAGGCCAGATCGCTCCAAGATCAATTGTGACATACATCCAAGCTCGTGCCTGCTGCCTTGCAGGGCTGGCTAAGTCATGCACTCAGAAGGCATTCAACCAGGAGACGTATGCCAGTCTTCTGCGGGTGTTCAGGAAGCACCTGGTGAAGGTGCCCAAGGTGAGGGGATCTGGCATGGGCTTTGTGCGTGGGCAGCATTCAGGGCGCCTCCTCGTTTGGGATCCCATCCATGCACAGATGTATGGGCGCGCAGGCACACTTTACCTTTCCGCTGACCTGTACCAGGCTCCTGACTGTGTGCATCTACCTGTGCCTTGGCGCGCCGCCGCCTCTTGTTTGGGGCCTGCGGAGCCTCAAGATTGCCTGCAATGTTTGCTCGTTAGTGCACACATGTGCGCATGTGTGCACGCCTTGTGACTGCCTTTGAGCGCACGCCTGCATGCCGGTGTGTGCGCAGGTGTCTCCACCCCCCGATGATGTGTATCCAAACAAGGACACCACCAAGGTGCTGGACAGTGCTGCCAAGATCATGAAGGAGCGGAAGGATGCGTACTTGGCGGTGGACGCACTCATCCTGGCAGTGCTGGGCGCGTCAGATGTGGGCAGCGCGCTGCAGGAGGCAGGCGTGCTGCGCGGGCAGCTGGAGGACGCCGTGAAGGAGGTGCGTGGAGAAGGATGGGGGACTTGTGTGCGCTTGCATGCGCGTGAGCTTGCATGCATGCCCGTGTGTGCATACGCTGCGTGCGTGTGAGCATGTGTGCTTTCATGTTTGCGCCCTTCCATGTGTGCGCGTGCAGGCGCCAGCTTTGCTTAAGACTACCGTGTGCATGGTATCCTTGGGCCAGCTTGCATTGCTCACACACCCTTTATCAGCAGAAGCTGGGCCATGCGCACCCTGACCCATGCAGTTACACATGTGCTTGCCTGCCCTCCTGGCTTGCAGGTGCGCAAGCCCCAGGGCAATGCGCCCGTTGACACGCCCACCAGTGACGAAAACCTTGAGGCCCTTTCTAAGTATGGCATCGACCTCACGGCTAATGCAGCACACTTGGACCCTGTCATTGGCAGGTAAGCTTGCGTACACGCCCTTCTTGCTGCTGCTGCTGCTCTTGCTGAGGGTGGCTGTGGGGTGCTCAGATGATTGCCTGTTGGGGAAGCTCGCCCGTTTGGTGTGGTCCTTGTTTGTTTGCATGTTCATGTGGACAAGAACCAAGATAGAGGGTGTGACTTGCTTTGAAGAATGGGTTTCTAGGGGTGGGATTAAATTCAAGGTGAGCTGCTTTTTTTGTTACTCTATTCACTCTGCCCTGATCCTTTGCTGTGTGGACCCTTGGCTGCGTGGTTGCCCTTGCAGATGCTGAGGGATGCACGCATGCGTGCTCTGCCTTCTCCTGAGCTGGCATCAACAACTTCCTTTGTATGTGTTTGTGCTGGACCATAATTCTATGCTTGCAGGGATGAGGAGATCAGGCGCATGATCCGAGTGCTGTGTCGCCGCACCAAAAATAATCCAGTGCTCATTGGAGATCCGGGTGTGGGCAAGGTGAGGAAGGCGGCCTATTTGGATATGCCTAGTCTGACATAGAGGTCAGCTTTGCAGTGCTAGCCTGTGCAGATGCTTGCATTTCTTTGGACAGCGCGGCTGCGCGAACGGCACAGTTATGCTTGTTGCATGGTCTTTGGAATGGCTCAAACACTTGTTCCTTACCCCCTTTTGTCCACAAGATCTGCATTTTTGTTGCGACTCTGCTGCCCTGCGCTGCCCTGCGCAGACGGCTTGCGTGGAAGGCTTGGCGCAGCGCATTGTGCGTGGGGATGTGCCAGAGATGCTGCGCAGGACGCGGCTGATCAGTTTGGACATGGGAGCGCTCATGGCGGGTGCCAAGTTCAGGTGTGTGTGGGAGAGGGTGTAGCAAATGTTGCGGGGATTCACTTGGCAGACACAGCACATTAGTCAGTAAATGCATCACTCCATGCGCTTCAAAATGAATGTTTTTTAAAATCTGAGAGGCATACTGCTGCGTAGGTGTATTTCATAACTCCCAGTCCAAGAAATCAGGGCTTTGACCACGGGCATGCACACCTCAAGTTGGGGAGTTGACCGGGTCTTGCACAGCTGCTGTGTGCAAAAGCTGAGCTTGACGGCTTGAGCCGCAGCTTGGCCTCATCTCGCCAACTAGCACCGCCTGTTTGCCGCCATGCAGGGGAGAGTTTGAGGAGCGGCTGAAAGCAGTGCTCAATGAGATCAAGGAGTCTCAAGGCGGCATCGTCCTATTCATTGATGAGATCCACCTGGTACGTGCGCTGCATGTGCTCATCCATTTGTTGCATTGTCATCAATGTGGTTCTCTTGACAAAGATCCACTCTGCGTGCATCACATCTCGTGCAAGCCTGCCCTCTGCTGCACCTGCCTGCTCGCCGAATAGCACACAAATGGGTTTGGGCAAGAGCCTGCACAGACATCGGTGCAGCCGGGCCTGTGTGTAGGTGCGTTCATGCAATTTCTCTGATGGCATCACCAGCCGCCCAATGCACGTGAATGCTAACTTTGTTTCCCTGCGCGGCGCGGCTTGTGGCTTGCAGGTGGTGGGTGCGGGCAAAGCTGAGGGTGCCATGGACGCAGCCAACCTGCTGAAGCCCATGTTGGCACGCGGCGAGCTGCATTGCATAGGTGGGTGTACTAGGGGTGGGTGTATGTCTGTGTGTACCAAATGCAAATTGTGCTATTGGGTACTGAGTGCATCGAGTGCCGCACAGGTGAGTGCACCCTGAGCAGCCATCAGCTATGTTACATGTCTGGTATGGCTGTGGTTGTAGCCTCAGCTGCCCTGGGCACCAGACGGCACAGCTTGCTCTGACCCAGCGTGCAAGTGGCTGTTGCACTCAGTGCTGTCTTCAGTCTTAATCCATCCACTGTATTGAAAGGCCCACTGTCCGAGGCCCTTCAACCACTGCTCTGTCGAGCGAGATGCACGTCTGTTGTCTTATTCCCGTTGCTTTACAGCCCAGGCGGGGGCAACATTTCAGCAAGACAATTGTTGTCTTGCCAGCCAGCCACTGCTGCTGAGGGATGCTGTAGCAACAAGGAGCCTGAGGCGCTCTGCTGCTAAAGCACACTGCTGCTGAAGTGTGCTGCTGCTGGTGCTGCTGCCCTCCGCAGGTGCCACAACTCTGAACGAGTACAGGCAGCACATGGAGAAGGATGCAGCCCTGGAGCGCCGCTTCCAGCAAGTCATGGTTGGCGAGCCATCGGTGCCCGACACCATCAACATCCTGCGTGGCATTAAGGAAAAGTACGAGACACACCACGGAGTGAGTAAGCCCTGCGTGTGCCTGCTTGTGTGTACTGGGGATTTAGAAAAATCTAAACCCTAGTCCTAGGGTCTCAAGGCTTGGAATTTGGTGTGTGCTTTGCTTTTGAGGCCATTGGTTAAATGGACCACCATCACGCGCCTGTCCTCTGTGTTTTGTGGTGTTTGATGCTCATATTGTGCCTGCCCCGACGTAGTCCTCACATGTGCTCACTGTTTGCATTTCCGTTTTGCGCGACAGGTGCGTATCAGCGACCGTGCCCTGGTGGTGGCGGCGGAGCTCTCAGACCGTTACATCACCACTCGCTACCTGCCTGACAAGGCCATTGACTTGTGAGTGTCAGACACACAAGACAGGAGCGCCCAGCCTGCCATGGTTCACTGATCTTGTTTTGCGTGTATCGGTCACTCATGCCTACAGCAGACTGTTGCGGACTGCTGTGTGACATGACCTTGCTGCTGTGCTTGCAGCACGCTGACATTGCGCGCTTGCAATGCATTCCTTCTCCTTTCCAGTGGCTGTCTGCTGGATCCAGGCCTGGGGTCACCTCTCTGGTCCCAGGTTCTCCATTGGCGCAAAGCCAAATTTTTTGCGTGCTGTGACTCAAGCAACCACCAGGCCTGAAATTACTTGGGCAAAATATGCTGTGCTGTGAATGTGGATTGGTTATGATAAGTTTGTTTTTGTTCACAGCTCCAGGATGTCCTGTGATCTTGAGTGTGCTTGAATGCGTATGGGGGTGTAATTGAGCTCTGGCCTGTCTGTCAGCACTATGGCCTCTATCAATACCTTGCAGGATGGATGAGGCGTGCTCCAACGTGCGCGTAGAGCTGGACTCGAAGCCTGAAGTCATTGATGGCATGGAGCGCACGCGCACAAGACTGCAGGTGGAGCAGGCGGCGCTGAAGAAGGAGAAGGACCAGATCAGCATTGCGCGCCTGGAGCAGGTGTGCGTGCAAGGAGGGGGGGGAAATGATGCGGGTTGTTTGCCAGAGAATTGATCCTAGGGAAATCAGGCCTAAGGGACTGCCACTGTGCTCGCATTATTTTCCTTCTTGTCAGTAGTGGTTGCACACGCGTGCCCCTGTGCAAGAGCACATGGGTGCGCTCCCTCGTGAGTCATGTGTACGAACTTGCTGCTCTGCCGACCTGCACCCATCATCCCCTGCAGGTGAAGAAGGAGCTGGCGGCGCTGGAGGAGCAGGTTGCGCCGCTGGTTGTGCAGTACAACAGCGAGCGTGGCCGTTTGGACGAGATCCGCGGCCTACAGACCAAGCGCGAGCAGGTGGGTGCTGGGAGCGGGCTGCACCCAACGTGCGGAGCATGCTCCATACATGCATGACAGGCGGTTTGCTCTCTGACATGGAGAGCAGTGCACCTTTCAGCGTTCCTTATGTTCAGTAGCGGAGGGGGATGTACATTTCATACATCTTGTATGGTGATCTTGTATGATGTGTACACAAGGGTCGGCGCACAGCCAGTGCTTTAGGGTTTTTTGGAGAGGTTTTATGCGATGGGCAGCATAAGGGTGCATGTCCCACCCCAAAGTGTTGACGCGCACACTCCAGCTTCCAAAATTTCAATCAATTCTATCAAGGAACCAACAACATGCCTTTTTCTGTGTGGCCCGTGTGACTGCTGCTGTTGCACCTGCTCCCCGCACACCTCGATGAGGCAAGGTACAATGCGCACTCTTCTCCCTCTTGCTTGTGCACTGCGGCAGATGCTGGTCAACATAGGCCTGGCGGAGCAGCGCGGGGATTTGGCGCGCATTGCTGATCTGAAGTACGGCGCGCTGCCTGAAGTTGACCAGCGCCTCAAGGTGCTACGTGACGCTGCGCCCAAGAATGCCATGCTCACAGGTGTGAGCGCAGCTTGGTCCTTGGTAGAGCAGTGAGTTAGGCACAACAGGGAACACGTCGGTGGAAGCTCTCGGGCTTGTGGCTCTTGCGGGAGCGCTTGCTTTGTCATTGGAAAGAGGGGCTTCCTGCAGCAGATGCTTGCAAGTGCTTGCTAGAGCAGAACTCAGCTGTGCACGTCGTGTGAGATGTGATTTGTCAGCTGTGATCTGTGATTGCTGCCTGTGTGCTCTGCAGAGGCGGTGGGGCCTGAGGAGATTGCCACAGTGGTTTCCCGCTGGACAGGCATCCCGGTAGTGCGCCTGCAGCAGACGGAGCGCGAGAAGTTGCTGCACCTGGTGTGTGTGTATGAAACCGGTTAGGCATAAGAAAGTGAGCCGCTGAGCTGCTTAGGCAAGCCCTTCCTCAGGCCACTCACAGGCACCAAACACGACTAGTTTTCTAAATCCAATACTCGCACATGTAGCACGTGACATGTTGCTGTGCCACCGATGCTGCCGTTAGTCAGAAGATCTGCAATTGCACACATCACATGCCAGTGTGTGCTTGTTTGTCACGCTTGCATCTCCCACCTGTGCTGCTGTTGGTGCGCAGTCGGAAGAGCTCCACAAGCGCGTCGTGGGTCAGAATGAGGCAGTCAACGCCGTGGCGGATGCTGTGCTGCGTGGGCGTGCAGGTGAGCGCATGTGAAGAAAAGACACTGCGCTGCATGTGTCGCCCACCAACCCCCCCCTCCTCTCCATGCCCCCTATGAGCACTAGGGCAAGGGTTTTGACTGGGCAGGCCCCCTCATAAGACGCAGTACCTTATTTTTGCTTGACACTACCCACTTCCTTTCCTTTGAGCAAAACTGACCTCTTCAATCAGTGCTCTGAGTCATGCATAGACTGCAGACGCCCTCTCAGCAATCCCAGTAGGCTCATTAGGTACTGGCCCCTTGAGCATGCACGCTCGTAGTGAAGGGCGCCTCTCTCCGAATGAAATTGCTGAGAGGGTTTTCAACATCAGCGTCTCAAATGGCCCTGCTCTACATTTTACCAGTGAACTTACATCATGTGCACGTGTGCACATGCAGTTCCCAAAATTTTCATTGCACGCACGGCTCGCGCGCACACGCTTACACACAGCGGTCACATGCCTTGCTCATGCTGAGTGGCCCCCATTCACCCCCCTCAATGCAAGCCTCATGCACACCTGTGCGCACAAACACTGAACACGCGCGCCACACACACTCGTGCAGGCCTGGCTGCGCGCAACCGCGGCGCGTCTTTCCTGTTCCTGGGGCCCACGGGCGTCGGTAAGACCGAGCTGGCCAAGGCGCTGGCAGCGCTGCTTTTTGATGACGAGAAGATGATGGTCCGCATTGACATGGGCGAGTGAGTGCGGTGTGGGCTTTCCTCCTGAGGCTTACCTGAGTGCCGGGGAGCGCAGCTTGTGGAGGGGTTACTTAGGCAATCTTGCTTTGGTCCCTCGCCGCTCTTCATATGGACCACTGGCATGTGCTTGTGCCTTGTCTTTGCCGTCATTGTCCCACCCCGTGTGCATCCCTAGATGCTATCAACCCGTGTGTGCATCCCTGGACGCTATCAAGTAAGCTGGTATCAACCCTTGTGTGCATTCCCAGATGCTATCAAGTAAGCTGGCGACCTCCCCTTGATGCTCCTCCTCCTGGCAATAGCCACGGCTGCTTGCCTCGCCTAAGCTACGCGCACCCTAGTGGCATTGGCTGCGCGCATGATTAGGGGCTTGTGCGACTCGACTGTCTCTCCTTTGCTGCCTGTGTATTTGCCAATCTCCAGTGTGTGGGGGTGTCGGTGTGTGTTTGCTGAGACAAATAAAAGCCCCTCACTTGTGTAATCTGGACACACACTCACATACTTATACTGCTCCGCGCGCTTGCAGGTACATGGAGAAGCACAGCGTGAGCAGGCTGATTGGAGCGCCCCCAGGCTATGTGGGGCACGAGGAGGGTGGCCAGCTGTCAGAGGCTGTCAGGCGGCGCCCCTACAGCGTGGTCCTGTTTGACGAGGTCGAGAAAGCGCACAGCGATGTAGTCAATGTGAGTGCTTGCAGCGGTCGGCGCGCGGGCCAGCTTGCTTAGCGTGCGTGGGCTGGAGATGGAGCGGGCTGGGGGTGCAGTGAGAGTGCAAAAGGATTTGCCACAGCTTGGTCGGCATGCGCTGGTGTGGGGCTGACTGGGCAGGGGCAGGCAGGGTTGCAAGGTGGACGTCTGCTTTCATGTGATGCGAGCGCAAGTGCGTGGGCGTGGGTGCTTAAGTTGCCCCAGGATGCAAGCAAGGAGACAAGTGGATCAGCATTGTGCTCGAGTGTTGCATGCGCCTCAGTTGCTTTTTGGCATACCAGCCACTCCCTACCCTACACATAGATGCCTGTACGTCATGCTGCTTAACACCCACGTGTGCACTCGCTCACATGCGCACGCACACGGCATACATGCAGGTGCTGCTGGGAATTCTGGATGATGGGCGCGTGACTGACGCAAAGGGCCGCACCGTCAACTTTGCCAACACAGTTATCATCATGACCTCCAATCTGGGCGCAGAACACCTGCTGACCATGCTGCAGGTGCGCGAGGCAGGGTTAGCACGGAGCGTGTGGTTGTGTTTCTGTGGGGTGCACATGTTGACTCAGCTGCAAGTGCGCAGGGCGGGATTTAGGGTAAGGAGTGACGTGCAGCATAGATCACGCATCACTGCTGGCCATGCAGCACATGTGCTGTGTGCTGCCATAGCATGAGGGGGCACACGCGGGCAATGTTTGCATTGCGCGCCTTTCCAGCACACACTCCCACCGCTTGCTAGGATTCCAGCAAACTTGCAAGGGCACGCAACCCAGTAAGCCAGCGCGCGCCTTGCAACCAGCCAAATTGAGTGGCTGCTGAGTCTGACAGTGCTGGACTGGATGGGCGTTTTGAACTCACGCGTGTGCACGCACTATGCAGGCCAAGGCAGACAGGCAGGTGGTGAAGCAGCAGGTGCTGCAGTCTGCCCGCGGCTACTTCCGCCCTGAGTTCCTGAACCGCCTAGATGACATTGTGGTCTTCGACCCACTCAGCAATGTGAGTGTTGCGCGCGATCAAGGTCTCCCAACATTCAAACCTTCCCTGTGGGCGGTGCCAGACGCAATTGTGGGCCCGCGCGGTGACCGCAGGGGCAACATTGCCAACCCTGAAAGAGGCATGTGTTTTGTGCTGATGCATTGGTGGGGCTACCTTGCCTCCACCAATGGACCAAATGGTTCACACATGGCATTAGTACAAAGCACGTGCCTCAGTAGCGCATGGTCACTTTTGATGCTATGCTCACCCCCCGCACGTGCAAGAGGAGGCAGCATAGTTATGTTTTTTATTAAAATGCTTTACTGCATGTACATGCATGTCTTATACTGCACATGCATGTACAGCGCCGTCAAGTGCCCATGAACATAATCCTACAATAAAACCCTCAAATGCGGATGTTAACACAGCTGACACACCCTCATGCGCACTTTCCAATCCATGGATTATCTACAGGACCAGATGGCGGAGGTTGCCCGTCTGATTGTGAAGGAGCTGAACAAGCGGCTCGCCCAGAAGAATATCACATTGGAGGTGAGGACTGGATCTCTATCAAGGGCAAGGACACCCTGTGCACCAAGTCCTAGATGTGCTCGCCATGTCATCAACTGGCAAGCACTGGCCCATCATTTTGTTGCCTTTTCTCTGCAAGGTTTTTTAATTTGTAGTGTACCAATCCAAGCCCCCTTTTAAAAGCCTGAAACGTAATAGTACATTAAGGTGTAGATTTCTTGCTAAGAGAACATTTCTTGCAGTGTGACTCACAAGTCTCTAGTTGCATGCATCGCGTTGCTGGCTGCTTTGGCTGTTGACGCGTGCATTTTTAGATCCTACCTTCACAAACTGTGTTGCATCTCATCTGCTGTGCAGCTGTCGGAGGATGCCCTGCAATACGCTGCGCGCGAGTCCACAATTGCCGCAGGCAATGTGTACGGCGCGCGCCCACTGCGGCGGTGGCTAGAGCAAAATGTGATCACTGACATGTCTCGCATGATCGTGGCAGGTGAGCAGACAGGGAAGGGAGGGCTGTGCTGTGTGTGCTTGGGCAAGGTGAATGCATGGGCAGTGGAGCATAATGCTGGGCATTTTCGCAGTTGCGTTGGCAAGGTCACCGCGCCGTGTCTGTATTGCAGAATGTAGTCATACACTTTGGGCCCGATGATGTGATCTGAGACGCAAGTGCCTGTAACCCAGTTGCAATGCGACTGAGACATGACAGGGATCACCTTGGAGAACTGAGGGCCTCCCAAATCCAGCGCATGCTGCGCAGCTGCATAAGTCTGCTGGTTGCGCACACACCAGTGGTCTTCACCGTGTTTTACGTCATTGCCCAGGTCTTGGTGGTATGGTGGTCATCACAACTACCGTTGCTAGGGGCCTGAACACTTATTTGATTTGTAAGCTGTGCTTGGCACTCCCGCCATGCATATCAAGCATGGCGTGATTCGGGCAATTGCCCCATCTACCTCTAATGTGTACCAAAGCCCATGCATATTCCTGCGTCCCAGTGATATCTCTCCGCACTGCGTCCTAGTGAATCCTTCCACGAAGCGTTCCAGTGATACTTGCCGGCGTGCTCTCCCTGTGTCCTGTTATGTCCCTTCCCTCCTGCGCACATGTGTTGTCAGCATGCTCCCTCAACCCCTGTCCTTAACATGCAGGCACGCTGCACGAGAACAGCAACGTGTACTGCACAACGCCACGGGATGCGCAGTCGCAGCCCCCAGGCGCGACGCCATGGGTGCAGGGCAGTGCGCAACTAAGCTACCGAGTGGTTGCAAAGCCACGTCTCAGCGGGGATGGTGATATGGTGGAGGACAATGCAACCATGGAACAGTTCAAGCGCAGCAGGTTGTGGGATCCGGAGACGGAGGAGCCGCTTGATGTTGACGATGACGGGGGCATGGCATATTGAGGTTGCCAGCGTGCGGATGCTGGTGGGGGGCATTGAATAGGCGGGATGCGTCCAAGAGGAGCAAGCTGTACAGTGTAGCAAGCCAGTGCGCTGCCAGCAGTGAAGTGTGCAAGGACAAATGTGTAGGTCATCCTGTCTAGAAAAATTCTGAAAATCCCTCTTAAGCTGGGATTTTATATTTTAGCATTCATGAGTACAAGCCTGTTTTTAACTATGTTCTTTGCCTTTGACTCAGGACAAGCACTCTTACAGCAGTGGTGTTGCTTATTCATCCTCTTTAGGTATTAGTTTTGTCACGGCTTATCTTTTTAGGCTTCTCACATTTTTAGAGAAATTCAATCTACTCATTTATCCCTTTTATTGAAAGAATTTGAAGTAGTGGTGTTGGTGGCTAGGTGACAAATGAAGCATACATTTGAAGAAATGTGTGCAAGAAAGTGACTCGCCAGTTGCAGTACAACATGTGGATGGAAATAAATGTGTCCTGGTGCAGATAAGTGCAGGATGGGGATAAATGCCTGCTCCTTGGACCATCTTATTGACGTTTTCTGAGCAAAAGATTCTCAGCCATATAGGACCCTTCTGAAAATGGTCCAGTCCGGTCTTCCAACAGATAGGTGGCGTAACGAACTTTCGGTTAACAAGCGTACTGCAGCTGTACTAAATGCTGTGCGAGTATGCATATAAAAGCAATTCAAAAGAGCACTTCCTTCTGGCCACCCGCACCACTGAAGCTTAGCTGGGGGGGCTGCTCAGCACCGTTCCTCTGTGCTGTTGGCTGCCTCCCCCCAACGCTCTCGCTCTTCCACAGCTGGCCGTGTGAGCGGACCGCCACCTCCAGCAGCACTAGAAGAGGCATCGGCAGCAGTAGCATGGTCCAGCAGCAACAAACTCCGTTGCTGCACTTTTATGAGCGCATCCCGCCTTACGCTGCGTACGCCGCAGCCAAGCTCGCCTCTTGCAGCCTGGACGTGCGTGCCGAGATTAAGGGCACCAAAGACACGCTGCACCTGGCCTTCCCATCCACAGGGTGAGTGGTGCACTTTAAATGCGGCGCACGCCCAGCTCTGGGCAGCTGTCGCTCGCATGCATCATGCACCTTTCCGTGTTCTGGGTGTTCATCGTACACCCCCCTCCCTCTTCCCTGCAGCGCACTAGCTACCAGTATGAAGGCATGCAGCCGCGTACGCTGCTTCCCATCTCACCCTTGAACGCGCGCGCGCACTCCTCCGTCACGCAGGGACAAGCTGATGGGCCTGCCCCTGATCCTGCGCTACATCGTACGTGCGGGCTCTTGCGGCCTGTCCAGCGGCCTGTACGCGTCCGACGCACTCTCCTCGACGCAGGTAAGGGACGCGCCGCTTGCATGGCCGGCGTCGGCATGTCTTGGTGGGGCGGCTGCCATAGGTTCATGACCTCGGGGCATGTTGGCACATGCCAGCGGTCTGAGCAGACTATCTACGTGCTGGATGCAGGCAGCATGCTTGGGGCATGTTGGCACTTGCCAGCAGTCTGAGCAGACTGCCTTTGTGCTGGACGCGGGCGGCATGCTTGGAAGTGCCCTCAACCATGCAAAGCATTAAGGAGGGCATGACCTTGGTAAACAAATTCTGGAGCCTTTGCTGCACCCTTATGTCATGCTTGACTTAGGTGGACTACTGGCTGGACTATGCCTGCGCCAGTGTGAATCCTGGGGCCGGTTTGGAAGCTGTGCTGATGGCCATCAACGACTTCCTTACATTCCGCTCCTTCCTTGTTGGCCATGCCACCACAGCTGCGGATCTAGCCTTGTGGGGACAGTTACAAGGTCAGTGCTTGGGTTTTTACTAGGCAGGCATCTAAGCTGTCGGTGTGTTGGGAGTGGGGGCTTAAGTACGCAGCTGGTAAATGAATGGTATGTCCTGCTTGCACATATGAGCTTTCCTTTAGCTTCCCCTCTGTGCAAGAAGATGCATGGGCTTTTGCTCAGTAGAGGTGCTGGTGCGACACGTCTACCCATTGGCCTTAAGGGCTCTGCGGGACAGCAGCTCCTTGACCACATCAACGTGGCGTTATGTGGTCAAGGAGCTGCTGTCCTGCGAGCAGACACAGACAGGGCCATGGAAGAATGTGTAGGGGCTGCTCATTCGCACTAGCTCATGGATCTTGTTGTGCAGAGGTTTAAGGTGGCGGAAGCAGTGCTGAAAATGATGTTCATTGGGCTCCAGTGATCTGTGTGAGATTGCTCAGAAACTCTGGCAAAAGCAGAGGCAGGATATGCAGTCCTGCTGCACTGACCTTGTCTCTCGTCATGTTCCAGGGAAAGTGCTCAACCATGAGTGGTCAATCGGGTAGGACCGTTGAAGTTCCCAAAAATGATACGGTACTTACTAAATTGGCCATACACTGCTTGCACGTGGAGATTTGTTTCATGATGTGCTAAACGCATGTGCGATAAGGTGTGCCAAACTCTCATTGGTGGACTTTCCACAATTTACTCGTACATGGAGAAAGGGCAGAAGCCTGTAGTGAGACAGAAGCGCAATGTAAGGTGTAGCTGGTGTAGTCAGTGAGCTTTGTCTAATGTTACACTAATATGTAAGCTGCTTTCGCACCCTGTGATGTAACCACCAATCATCCCTCAGTCAGGAAGTGACCTGGTTACTGTTTCTTTTCTGCATTCTTTGGTCTGTTAGCATGTGCCCTGTAAGCATTGTTGACTTTGGAACAGGCATGGTTGATTTGACCCCTCACCTGGCTGAGATTTTCGGAGGCGAATGGTATGTGGCCTTTCAGCCACCATAACCGCGTTTCCCTGCTCGCCAGGCAAAACAAAGGGGTTAGCTCTGGGTAGGCTCGCTGAACTTGTATGATGTGAAGCCCAATCCGCGATCCTACATTTGTTGGCGTTGGCTGACTGTGCACCTAATGCGTGGTTGGAGGAGGTTTCGGATCTAAGCCTAGTGAGGCCCTGTTGTGCCCCCTGCCCAAGCACCATGCTCACTTGCAAGTTTGCACCCACCACTTACGGCTTTTGGTCATGCATGCAGGCAACCCGATGTGGAAGAAGTACAAGACAAGCAACAAGTACCCCCACCTTTCCCGTTGGTTTGACTTCTATGCCGAGCTGCCTGAATGCAAGTCAGCTGTGGAGGTGAGAAGATGACTGGGAAATGATGTGCTAGCCGCATGCCTGGTATTGTTCTCCAGGACCCAGGCCCATTTCCTCCCAGCACCCACAGGCTTGGCATGGCCTGTGTTCGACGGACGATGTCCACTGGGAATGCCGGGCAGGCTGCCACGTTCCCATATAATTTTGTAGCAGACGGAGAGGTTGAGCCTTGCCTGCACATCATCACTGCCTCATCCCCTCTTTGCGTCATGCCTGCGCGTTTTCCGCGCAGGAGCTGTTGGCTATGGACAGCAAGAAGCAGAAGGAAGCTGCAGCAGCTGCAGCCCAGGCGGCAGCTGCTGCCAGTGCAGCACCTGGCACGTTTGTCAAGAAGGCCACTGCAGGTAGGTGGTGGGAAAACTACCTGCTGTGCACTATTGCCTGCCCTGCTTGCAACGGTGCAGCTCTGTGTTTGTTGATGAACCTAGGGTTCATAGCTGTTGGTCAGCCAGATTGTGGCTTCAAACAGACATTTAAAGTTTCTGAGGCTGACAGTTAGCTCAAGCCTTTGCAGGCCTTGTTTTGGCTTGTATGTGCCTAGTCCCATGCAGGCCATCTGAACAGCCTTGCTAGTGCACCTGCTGCCCTGTGCATCCCTGGTCAAGCACATTGTGAGCCAGGGTATGTGGCGCATGCCGCTGTAACCCTGCCTACCACCTTGCCAGGCAGATTGCTCGTGACTGAGGGGTTAGCTCTGGGTAGGCTCCCTGAGGATCCTCGATGATTTGAAGCCCAATCCGCGACCCAACAACTCAAACTGTGATCAGATTGTCATAGAAGGGCACCGTACTTTCCTGAGATCGGTGAACTGCCCAACCTATGTGCATTGCCGCAGTGCAGCTCTCCACTCATTTGCACACATGTCAGGCCTGGGCAGTTTGGTGCAATGGTTTGCGATGTGCTCGCTCGTATGTGGCTCCCTGTGTGCCTCACACCATGCCCCTGAACCTGCCTGGCATGCCCTGGCCCTGGCCCTTTTGCAGACGCCGGCGGCTCCTTTGACGTCGGCCTCCCCAATGCCGAGATGGGCAAGGTGGTGACGCGGTTCCCACCAGAGCCCAGCGGCTTCCTGCACATTGGCCACGCCAAGGCAGCCCTGCTCAACCAGCACTTTGCTGAGATGTACAAGGTACGTCCCACAGGGTGCAGATTGTGCTGCGCTCTAATTAGGGCTAGTCCAAGGGATGCTCGATGATCCAAGTGGGATGTGCATGGTTGCTGTGCTTGCCTCAGCGGCCACCTGTAGGGAGCATGTGTACCCTTTTGACTGCCAGTGAGCTTGCGTTCCCACATGACCTGAACTGATTCCGCTCAGTGCCACGAAGAAGCAAAAGCTGCCAGCAAGGGCTCACAGCGATGCCTGTGTGGGCCTGCGAGGGCGATGTACTGAGAAGTGCGTGTGCGCAGAGCAGCCAAGACTCAGGAGGGTGTTCGCGCCCTGGCATGCAGCTCTTGTGCCTGAGTGCGCACAGCGGCCACGCGTCTTTGAAACGCACTTGCAAGGATCTTTGGTATCGATTGATGCTAGCCTCCTTGACACTGCAGCCCAGCTTCAAGCCAATCCGTCCTTATGTCCCGTCTGGGCCCACGTCATTGCCAGGCATTGAGCAGGCAGGTGCGGCACCTCCTCACCCTCCAGCTCCCCCCTGCCTTCTCCTCCCTGACCCAGGGCAAGCTGCTCGTGCGCTTTGACGACACCAACCCCAGCAAGGAGAAGGACGAGTATGTTGAGAACATCGTCAAGGACATCAAGGACCTGGGCCTGACGTTCGAGAAGATCACCTACACAAGCGACTACTTTCCCCAGGTGTGTGCACGCACCTTGACTGGCCCGTTGTCCCCATGCGCTGGCGGTGGCCAGGATAAGAGTTCGCATGCAGAGGCCGCCCAGGGTGTGCCCAGGCAGGATGAGGTGCAGTGGAGGCCCCGACCAGCTCCATTGGTCTGATCATTCATTCACTGTGACTTGAGAAGGGGGACAGTGGCTGTGCTAGCACTTTTTTTAGGTGTGAGGAACATGGCCATGATGAGCACCCCCCTAGCAGGCTCTCCTGGCCTGCGCTGGCTGACCTCGCCCTGAGGGCAGGATGCTGCTGTGGGTTTGCTGAGCCTCGATGTCTTGCATTTCTCTGCATGAATTCCCAAGGTTTGGGGCTGCAGGCAGTGATGAGCACACCCCCAAGCAGGCCCTCCTGGCCTGCGCTGGCTGACCTCGCCCTGAGGGCAGGATGCCGCTATGGGTTTGCTGAGCCTTTTCCTTTCTTGTCCCTTGGATGACATAGGGGGCTCACCTGATTTGGCCTCATGCTTGCCGCACGGCCCACCCCACTAAATGCTGGTGCTGTCTGTGCCGTGCAGCTGCTGGACATGGGCGAGCGCCTCATCAAGGCTGGCATACTGTACGCCGACAACACGCCTGTTGACCAGATGCGAGAGGTGTGTGTTGCGCTCTCTATGGGTGCTGCAGCAGCCCTCAGTTGGCTCGGCGCGGGCGCAAGTCCAATACCTCTCCGCTTTCATGATTCCTACCCTTCTCCTCCTCCTGATGCTCACCTCTACCCCCCACCTACCTCCTCTCCATTAATGTAAGCAGGAGCGCCTGAACCGCATAGAGAGCAGGTGCCGTAGCCAGAGCGTGGCTGATAACCTGGCGGCATGGGAGGAAATGAAGAAGGGCTCTGAAGTTGGAACAACCTATGCCATGCGTTTCAAGTTTGACATGAAGGTGTGTGATGAGTGCACGTCCTGTTGGATGCTTGTTTACATAATTCCTGGCTCAACACCACCTGGAGAGATGCAGGCTTGTTGTGCAGTTACGAGAATGCCAGCACCTTTCGGCCTCAACAAAATCCAACCCTCCACCATGAGAGGAGGGGACCACACAGGGCAAGCTGTACTGCTGGTCCACCACCACTTCAATTGCTTGCTCTCAACTGGTGCGTCTAAATCCCAAGAGGCATTCATGACTGCCTCACAAATCATGAGCGCACTCAGTCTTGTGCGTGTGTGCGTGCATGTGTGCAGTCTGTCAACGGATGTTTGCGAGACCCCGTTGCCTTCCGCTGCAACCCCACCCACCACTGGCGGACCGGCCTCAAGTTCAAGGTGCGCGTGCTGTCATGGCCCTCTGGCTTCCTCCACCTGTTGTGCATATGAGCGCATGTGCTTGTACCGGCAATATCGCACACAGACACCTGGCCGAGTAAATGGAGGCAGTGTACGCAGCTCGCGCTGCCCTGACCCTGTTTCCCTCCTTGCCAGGCACATCACCTGGGTTAGCTCTGGGTAGGCTCGCTGAACCTGCATGACGTGAAGCCCAATCCGCGATCCAACATCAACATGACATAGAGTGCTGGCCTGCTGGAAACTGGTTGACTGTTGCTGAGCTTGTGCTGAGCCTCCCAGCGCACCTCCTCGGGCACACACTGCCATGGTGTGCAGGTGCAGATGGTGCTTTCTTTTAGACACGCTGCTTGACATGAGCACTGATTTGATCGGTCTGTCCCGGGGGTGGGGGACTCTGTCCGAACATCCGACACTGTCTAAGGATGGCACAATGTGAAATACCTTGGACGCGCTTGGACCGTGCACTGAAGGTGTGTCACATTGTTCCATCCTCAACACGAAGCAGGGCTTCACATGGCCAAAAGGCTGTATCCTCACTTGCATAAGAGCACTGAACTCCTCTGTCCACCGTCAATGTCTGCCTAGTGGGGATGGTGGGCTGAAGAGCAGCCTGTGCGTGATCCTCTGCATGCAGGTGTACCCAACGTACGACTTTGCCTGCCCCTTTGTGGATGCCTTCGAGGGCGTGACCCACGCGCTGCGCACCTCAGAGTACAAGGTCAGTGGGCGGCGGCTGGCCCCTGTGTGCCCTGTGCATTCTGGACAGGGTCAAGAATATGTGGGTTTGGGTGGTCCAGATGCGTGCATGTATGTGCATATGCTGGGTGGCTGAAGCAGCCATTCCAGGCCACAGACAGCTCATCAAGTCACTCTTGATCCTCCCCATCCTTCATGTTCGCGCAGGACCGTGAGGACCAGTACTACTGGGTCCTGCGAGAGATGCAGAAGGTTTGGCCGGGCCTCCCCCATGTCAACATGTGGGACTACTCCAGGTGGGTTGCCTTCCTGCAGAGCTGGGACTGTTCTGATCTGTTCTCTTCTGCTTTTCTTCCCAGGAGGCACACAATCCTCTGTGCTGCTGCTGCTGCTGCTGCTTGCGCTCTTGTGCATCTGTTGTACCGCCTAACATCCATCCTGAGCCTTGGCTGCATTGACCGGCTGCAAGCAGGATCCACTGTGCTGCTGGCACTGCTTGCGCTCAGTGCATCAGTTGCACTGCATCACAATTCACCATCCAATCCCCCCAGTTGGTCATGAGGAAAACACGTATTCCGATCAAGCCATGGCGACTTTAATCGTTAACCTCCTACTCATTCTGAACCAACGGGATGGATGAAAAAACGTTGCACTCATGCCCCTGCTGTGCCTGCACTGCTGTCCTTGCTTTTGGCGCCAGCATGTTCAGTATGAAGGCTGTTCATGGTGGCTGCCCAGCATATGGCCAAATAACAGTTTTTTTTCAGAGCTTGGTCCTGCACCCTCCTCCCTCCGTACTCTGCATTGTGTAGGCCCTCACGTTGATGTGTCAGGCTTCCTTGTGAGCATGCATCCACAGTTCCAAGATGGAGGCTGCCCCCCCAGAATACATGTGTTTGCTGCACAGGTCGTTTCCTTGCTTGCTCGGCACTGTGGTTGCCATTTGTTCCACTGCCTGCACTGCAGAATGTGCCTTTGATCCAACCTCCTTCTTGCTTTCCCTTTGCAGCCATCAAAGTGTGAGAAATGTATCAAATCACCCTTCCTCTTTCCCCGCCCCCCCTACGCATAGCTTAGCTTACCTGTGGCCGCCGCACTCCCTCCCAACCGTGCACGCTCCTAGAGTCAGTGATGGCGCACACATGCAGGCTCAACTTCGTGAACACTGTGCTGTCCAAGCGCAAGCTGACGTGGTTTGTGGACACAGGCCGCGTTGATAGCTGGGCGGACCCCCGCATGCCCACGGTACAGGTGAGCGAGCTAGCACCCTTGTCTAGGTGTGGGCCTGCATTGCATGGGCGCACATGGACTTGAGCTCTTGTGCTTTCCCCTTATGCCTGGTATTGCGGGCATGGGTGCTGTTCCTGGGGCCGCAGATGAATCATCAGTGCTGGGAGTCATGGCGTTGTTGTCCTCATGTTTGGAAGTTGTATTCGTGTTTTGGGGAAGGGGTGTGGCCATGTGCTGAGCCGACAAACTGTACCAAAGGATGCACTGTTTCCTCTGCCTCCAAGGAAGGTCGGCACAAACAAACAGACGCTACATCGCACAAACTAGTGCTGTGCACGCACTATGAGTGGTCAGATGTAGCGCGGCAGGGGGGGGGCAGGAGGAGAGGCATGTGTGGGAGGGCAGGCGAACAGTGGCAGGTGGTCACAGGAGCGCGCGCTGTGACGAACCAACTTTTGTTGGCACCAGTCTGACAAACAACAACAACCCATGATGACTCCTTATTTATTGGAGCTGTCCGAGCGCCGCTGCTTGTGTACCATGTCCCTGTCCTGGCGCCTGCCCACCCACCAGCCTGCAGCATAAGCTGCATCCAGAACTTAACAGCTGTTGGGCCGTCATGCCTGCTGCACACCCTATCACCTGTGCGCTCCAACCCTAGGAGCAATTCCCAGTGCCTGTATTGCGTGGGCCCCTGAGTCCTCTTCTGTGAACCTGTGGGCCTGCCTGTGTTGTCGCGCCAAAAGCCTGCAGAGCCCTGCAGCTGCGTTGGAAGTCCCTGTCATCTTAACGCAGCCCTTGTGTGCTAGCCCTCACCCGCATTGCTGCACACACGCAAGCGCATGCATGTGATCGGTTTTTAAAGGAGTTTAAAACGTCCAATCATCCAAATTTTTACGTAGAATGAATGTTATTCATCTTGTTCAAACACGTAGACGGATTTTGTGCAAAAAACGCACTCACATTCCTTTGCTGTGCGCTATTGCAGGGCATCCTGAGGCGGGGGCTGCGGATTGAGGCTTTGAGAGAGTTCATCCTGCAGCAGGTGAGCAGTGCACGATTGCATCCAGTTGTGTCCCTGTTGCACACCCTGTGCGTGGCTGCTGTCCTTGCACAGAGGCAACACTTGACTCACAAGCTTCCCAACTGTTTGCACTAGGGTTGGAACATGTGTGTGGTTTCTGCGTTGATTGCATGCCCTGCATGTTTTGCATTTGCCATTTGTATGAGTGCTGGATGAGGTGTGCATGCAGGGCACCTTATCTACCCTCAGGAAATGCGGCCCCTGTCAGCAGGTGGTGCCTGCAATTTGCTAGAAACCCCATGAACATGCATGTCTAGAGGTTGCTTTTTCGTGCATCCTTGAATGCCTACCTGCGCGTGTCTTTCCGTGTGTTGCATGTCTTATTGCCAAAGCACTCCCCGATCTCACTTCCTTTAACCGATGCCCTGCTGCCCCGGCCAGCCAGCCAGCCAAGGATGATACAACCAAAATCCAACGCTGATACAGCATGATTGATTAACAAAACGAGCTTTTTAATACTGAGGCTTGTTGTGCTGAGCTGGGGCAGCTCCTATTAACCTGCCCTTGATTGCTTCTGACGTGCATGCGCATAGCCTGGCCGCATGGCTGGCAAGACTGCTCCCCACGACAGTGCTTTTGCCTGGGTTGAGATAACACCTGGATGCATTAAGGCATGCCTTCCTCCTCTCCCTTGAGTTGCATCACCATGGTGGTTCATGCAAAGCAACTCAGGGTGGGGTCGTGCAAACACAAGTGCACTGCTTTTGAAGCTTAAACTTGCGTCATGCACGGCTGTCTGCAATTCATGAGCATGAGTGGAAAGGGCGCAGTAGGCTTTGGCAGATGATGATAATCACAACAAATGGGTAATTTGCGTCCGACTCTGATGGGGACATCTATGCCTTCTGATGCCACCAGGCCCCACCCTTGCCACAGCCGCAGCAGTGCACTCCACCATACAGCGCCGGACCTCACCGGGCACCACTCACACTTGTTGTGCTGGCCTCCACCCTGCCAGGACTGCGCGTGCATGATCTGTTTGAGCAACCGGGCGTGCTTCAGAAGGGGGGGGGGGGG
>LFIK01001080.1_pt1 | contig 21221 bp, 18 predicted proteins | sample 643401 | NCBI WGS metagenome assembly LFIK01 (sample SAMN03777447, study PRJNA286221) | soda lake metagenome | biome: soda lake; feature: Kulunda steppe; material: water; isolation source: sample T5-Br brine of Lake Tanatar-5 | place: Russia: Kulunda steppe | collected 2010-07
GGACCGAGGTGACGGGCGTCCGCCGGTGACGTCCTCCGGTGAACCGGGTCAGGGCCGAGAGGCAGCAGCCCTAAGCCGTTCTCGGGCGGGTGCCGATCACGGGCGCCCGTCGCCTGGCTCCGTCGGGACGCCCCGGTCTCGTCCGTGGGATGGGCCACCGATGGAGCCCGCGGCGACGGCTTCAGCGTCACCGGCCGCCGCTACGGTGCCGGGGTCCGTGCGGGTCCGATCACCAGGTGAGGGGAAGCAGGGTGGCCTACGTCTCGCTGTACCGGCGCTACCGACCCCGCACCTTCGAGGACGTGGTGGGGCAGGACCATGTGACGCGCACCCTGGCCAACGCCCTGGAGGAGGACCGCCTCTCCCACGCCTACCTGTTCACCGGCCCGCGGGGGACCGGTAAGACCTCCACGGCGCGCATCCTGGCTGCCGCGATCAACTGCGAGCAGGGTCCGACGCCGACGCCGTGCGGCGTTTGCGAGCACTGCACCTCGATCACCGACGGCAACGCCGTGGACGTGATCGAGTTGGACATGGCCTCCCACGGCGGGGTCGATGACGCCCGTGAGTTGCGTGACCGTGCGCTGTTCGCGCCGGCCCGGGCGCGCCGCAAGGTCTACATCCTCGACGAGGTCCACATGGCCTCGACCGCGGCGTTCAACGCGCTGCTGAAGCTGATCGAGGAACCGCCCGGCCACGTGCTCTTCGCGATGGCGACCACCGACCCGCAGAAGGTCATCCCGACGATCCTGTCCCGTGTCCAGCGCCTCGACCTGCGTCGGGTCCCCGCCGCCGAGGTGGCGGCACACGTGCGGTGGGTGTGCGACCAGGAGGCGTACTCGATCGAGGAGGGTGCGGTCGAGGCGGTGGTGCGCGCCGGCGATGGGTCCGTCCGGGACACGCTGTCGATCCTGGAGCAGGTCCTGGCCTACGCGGGGACGGAGGTCACCGCTGACGCCGTGGCGCAGACGCTGGGCACCAGCCCCACCGAGCGGGTCATGGAGCTCATCGAGCACCTTGGTGCCCGTGACCTGGCCGGGTGTCTCGGCCTGGTCCAGCGCCTCCTGGACGAGGGGCATGACCTGCGCCGGTTCACCCTCGACCTGGTGCAGCACGTCCGTGACCTGCTGGTCCTCCAGGTCGCCCCCGACGACCCGGATCTGGTGGATGCCACGGACGAGCGTCGTCGGCGTCTGCTCGCGCAGACGCAACTGCTGCCCGCGGACCGGCTCCTGCGGATGGTCGGCCTGCTCGCCGACACCGTGGTGGAGCAGCGACAGGGATCCCCACGCCTGCCGTTGGAGCTGGTCCTGGCCCGGCTGGCCGTCCCAGCTGCCGACGGCGATCTGGCTGCGCTCGCCGACCGGGTGGCGGCGCTGGAGGCTGGTGGGGTGGCCTCCACCTCGACGACCGCGGCGCCGGGCAAGCCGGCGCCCGCCCGGGAGCGCGCCCCGGACCCGGAGCCTGCGGCCCCTCAGGAGCCCGCCCCTGAGCCTGCGCCGACGCTTGCGCCGACGCCTGCCCCGGCTGCAGAGCCGGCTCCTGCTCCTGCCCCTGAGCCTGCTCCGGAACCATTGCCAGCGCCCGCTCCGGAACCGACCGCGGATGCGGTCCCCGCTCCGACACCTGAGCCGGAAGCGGAACCGGCCCCCGCGCCCGCTCCCGCATCGGAACCGGCCCAAGAGCCAGCGCCCGCTCCCGCACCCGAGCCTGGCGCAGAGCCCGCACCTGCTCCCGATCGCGAGCCCGCCGCACCCGCCAGCCCACCCGAGACGTCTCCCGGCAGCAACCCGCAGGAGGCTCCCCTCGAGGTCGTGGAGCAGCACTGGGCCGCGGTGCTCGAGCTGCTCAAGCAGTCGTCGCGACGTCACCACGCGATCTTCGAGCCGGCGGTCCCCATCGCGGTGTCCCGGGGCATCCTCACCCTGCGCTACGGGCGGCGGCACGCCGCCTTCCACGCCAAGCAGGCTCGGGGTGGGGAGCTCAGCGGGGCGCTCACGGCAGCGGTCGAACGCGCGTGCGGTCTGCGTCTCAGGATCGACGTCGAGGTGGAGGGTGAGCCGTCGGACCGGCGCCCGCTGCCGCCCTCGGTCACCCCCGATGACGCGCGTACCCCCGTGCTCGACGATCCGGCGCCGCAGGCCAGCGTCGAGCCGTCGGCCCCCGCGGCCGATGCGTCGGAGGAGGGACTGGCGGTACGTGAGGCGGAGCAGCAACGTGATGCGGTCGTCGAGGACGTGGACGCCCTGCTGCAGCGCGAGCTCGGCGCGGAACTGCTGGACGAGCGGCCCGCGGGGGACGACCAGGCCTGAGCAGGCGGCGTGGCCGCCCTGGGTACGCTGCGGGCGCAGCCGGCGTGGTGGGTCCTGCCCGACCCTGCTGGCTGCTCGAACCTGATCGCCGAGGCGATCCACAGCGCTGAAGGGGCGGTCGAGGGTGTACGAGGGTGCGGTACAGGACCTGATCGAGGAGCTGGGTCGTCTACCCGGTGTGGGTCCGAAGAGCGCCCAGCGCATCGCCTTCCACCTCCTGCAGGTCGAGAGCGCCGACGCGCAACGCCTGGCGGACGCGATCACCCGCGTGAAGGCGACGATCCGGTTCTGTGCGCGGTGCTGGAACGTCAGCGAGGCGGAGGAGTGCCGGATCTGCCAGGACCCCCGTCGCGATCCGGCGGTGCTGTGCGTGGTGGAGGAGCCCCGTGACGTGCTCGCCATCGAGCGCACCCGGGAGTACCGGGGGCGCTACCACGTGCTCGGTGGTGCCATCTCACCGATCGACGGCGTCGGTCCGGAGGAGCTCCACGTCAAGGAGCTGCTCGCACGGATCGGGACCGAGCCCGTGGAGGAGCTCATCCTCGCGATGAACCCGAACGTGGAGGGTGAGGCGACCGCCTCGTACCTCTCGCGGTTGCTCTCCGTCCACGAGGTCCGGGTCACCCGGCTGGCGAGCGGGCTGCCGGTCGGGGGGGACCTGGACTACGCCGACGAGGTCACCCTCGGTCGGGCCTTCGTCGGACGCCGCGAACTGGGGGCATGACCGGCCGTTGACGACCAGGACCGGGGCGCTGGGCCCTGGGAGACGATGTCGTCGTCGCGTCGTCAGAGGGCGTTGGAGCCCAGCGCGATCGCCGTCGCCGTCAGCACGGCTGCGAGCAGGCTGAACACCAGCAGCCTGGTCTGGGTGTCGACCCGCTCCGCGACGTGCGCGGTGATCCGATCACCGAGGGCGTCGAAGCGCAGCTCCATCACCTGCGCGAGGTGGTCGATGCGATCGTTGGTCCTCGTCACGGTCCCGCGGAGCTCGCGGAGCTCGCCCTCCACCGCGTTGACGCGCCGGCCGAGCCCGTCGACATCGGTGCGCAGCCCGTCGACGTCCACGCGCAGCTCGTCGACATCGCTGCGCAGTGCCAGGAGGTCCTCCCGGCGCGCGAGCGCGTCCCATGGCACGGGGGGCAGGTGCTCCATCAGCGTCGCCGCCTGGTCAGCGCCGAGCAGTTCCTCAAGCCTGGCTGCAAGCTCGTGCCGCTCGCGTTCCGATGCGTTCATGGTGCCACCTCGTCGTCACCCTGGCCAGACACAGCTCCCCGGCGACGGAGTATGTCGCGGCCTGTGCGGGAGCCGGATGCGGGTCGTGTGCAGCCTGTGGACAGCCCGGTACGGCGCGGGTTGGGACCTGCGCTCGGCCGCCGGTTGGGACCTTCGCCGGCAGCACCTGACCCAGGTCCCGGCCGCTGCGCCCTACCCTCGCCCGGTGGTGGGTGAGCGGCCACCTCGATGTCCCCGCTCAGGACGGCAGGACCGGAGCCAGCGTGGCCATCGTGGTGCAGAAGTACGGCGGCACCTCCGTCGGGGACGTGGACCGGATGAAGCGGGTCGCGGACCGGATCTCCCGGACCCATCGGGATGGGAACCAGGTCGTGGTGGTCGTCTCAGCCATGGGCAAGACCACCGATGACCTGGTGACCATGGCGGCGCGGATCAGTGAACGGCCACCGGAGCGTGAGTTGGACATCCTGCTCACCTCGGGTGAGCGGATCTCCATGTCGCTGCTCGCGATGGCCCTCCACGACCGGGACGTCCCGGCCAAGTCCTTCACCGGCTCACAGGCCGGCATCATCACCGACGCCGTCCACGGCAAGGCCCGGATCGTCGACATCACCCCCGGCCGGGTGCAGCAGGCTCTCGACGGTGGCAACGTGGTGATCGTCGCCGGCTTCCAGGGCGTCAGCCAGGACACCAAGGACATCACCACCCTCGGCCGTGGCGGGTCCGACACCACGGCGGTGGCACTGGCTGCGTCCTTGGGTGCGGACGTGTGCGAGATCTACACCGACGTCGACGGGGTGTTCACCGCCGATCCGCGGATCGTGCCCGGAGCGCACAAGCTCGACCGCATCTCCTACGAGGAGATGCTCGAGATGGCGGCGCAGGGGGCCGGCGTGCTGCAGGTGCGCAGCGTGGAGTTCGGTCGCAACCACGACGTACGCATCCATGTGCGTTCGTCGTTCAGCTACGCAGCCGGCACCTGGGTCGGCCCGAAGGAGGACATGGTGGAGGACGCGATCATCTCCGGTGTCGCCCACGACACCTCGGAGGCCAAGCTCACGATCCAGCAGGTCCCGGACCGGCCCGGCGTCGCGGCGCGGCTGTTCTCCTCCCTCGCGGAGGCGAACATCAACATCGACATGATCGTGCAGAACATCTCCGCGGAGGGACGCACGGACATCTCCTTCACCCTGCCCCGGGGGGAGACCCTGAAGGCGCGTGGGGTACTGGAGCCTCTGGCCGATGAGGTCGGTGCCGCCGGGGTGAAGGTCGACGAGGACATCGCCAAGGTGTCGCTGGTCGGCGCCGGCATGAAGACCCATCCGGGCGTCGCGGCGAAGATGTTCGGGTCGTTGTCGGCGGCCGGGGTGAACATCGAGATGATCTCCACCTCCACGATCCGTGTCTCCGTGGTGGTCTCCCGCGACGATGTGGAGACCGCCGTCCAGGCCGTCCACGCGGTGTTCGGGCTCGGCGATGACAGCCTGCCCGTCGAGGAGGCCTGACCATGGGTGCAAGGATCGCGATCGTCGGCGCCACCGGCGCGGTCGGCGAGGAGATGCGTCGCCAGCTCGTCCGCAGGGACTTCCCGCTGGAGGGTGAACCGGTCCTCCTCGCCTCCGAGCGCTCGGCCGGCAGACGGCTGCCCTTCGGTGCCGGCGAGGTGGAGGTCCGCGCTATCACCCCGGAGGCCTTCGACGGCGTGGACATCGCCCTGTTCTCCGCCGGTGGGAGCCGTTCGAAGGAGTGGGCCCCCGTCGCGGCGGAGCGGGGTGCGGTGGTCATCGACAACTCCTCGGCCTTCCGCCAGGACGAGGACGTGCCGCTCGTGGTCTCCGAGGTGAACCCGGAGGCCATCACCCGTCGACCCCGCGGCATCGTGGCCAACCCCAACTGCACCACCATGGTGCTCATGGTCGCCGCGAAGCCACTGCACGCGGCCTTCGGCCTGACCGAGATGGTGGCGACCAGCTACCAGGCGGCCGGTGGGGCCGGGCGGACGGGCATCGAGGAGCTGCTGACACAGAGCCGTGCGATGTTGGAGCAGGCCGACGAGCTGGTCACCGACGGCGCAGCCGTGGAGTCCGGGGTTGACCCGGAGACCTTCTCCAAGGCGATCGCCTTCAACGTGCTCGCGCACTGCGGGTCCTTCACCGACGAGCGCTACACCGACGAGGAGTGGAAGCTCGTCCGCGAGTCCCGCAAGATCCTCGACCTGCCGGCGCTCAGGGTCTCGCCCACGTGCGTGCGCGTGCCCGTGGTCGTCGGCCACGCCATCGCGGCACGGCTGTCCTTCACCGAGCCCGTCGAACGGGACGCCGCCCTGGCCGCGCTGGCTGCGGCGCCGGGACTGGTCGTCGAGGACGGCACCGGTCAGGGCGATGAGCAGCTCGCCTACCCGACCCCGCTCGCCTCGGCGGGGCGCGACGAGGTGCTGGTCGGCCGGGTCCGCAAGGACCTCGCCGACCCCCACAGCCTGAACCTGTGGGTGGTGGGCGACAACCTGCTGAAGGGCGCTGCGCTCAACACCGTCCAGCTGGCCGAGCTGATCGTCGCCGAGGGTTGACCACCCCGCTCACGGCCGCGCCGGGTCCAGCGTGCCGCAAGCGCACGGGCTCGCCTGGCACTTCGGGCAGCCTGTCCCGTAGCGGCGTGACACCTCGGTGTCGAGGTCGACGTCGCACAGCTCGGCCAGGCTCACGAGCCACGCCAGGACGTCGGTGAACTCCAGGACCTGCTCCTCGCGGCCCTGGCGCCGGATGGCGCGGGACAGCTCACCGACCTCCTCGATGAACCAGCCGAAGGTGGCGTCGACGCCGCGGGCGCGGTCCTGCGCGCCGTAGGTGCGTGCGATCACGGACTGGAGCTGGTGGATCTCCACCCGAACCTCCTCCTGCGCCGGCGCGCACGCCTGCAGCGACAACAGCGAACGCGCGGCCGTAGGGGCCGCGCGTCCGCTGTGCGTGGATGGTCGGGATGGCCGGATTCGAACCGGCGACCTCCTCGTCCCGAACGAGGCGCGCTAACCAAGCTGCGCTACATCCCGGTGGGTGTCCACCCGCGAGGGCGGCCGGGAGCGTACACACCGCGCTCGCCGGCTGCGAACCGCAGGCCGCCGGCGGGCCGGCATGCTCAGGCGGTGAGCTCGAGCAGGGTCGCCTCCGGGCGGCAGGCGAACCGGAAGGGCGCGTAGGGGCTGTGGCCGAGGCCAGCCGAGACGTGCAGCGGTCGTGCACGGTGGGTGGACAGCCCCCGGGCCTGGTCAAGGGGGAGGTCGCAGTTGGCGACCAGCGCACCGATGCCCGGCAGGCGGACCTGACCGCCGTGGGTGTGGCCGGCCAGGAGCAGGTCGTGGCCGGCGTCGACCAGCACGTCCAGGGCGTCGAGGTAGGGCGCGTGCACCAGACCCAGGTGGAGATCCGCGTGGGCGTCCGCGTCGGGTGTCACCACCGCGGCCGGCGGGAGATCCGTCGGGTCGAGGTGGGGATCGTCGAAGCCACCGGCGAGCACGCTGCCACCGGCGGTCTCCACCCGTGTGACCTCACCGCGCAGGGTGCGGTAGCCCGCGACCGACAGCCGCTCCACCAGCCGATCGGTGTCGAGGGGGACACCGGGCGTGCGGCGCTCGGGCTGGGTCAGGTAGCTCCACGGCGCCTTGATCACGGGGCCGTACATGTCGTTGCTGCCGAGCACCGCCAGACCGGGCCGACCACGGGAGGTGAGCGGCGCCAGAGCTGCGGCGGCCAACTCCTCCGCATCAGGGCCACCGAGCAGGTCCCCGGTCGCCACGACCAGGTCGTGGTCGAGTTCCTCCAGTGCGTGCAGGAACGCCACCCGGTGATCCTGGCCGGGGATCAGGTGGAGGTCGGTGACGTGGAGGATCCGCAGCGGGCTACCGGGGCGACGCAGGGCGCCCTCCACCCGAAGCCGGGATAGTCGGTACCAGCGGCGCTCGATCAGGGTCCCGTAGGCGACGCATGCGGAGCCGAGGAGCCCGACGGCGGCCAGGCCGCGGGTCAGCGTGCCGCTCACGCGTCGTCCTGGTCGTCGTCCTGGTCATCGCCCGGGTCCTCGTCCTCCGGCTCGTCGGGCTCGTCGGGCTCGTCCGGCTCCTCGGGCTCCTCGGGCTCCTCCGGCTCCGGTGGCGGGACCCCGATCAGCAGGACGATGCGGTGGTCGTCATCCTCGGGGTCCACGCGCGTGCCGACGCCGGGTTCCACGCCGACCACGGTGTCGACCGCGTCCTCATCCTCGACCGGGACCTCGCGGGAGAACAGGTTCCGGAAACCTGCCTCACCGAGCACCTCCGCTGCTTCAGCCAGCGTGAGCCCGATCACGTCCGGGATGGCAGGCGGCTCACCGGTCCCGTCGGAGATCTCCAGGGTGATGATGGAGCCCAGGGGTTGGCGGGTTCCTGCCTCCGGTGTCTGACCGACGAAGGTGCCGGCGGGGCGGAAGTCCTCGACCTCGACGGAGGCGTAGCGGAAGCCCGCGGTCAGTGCGATGTCTTCGGCCTCCTCCTCGGTCTCTGCCTGCAACAGGTCCGGAACGGGCGCGGTCGGCAGCGGACCAGGGTCGGGGAAGTCCTCCGGCTCGTAGCGCTCGACGACGGTCGACATGTAGTCGGTCCACATCGGCGCAGGGAGGGTTCCGCCGAAGACCCGGCTGTAGTTCTGCCCGGCGATGGTGACGTCGCGGAGGAGCTGTGTGTCGCTTGAGGGGCGTCGGCACACGCGGGGGTTGTCCTCCCGCACCCGTGCCTCACCGCAGGCCGCAAGGGCCTGTTCCTCACTTGCGAACACCCGGTCGTTGTTGGGGTAGCCGATCCAGGCGGCGGTGGCCAGTTGGCGGATGAAGCCGACGAACCACGCGTCGCGGTTGTCGTTGGTGGACCCGGTCTTGCCGCGGGTGGGCCACTGCCCCAGGTTGGCGCCGGGGGCGGTGCCGCCCTCCTCGACGGGCCCGGCGAGCAGATCGACGGCGCGGTCGGCGATGTCGGTGTCGATGACCCGCTCGCACTCGCCGTTGTGCTCCCAGATGATGCGCCCGTCGGGGCCCTCGATGCGCTCGATCGGGTAGGGCGCGCAGTACTCGCCGCGGTTCGCCAGGGTCGCGTAGCCCGAGGCCATGGACAGCGGCGAGATGTCCGTGGCGCCCAGGGAGAGCGGACAGACGATGTCTTCTTCATCTCCCACGGGGTACCCGCTCAGGCGCAGGAAGGTGTCGGCGACCCGCTGTGGCCCGGTGTCACCGATCAGCAGGGCGTGGTAGACGTTGCTGGAGCGGGCCATCGCCTCGTACATGTCCAGGATGTCGTCGCCACCGGTGTTGCGGGGCTCCCACAACCCGCTGGAGGTGCTGGAGTCAGGGCACCCCTCGATGGGTCGTGGACCGCGGGCGTCCAGGGTGGTGCCTGCGGAGATGCCGTCCTCGAGGGCGGCGACCGCGACGAAGGGCTTGAAGGCGGAGCCCGGCTGACGCCCGGAGGAGCCCATCCCGGTCACGGCGGCGTTGACCTGGGTGCGATCGCACAGCAGCTCACCGCTGTCGAGCTCGTCCGCCCACCGGCCGTCCTCGAGACAACTGCCGAACTCGTAGGGGCCGAGCGCCAGGGTCCGGATCGCGCCGGTGCCGGGCTCGACGGAGACGATCGACCCCATCGGCGCCCGTGCGACCTCCTCGGGTCCGGCGTCCTCGGTGAGCAGGGCGCGGCGCAGCGCGGCCTCGGCCTCCGCCTGCATCTCGAGGTCGAGGGTGGTGTGGATCCGCAGGCCGGACTGGAAGACCGTGCGGCGCCGCTCCTCGAAGGTCGCGCCCATCGCCTCCAGCGCCTCGACCTGTGTCCCGAGCGCGCCCGCGACCCTGTCCTGCACCAACAGTTGCGCGATCCAGTCGCTCCAGTAGGGGTTGGAGGGGGGTGGGGGCTCGGAGATCTCCACCTCGAGGGGCTGGTCGATCGCTGCCTGGGCCTGGGCCGGGGTCACGAAGCCGTGCGTCGCCATCTGCCGCAGCACGATGTTGCGGCGCGCCTCGGCGTTCTCCGGGGAGTTGATCGGGTTGTTGGCCTCAGGAGCCCGGAGGAGGCCGGCGAGCATCGCCGCCTCGCCGAGGGTGAGGTCGGCGATGTCCTTGGAGAAGTACCGGTCGGCGGCCGTGCCCAGGCCGTAGACCCCGACGCCGAAGTAACTGCGGTTGAGGTAGCGCTCGAGGATCTCCTCCTTGGAGAACTCCTCCTCGAGCTGGATCGCGTAGATCGCCTCCTCGAGCTTGCGTGCCAGGGTCTGCTCCGGGCTGAGGAAGGTCATCTTGACGTACTGCTGGGTGATGGTCGAGGCCCCGGACTCGATGCCGCCGGCGCGGAAGTTGGTCAGCGCCGCGCGGGCGATCGCGAGGTGGTTGACGCCCTGGTGCTCGAAGAAGTCGGCGTCCTCGGTCGCCAGCACGGCGTCGATCGCGACCTGCGGCACGTCGTCGAGCTCGACCGGGACGCGGTTCTCCTCGAAGTTCAGCTCGGCTAGCTCCGTACCGTCCGCGGCGTAGACGTAGGAGTTCTGGGGCGGGGTGTCCGCCTCGCCGAGCGGCGGCACGTCGAGCACGTCGCTGCGCACCATGGCCAGCAGCCGGTCGAGAGCGAGCGCCCCGGGAAGGAACATGGCCCCGATCAGCACGCCCGTGGCCGCGATGATCAGGACGATCAGGACGATCCGGGCCGTGATGGCACCCAGACGTCCCGCGACCCGGAGCCCGAGCGGCGTCGCGCTGTGCTGGTTCACCCTGGACCTCGGTGGTTGCGACGGCAGGGCCATGTGAGGTCGGACGTCGCTGGCGTGGCGGTGGTTGCCGACCGGTTCGGTGCCACACGGCCCCTCCCAGGGTACCGGGCAGGGGCAGCCGGGATCAGAGGTAGCCGCGTGACCCCGGGCGTGACCGTGTGGGCTCGGTGTCCGGTGGCTCCACCTGCTGCTGCAGGTCGCTCGGGGCTTCCTGGAAGGTGCGGCCGCCGAAGCGGTCGCGGATCTCACCGTCGAGGCGGGCCGCGGTGGCGGCGACGGCGACCACCGCCGTCTGCAGCTCAGGCAGGTCCAGGGTGCCGCCGAGCAGGGTGTGGCGCAGCCACACGGCCTCGTGCTGGGGCTCGTAGCTGAAGGCGCCGAAGCCCAGGGTGTGGTTGGTGGTCAGCAGGAAGTGGCCGAGCTCCGCGCTGTAGGGCACCTCCAGGTTGGTTACGGAGAACACCCCCACCTGCGGGCCGACCGGGCTCCCGGCCACGGTGACGAACACCCGAGCATCGTCGTGGGTGAAGGTGATGTTGCCGAAGGCGTCCACCTCGTGCCCGCCGAGGGTCGATCGGAGCAACCCGCTGACGTGCTCCCGGAGGTCCTCCGGGTCGAGGAACACCCCGGTGCGTCGAGGTGGGCGCGGGCCGCTCTGGCGGTGCCCGAGCTCCGACAGCGCCGTGCCCGGCGGTGCGGGTGTCCCGGTGCGCTGCAGCTGCTCGTCGTCTGGCTCGCGGTCGTCAGCCCGCTCGTGGTCGTCGCGATCGTCGGTGCCGCTCACCGCGTCCTCCCGGTCGTCGCGGTCCTGGTGGCCGTCGCGGCCTGGTCTGCCGCTCATCGGGTCCTCCCCGTCGACAGGGTGGCGGCGATCGCTGCCAACCCGTCGAGGTCGTGGACATCACCGTCGAGCAGTGGCACCTCCACCAGCGCCGCCACCTCGACCCCGAACAGCCCGGCCGCGACGTCACGGCGCTGACGTGCTGCCAGGTTGCGCACGTCACCGAGCAGCTGCAGTGCCCCGGCGACCGCCACCTCGTCGCTGTTCGCGCGCTCGAGGTCCTCGGGGGACTCGGGGTCGATCCCGGCGGCCTCCTGCAGGCTGCGCACCGCACGGGTCAGCCCGGCGTCGGAGGGGTCGCGGGGCACCTCGGGCCGGATGCGGTTGACGACGACCCCGGCCGCGTGCAGGCCCTCCTGTTCGAGGCGCTCGAGGAAGAAGCGGGCTTCCCTGAGCGGGGGTGGCTCGGCGGAGGTGACCACCACGAAGCGCGATCGTGGGTCACGCAGCAGGGCGAGGACCTCCTCCGCGCGCTGCTTGAAGCCGTCGTACATGCCCTCGAAGTCCCGGAAGAAGTCCGCGAGGTCCTGCAGCAGCTCCATGCCGGTCACACGTCCGGCGACGCGCATGAAGGCCGTGGCGCCTGCGCCGACCACCTTGCCGAGGCCGCGGCCTGCCGCCACCCCCGGCTTGAGCAGCAGCTTCAGGAGCCGGCCCTCGAGGAAGGAGGTCATCCGTGTCGGGGCGTCGAGGAAGTCCAGCGCCGAGCGGGTCGGCGGTGTGTCGATCACCAGCAGGTCGAAGTCGCCCTCGTCGTGGAGCTCGTGCAGCCGCTCCATCGCCATGTACTCCTGCGTCCCGGACAGCGTCGAGGAGAGCTGGCGGTAGATGCGGTTCGAGGTGATCGCCTCCGCCTCCTCCGGGGAGGTGGCGTGCCGGTGGATCAGCCGGTCGAAGGTGGTCTGCATGTCCAGCATCATCGCCCACAGCTCGCCGCCCGCGGCGAGCTGCTCCGGGGGGATAGGGACCTGGGTGGGCTCGTCGTCGAGGCCCTCGAGGCCCATGGCCTGAGCGAGCCGGCGTGCCGGGTCGATGGTCAGCACCAGCGCCCTGCGTCCCTGCTCGGCGGCCGCCAGGCCGAGCGCCGCGGCGGTGGTGGTCTTGCCCACCCCGCCCGCGCCCGTGGCGACGAGGATGTGGGCCTCGGTGATGGCCGTGTCGAGGGAGGTGGCGGCAGCCTGCACACGCGGCGTCACACCCGCCCTCCCGCGACCGTCGCGTAGCCGGTGGCATCGAGGCGCTCCCCGGCCCGGGGACCGTCCTCCCCCACCTGCAGCGCCAGGACGTCGGCGAGCACCTCCAGATCTTCCGCCCCGAAGGTGTTGCCGGCCAGCAGCGGCATGCCGAGCACCGCCGCACCCGCGGACTCGAGCTCAGCGCGCAGCGCGGCCTGATGCTGCTGACGTGCGATGTGCGCCCCGGCGAGGTCCAGGGCCAGCTGTGCCGTGCGGCCGGACATCCGCGCACCGTGCGCAGCCACCTGCTCACGGAACCGCTCCGCACCGAGGGCCACCAGTCGGTCGTGTGACGCACGGTCCAGACGGGGCAGGGTGATCTGGTTGGCCAGGACGGGGCCGGTGGCGATCCCGGCGGTGGTCAGGGCGCTGATGCCCTCGGTGGTCTCACGGACCGGCATCTCCTCCAGCAGGGTCACGATGATCGCCTGCACCCGTCGGGGGTCGGTGAGCATCTCCTTGATCTGCCCGGCCTGCCGGCGGATGGGGCCGACCCGGACGATGTCGGTCACCGCCTCGGGCGCCTGCAGGAAGGGGACGATGCGTCCGGTCGGTGGTGCGTCCACGACGATGAGGTCGTAGGCGCGTCGGCCGTCGGGTCGGCGGCGGGCCTCGATCTCGTACAGCTTGCCGACCAGCAGCAGGTCACGCAGCCCCGGCGCCGCGGTGGTCACGAAGTCCAGCGCGTTGGACCGCTCCATCATCCACTGGACGCGCTTGAGACCGTAGAACAGCTCCAGGTACTCGTAGACCGACTCCGCCGGGTCGATGGCCGAGCCCCACAGCCCCGGCCGGAACTCCCGCTCGGCGTAGTCCCAGGGCTGGGTGCCGAAGACCCGGCTGAAGCCCTGCCGCCCCTCCACCTCGATCAGCAGCGTGCGCCGACCGGACGCCACCCCGGCCAGGGCCAGCGCGGCCGCCGCCGTCGTCTTGCCCACCCCACCCTTGCCGGTCACGATGGCCACGTGCGGTCCGAGCAGCGCGTCGTACCCCTCGAGTGACGGGATGCTGCTGCGCATCGGGACGGGTCCTGAGTCGGGGTGGGTGACCGCAGCGGGTCGGTCAGGGCGTCGGTGAGCCTAACGGTGCTGACCGACGACGTTCGTCGTCGGTGCCGGACCTGGGTGATGGGTGCCGCTACCACGTCCTGGACGTGGGGCCGGCCGAGGCCTGGTCGGTGCCGCGTCCGGGACCGATACGGCGGGGCGGGGTGGCTACCCTTGCCGCCATGACGCGCCCGCACGCGGCCATCAGCCGCTCCCTCGCCCTCGCCGCGTTCGTAGCAACGCTACTCGCGGTCGTCCTGCCCGCCACCGCCGTGTGGGCGCAGGAGGACACGTCCGCGGCCACCTCGGTGGAGATCCTGCCCCTGCGGGGTGGCTTCATCGACCCGCCCGTCTCGGCCCAGATCCGCGACGTGCTGGAGGTGGCGGTGCGTGACGGCTCCGACCTGGTGATCCTGCAGTACAGCTCCGGAGGCGGGGTCTCGGTCGACATGGACGACCTGCTGCGGGAGATGGACGCCGCACCGGTACCCATCGCCACGCTGATCGGGCCCCTGGGGACCTCGGCGGAGGCTGTCGGGGCCGCGGGGCTGCTGTGGCTGGCCTCCGATATCCGGGCGATCTCAGCGGATGCGTCCGTGGGGCCGCTCGATCCCGTCGACCTCGCCGACATCGACGGCAGCTATCCCGTTCCGACGCGTACGGAGGCCTTCGTGACCGCCGCGGGCGCGGAGACGGAGCTGGTGCCGGCGCTGCTCGAGGAGGCGGTCCCTGCCGAGCGCTTGAACGAGGCGGGCCTGGTCACGGTGACGGCCCAGGGGCTGGAACCCCTGCTGGTGGAGCTCGACGGGGTCAGCGTCGGCGGCACGACCCTGACCATCCAGCCCGACCAGGTCGAGGTGCGTTTCCACTCCCTCGGCCTCGTCCGTCGGCTGCTGCACGCGGCCACCACCGCGCCCTTCATCTACCTGCTGCTGGTGGTCGGCATCGGCATGCTGCTGTTCGAGGTGTTCCAACCGGGCTTCGGGGTCGCGGGGCTGGCGGGGGTGATCACCGCGGCCATCGGTGTCTTCGGGCTGGTGGTCCTGCCGGTCACGTGGTGGGGGGTGTCGCTGGTCGTGCTCGGCCTGCTGCTCTACGCGCTCGACACCGCCATAGCGGGGTTCGGGCCGGTGACGCTGGCCGCCACCGTGGCCTTCGCCGTGGGCTCGGCGAACCTCTACGCCGCGGACGCCCTGGCGCTGCCGTGGTGGCTGATCGCCGGGACCACGGTCACCGCGCTGGTGTTCTTCGTGTTCATCATGACCACCGTGCTGCGGGCGCAGGCCGGCCCCGAGGGGGTCAGCGTCGAGGACCTCATGGGACGCCCGGGCATCGTGCGCTCGGTCCTCAACCCGGAGGGCCACGTCTACATCGACGGCGCCCTGTGGCGGGCCCGCTGGACCGGCGGCACCAAGCGCGCCAAGGTCGGCACGCCGGTCAAGGTGCACGCGGTGGACGGCGCGGTCGTGCTCGTGGAGCCCTACGACGCGCAGGCGGAGACCGGCGCCGGTGCTCCGGGCGACCCCGGCGACGCCGAGGTGGCATCGGCCGGCTCGTCCACCGTGCAGGACGGGGAGCGCTGAACGCGCCACGCGGTCCCCGCTCCACCGCGCACCCCGGCTGCGCTCGCGTTCGTTCGCATCCGCTTGCAGCTAGCGAGCGTGTGAGGGCTAGTGCTCTCGGCTTCCGCCTCGTAGGGTGCGCACCGTGCTGCACGCGCCCGGGAGACGGCGTGCGCAGCAGGGGGAGGCCTGTGCACGCAGAACACCAGGAGTCGATCGGTGCGGCCCGCCTCGCGCTGGTCGGTGAGTCGGTCGATGTCGGCGAGCGGTGGGAGCTGGAGGCACGCTGTCGCGGCGGCGACGGTGGCGTGTTCTTCGGGCCCCACGGCTTCGAGTCGAAGCGGGACCGTGCCGCCCGGGAGGAGGCCGCGAAGGCCATCTGTGCGGCCTGCCCCGTGCTGCTCGAGTGCCGGGAGCACGCGCTGCGCCACGGCGAGCTATACGGGGTCTGGGGTGGCATGGGGGAGGCCGAGCGCCGTGCGCTCCTCGAGCGTCAGGGCAGGGTGGCGCGCGCAGGCTGATCCGCGCACCCGCTGCGACCTCGCCGCGGGTTTGCGCCCGTGCGCCCGGCTCGGCTACCACACTGCGGGTGGTGCCGCGCGCAGGCAGCCGCACCGGACCAGCAACCGAGCCAGAGGAGCACCCGTGACCCGTTGGGAGTACGCCACCGCACCCCTCGTCAGCCACACCCTGCAGCAGATCCTCAACCAGTGGGGCGAGGACGGTTGGGAGCTGGTGACCGTGGTGGAGAACGTCGCCTTCTTCAAGCGACCCAAGGCGTGAGCGACGGCCCTGAGGGACGGCTCGCCGAGCTCGGTCTGCGCCTGCCTGCGGTGCCGTCACCGGCCGCGGCCTACCAGCCGTGGGCATCCTCGGGCCGGCTGATCCTCACCGCAGGCCAACTGCCGGTGGTGGACGGGGCCCTGCAGCGCACCGGGCGTCTGGGCGTCGAGCTCGACACCGCGGAGGGCGCCGAACAGGCCCGTCTCGCGGCGCTGAACCTCCTGGCCGTAGCAGCGGCAGCCGCCGGTGGTCTCGAGCATGTCCGCGTGGTCAAGGTCACGGTGTTCGTCGCCGCAGCCGACACCTTCCACGAGCAGCACCTGGTGGCCAACGGCGCCTCGGAACTGATCGGCGCGGTGCTGGGCCCTGCCGGTGTGCACGCCCGCTCCGCGGTCGGGGTCAGCAGCCTGCCCCTGGGTGCCGCCGTCGAGGTGGAGGCCATCTTCGAGGTGGTGGCGGGGTGAGCTCCGCCGGCGAGCCCGCCGCGCAGCCCCGCCCCGTGGAGCCGGTCGACGCCGTCACGGTGCTGGTCGTGCGCGACGCACCCGCCACCTCGGCTGCGGAGACTGCCGAAGCTGAGCACCTCGAGGTCCTCCTCCTCGAGCGGCACGCCGCCAGCGCCTTCGCGCCTGGCGCGCTGGTCTTCCCCGGGGGCAAGCTGGACCCGATGGACGCCACCCTGCCCGACGCCTGCGTGCGCTGGACGACCCCCGACGCGTGGGCGCCACGGCTGGGCGTGGCCGACGCCGGCCAGGCCCGTGCGATGCTGGTCGCCGCGGTCCGTGAGACCTTCGAGGAGGCCGGCGTGCTGCTGGCCTGCCACGCCGACGGCACCGCCCTGGCCGACCGCCCCCTCCCCGCTGCGGAGGTGGCGGCGGTGCGGGACCGCATGGCCGCACGGGACGGCAGCCACGACTGGGCGGGTTGGCTCCACGGGCACGGTCTGGTGCTGGACCTCGACGCGTTGGCGATGTGGTCGTGGTGGGTCACGCCGGAGGGACTTCCCCGGCGCTTCGACACCCGCTTCCTCATCGCAGCGCTCCCGCCGGGCCAGCACGCCAGCCATGACGCGGTCGAGACCACCGCGATGCGCTGGACCACACCGGCCGCAGCCCTCACCGCGTACAGCACCGGCCAGCTCCACGTGATCTACCCCACGCGCTGCACCCTCGAGCAGCTCGACGCCCACCCCACGGCCGCTGCCGCCGTCCGGGCGGCCCGCGCCGGTGCGGTCGATCTCCGGCGCATCGAGCCCACGGTGGTCCACGTCGACGGCACACCGATGGTGCAGCATCCCGACGGCGGGCCGCCCGCCGCGGTGTGAGGCCGGCACCGCCCCATCCACCCGCAGCAGGGGCGCGAACCCTGGGTGCACGCGCCACAGACGGTGGCGGCGTACCGCGCGCTCTCCGCCAGGGGCCGCCCTCGTGGTGAGCGCGACCTCCGCCGGTGCGTCGTCTCCACCGGCCGCTCCGGCGGCCGCAGCCGGGCCCTGGGATGCCCGCACCTTCCAGGGCCCGGCGCTCGTGTGAGTAGCCTGGGCGCCATGATCGACACACGGCTCCTCACCGACGACCTCGACGCTGTCGCAGCGGCCCTCGGCCGGCGCGGCATCGGACGGGACCACCTCGAGCGCCTGCGTGCGCTCGACGACCGCCGGCGCGCGCTGATCTCCAGCGTCGACCGGGCGCGCGCCGAGCAGCGTGCCGCCTCGCGGGACATCGGTCGCGCCTCCGCCGAGCAGCGCGCCCAGCTGATCGAAGCGGCGCAGTCGCTGAAGGAGGAGGTGGCGCGGCTGGAGTCGGAGCTGGCCGAGGCCCAGGCCGAGCACGCCGCAGCCTTCGCCGCGGTACCGAACCTGCCGCACGCCGACGCCCCCGACGGGGTGGAGGGCGACGGCGTGGTGCTGCGCACCATCGGCCCGCCGCAGCCGCAGATCGACGCGCCGCGCGACCACGTGGAGCTCCTCGAGGCGGCGGACGCCATCGACCTGGCCCGCGGCGCGAAGGTCTCCGGGGCGCGCTTCGCCTACCTCAAGGGCGAGGGCGCACTGCTGGAGTTCGCGCTGGTGCGCTACGCCATCGAGGTGGCGATGCGCCACGGGCACACCCCGGTGATCCCGCCGGTGCTGGTGCGTGAGGAGGCGATGTACGGCACGGGGTTCCTGCCCACCGACGAACAGCAGCTGTTCGCCACCCGTGACGACGACCTCTACCTCGTCGGGACCTCCGAGGTCCCGCTCGCCGGGCTCCACCTCGATGAGCTCCTGGACCCCGAGCAGCTGCCGGTGCGCTACGTGGGCTACTCGCCCTGCTTCCGACGTGAGGCCGGTGCCCACGGCAAGGACACCCGTGGGATCCTGCGGGTCCACCAGTTCGAGAAGGTGGAGCTGTTCTCCTTCGTCGCCCCGGACGCCTCCGACGACGAGCACGAGCGCATCCTCTCCATCGAGGAGGAGATCTTCTCCGGGCTGGAGATCCACGCCCAGGTGGTGGACATCCCCGTCGGTGACCTCGGCGCGTCCGCGGCCAGGAAGTTCGATCTGGAGGCGTGGCTCCCCGGGCAGCAGGCCTACCGCGAGGTCACCTCCTGCTCCAACACCACCGACTACCAGGCGCGGCGGCTGCGGACCCGGATCCGCTCGGCCAACGGGGACAACGTGCTGGTGCACACCCTCAACGGCACGGCGCTCGCGGTCCAGCGGGCGATCATCGCCCTGGTCGAACAGCACCAGCGTGCCGACGGGACCGTGGCCGTGCCGGCAGCGCTGCAGCCGCACCTCGGGCGCGAGGTCCTCTTCGCACGCTGAGGACGCCCAGGACCCGACGCCTGCGCTGCGCCGGTGGGGAGGAACGGCCCTGCCGGTGCCCGTACGTCCGGCGTTAGGGTGGGGGATGGCGCCTGGCGGGAGGCGGGCATGTCCGTGCGGGAGGCTGATGTCGCGGTCGTGGGGGCGGGGCCGGGAGGCCTGTACGCCGCCACCTACGTGGGGCTGCGGGGGTTGCGGGCAGTGGTGCTCGACATCCTGCCGGCTCCCGGGGGCCAGATCACCGCGCTGTATCCGGAGAAGCGGATCCACGACGTCGCCGGGTTCCGGGCGGTGCGCGGCCGCGAGCTGGTGGAGCGGTGCACGGAGCAGTCCGAGGCCGCCGGGGCCGAGCTCCTGCTGGGCACCCGCGCACAGACGCTGGTCGCCGGCGAGGACGGCTTCACCATCGGTACCGAGGACGGTGCCGAGGTGCGCTGCCAGGCGGTGGTCGTCGCCGCCGGGCTCGGCACCTTCACCCCGCGCCGGCTGCCGGACGCCGAACGGTTCGAGGGCGGCGGGGTGTGCTACGTCATCCGTGACCCGGAGGCGTTCCGCGACCAGGAGCTGGTCATCGTCGGTGGCGGCGACGCCGCCGTGGACTGGGCACTGGAGCTCGAGCACATCGCCTCCGCCGTGACCCTGGTGCACCGCCGTGACCGGTTCCGTGCCCATGAGGGACGTGTCGAGGCGCTGCTGGCCTCCTCCGTCGAGGTGCTGACCGACGCCGAGGTGGTCCACCTCCACGGCAACGGGCGGCTCACCAGCGCCGAGGTGCTGCACAAGCCGTCGGGCGAGCACCGCGAGGTGCCGGCCACCCGGCTGTACGCGGCGCTCGGGTTCCACGCGGATCTGGGTCCGGTCGCCGAGTGGGGTATCGGGGTCCGGGGTCGTGTGATCGCCGTCGACCGCTGCATGCGCACCGAGGTGCCGGGGGTGTTCGCCGTCGGTGACATCACCGACTACGAGGGCAAGCTGAAGCTGATCTCAGCCGCCTTCGGCGAAGCGGTCATCGCGGCCAACCACGCCGCGAACCACGTCGACCCCGGCCTCAGGGTCTTCCCCGGCTACGGGTGAGGGGTCGTTCGTGGCCGTGCGTGAGCACGGGGCGCGACCACCGGCGGCGTGGCAGGTAGGTTGCAGAGCCGTGAGGAGGGTTGGCCGAGCGGACGAAGGCAGCGGTCTTGAAAACCGCCGTGCGGCGCGAGCCGTACCGTGGGTTCGAATCCCACACCCTCCGCCGAGGTCCCTGCGTGGCACCGCGCCGGACCGCAGAGCGTGGCACCGCGCGTCGTTGACGTGCACGGGACGGAGGTGGTGGTGCGGGGGCGGTCGCCATCGGGTCCGACGACGGTGCTGCTGCTCGGCAGCGGTCTGCTCCTGCTGGCCGCGGTGGTCGCCTTCTGGGTCGATGCCGTCCTCGACCTGGTGCTGCCGGTGGTCGCGCTGGGGGTCGTGGTCGCGGTCTCGCCCGAGCGCCGGGCCAGACGGGCCGCGGAGGCGGCCATCGTCGCGGTCCTGGCCACCGGGCTGCTGCTGGCCGGGTGGTCGTGGGCCGTCGCCCTGATCGTGACCGTCCAGGTCGCGCTGGTCATCGGCCTGGCCGAGGCGATCGCCCAGCGGCTGTCCGCGATCCGCGCAGCGCAGCAGCAGGCCGCACGTGCTGCCCAACGCCGCGGTGCGCTCCTCGAAGCGGTGCGCGACCTGCCCCGCGGCGACGTCGCCCAGGCGGAGACCGCCGTGGTGCGCACGCTGCGGTTGCTGGGCTTCGATGCTGCGGGTGCGGCCCGGATCGCCGGCGACGTGCTGGTCGAGGGTGCGCTGGATGGTCTCCAGCCGCTGGAGGTGCCGCTGCGGCGCGGTGAGGGCGTGGCCTGGCAGGCCATCGAGCAGGACCGCACCATCGTGCTGACCGACTACGAGACCGCGCCCTACAGCCTGGCGTCGCGCGCCGGGATCCGTGGGATGGTGATCACCCCGATCCGGGTCGCAGGTCGTCCGGTGGGCGTGCTGAGCGGTCTGCGCGAGGCGCCGGAACGGCCGGACGCGGCGGAGGTCGAGGTGGCCGAGGTCATGGCAGCCCACCTCGGCAGCGTGCTCGAGAACCAGGGCAGCCTCGAGCGCCAGCAGCTGCTCCTCGAGCAGGCCGAGCACCTCGACCGGATCAGCCAGAGCCTGCTCGAGGCGATCTCCGAGGAGGTACGCGACCCGCTGACGGTGCTGCGCCTGGGAGCCCAACTCCTCAGCGAGCACGGCGCGGACCTCACCGCGGAGCAGCGCACCGGTCTGCTGAGCAGGGTGCGGCGGGAGTCGGACGCACTGCGGCTGATCCTCGACACCATCCTCGACTTCTCGCGCTACCACGGCCGGCGTGTGGAGCCGCGTCCGGCACCGGTCGCGTTGGAACGGCTGCTCGCGGCCTGCGACCTGGCCGTCGAGGACGGCGTCGCCGGGTCGCTGACCGTGGAGGTGGATCTGGAGCTGTTGCTCCCGGCGATCCGGCTGCTGCTGGCCTCCGGGCAGCACGACGGCGCGACTTCTCCGCCCGTGACGATCGCGGCACGTGACGACGCGGTGGTCATCACCCTGCCTGGGACCCTGGTGGGGCCCCGCTCCAGCGTGCTGGTGCA
>LFIK01001081.1_pt1 | contig 21215 bp, 34 predicted proteins | sample 643401 | NCBI WGS metagenome assembly LFIK01 (sample SAMN03777447, study PRJNA286221) | soda lake metagenome | biome: soda lake; feature: Kulunda steppe; material: water; isolation source: sample T5-Br brine of Lake Tanatar-5 | place: Russia: Kulunda steppe | collected 2010-07
CTGCTCTCATCCTTACTCAGACCCAACCAGGCTCGTGTTGCATGGGGACGCCAGGCCCCTGGCCGGGCGGCCAGCGCCTCTGAGGAGTGCTCCAGGCTCCAGGGAGGAAGGTTACAATTAATCGAAGCGAGAGATCCAGTCACAACAACAAATATCAACCAACCAACTAACCGCAAATGGATAGTGACACTGATTTGGCAATGACACTAATCTGGCATGACACAGTACTAACCAACACTCCTTTCAAAATGTCAAAATCTGCTCGCCTACAAGAATGGGGCTCAGCAACAAAGGAAGAGCGTCAGTGCCTCCTATCTGCTCTGCATAATGGCACCTGATAATACCACTTCCAACTGGCACCATACTTCAGCCATTCATGTATGGGGAACAAAAAGATGGATGTGGAACAAACAGCAAACCAATTCTTCTCCTCATAGCCGATCCCTTATTCGCAATTCACGCCTCTCCAGGCTTATATAGAACCTCTCTGTAGGCTTCTGCCCGACACTACCCAGCTGCTTGGGGCAAAACATCTGCAAGCTGGCCTACGACGTCTATAAGCCCAGCAGCCACGTCCTGCAGGTCAATGAATGTGGGGATGGTTTTTAAGTATGAGGACATTGCCAAAGCCAATTACACCCCATAAGCGATATATACCATGACAAGCCAATGGATGCCACAGCACCGGTTCTCATCTTGCATGGTCACCACATCACACAGCCTCATGCTCCACGCACGGCACACGAGCAAGTTGTGAAACACAAGCATGACAAAGGGGAGACATGGCACACGAGAAAATTGTGGAGCACATGCAGGACAAAGGGGAGACATGGCACACGAGAATGTTGGAGCACATGCAGGACAGCCTGTGCTTGCCCAGGTTCTACGGGTCCCCAGCTGGCGGCAGATAAATGAATGATGTTTCCCAAGCATACATATTTCCGCTTCCTGAACCCCACGCATACCGGCTGCCTGCTGTCCTGTGCCCCGGATTACGTACCTCATCACCCGGCATGATATCAGGCATTTCAATGCCCTTGATGAAAGCACGAGCAATGGCCTGCAGGACGAGGACCAGGCACAGCATGTGACGTGTGTTTGCTGTGTAGTAGGCAAGGTGAATCTGAGCAATGTGTGAGCACAAGTGAGTCACGGCCGAGAGACCAAACCCTCTGACCACGCTGGGTCTGCGCATATGAGAAGGCTGCTCAGGCAGACACTATATGCACGGCAGTGCGCACCCTCCTGATAGTTACGCCAGAACTCACGCGCACGCGCACGCGCACACGCACACGCACACACACGCCCACACACACACGCACACGCACACTAGGCATGCAGGTGAGCTTGTCAGGCTTACCAGTGATGCAGCGCATGTGCGCGCGCGTGAACAAGAGCAGCCTCCTGAGTCGAGTCACCTACCAAATACAACACCAGGCCTGAAGTGTCCACAACAGTTGCCATGAAAGGCCCAGCCGTCATCGTTGGGTCCAACCTGGGGGTCAAAGTTTAGTCACATGCTTTCGCAACCGTGCGCAGGCTTGCACAACATATGCGTGCATGCAAGTACCAGTACTTAAGACTAGATGGAGCCAGGAGAGGAGCTGCAGCCTGGGCATGCTACACAAGCGGCAGTGTTCCACACCGTGCCTGACCTGCTCACGCAAAAGCTTGCAGCGGTAGCAGTCCACACTGCCTGACATGCTCATACATGGACGTGTGAGCCAGTCGGCAGCCGCCGCTGTGTCTCCTTCCCACGGCGTGGGCACGCCATATTGATGTGCAGGGCGATGCACGATGCAACTCAATATTTTGCTCCCCAGGCGCTCTTACCCTCCTCAGTGTGTGCAGTTCCACCTGGTTGCACAGCAGCAACAGCACAGGCTGGCAGCATGAAAAGCCCGCCCCGCCTAATCTCCCCTCACTCACTTGGCTTTGTGCGCCGCAAGGGTGATGAGGGCCGCGACAGCGTTACTCCACAGGCTGACAATCTGCATGCATGGAGCCAGTGGGGGGTACACGCGTATGACTCTTGTTGTGGCATGTGAGGGGCAAAACAGGTTGCCAGCTGTCAGGGTCCACGTCCCGCACTCGTGCATCCTCCAGGCGCCCCTCAGGCACCCTCACAGCCGAATGCTCATAGCCACCACTGCACAAACCGGCATGTTCATGGCAGCCATAGCATGCGCGCTCATGGTCATCTCGGCATGCGCGCTCATGGCCACAACGGCACGCATGCACACTCAAGGCCATGTTTATGCGCACCGGCATGCTCATGGCCACCACCGTCCCCACTTCTCCACTGATCTGGTCCCACACATTTGTCTATGCGCACCGGCAAGCTCATGGCCACCACCGTCCCCACTCCTCCACTGATCTGGTCGCACACATTTGTCTATGCGCACCGGCATGCTCATGGCCACCACCGTCCCCACTAATCCACTGATCTGGTCCCACACATTTGTCTATGCGCACCGGCATGCTCATGGCCACCACCGTCCCCACTTCTCCACTGATCTGGTCCCACACATTGGCCAGCACCAGCACTCCTGCTCCAAGGATGGTGCCTGCGGCATGGGCACACCGCAAAGGCGCCAACACTGAGATATGTGGAGGCTCATGAGAGTCGTAAGACACACAAGGGCGGTGCTCTGTCACGAGCATGCAGCACAGGTCTGTGCCAGTGAATGCCTGTGCTCCAGCAGCCGAGGGCCTGTCCCCCTCCACGCTGAGGCTGTTGCTGTGGCCCATGGGTGTGGGCCAGCAGGGGCATGTGGGAAACACAGGGCAGAATAAGGCGTGGCCCATGTCACGTGGGGTGGTCTAGGGTAACACTGGGCGGACTGGGACATGGGGCTGGTCTAGAGCAACACAGGGCGGAATGGGACGTTGCGTGGTCAAGGGCAACACAGGGCAGGGTTGGAGAAAGGGTGGTCGAGGGCGACACCGGACGGCGTTGGGCTGGCAAGGACACGCGGAGATGAGGGCGCATAGTGCGCCGGTGTGCCACAGTGTGCCTGCCCAACCAAAGCCAGCGTGGCAGCAGAGAGTACTGGCAGCCCAGCAGCCGTGCGTACAACAAGGCACGCATGCACATGCACACACACACACACATGCACACCTGCATTCGTATTCTGTGAATAATTGCAATTGGAATAATTGCTTGTTTAGAGAAGAGGGCTGAAACGAACAGAATGTTCGTGAGGATGCACCCTCAAATGCTTGTGAGCATGCATCCCCAAATGATCAGAACCATGCGTGCAGCAACGCACACGTCCTTGCGCCTGCATGCGTACACACCAATGCATCCCCAAGCGCTTGAGCAACACCATCTTTGCAGCAATGCCGCATTCGCACATGAGCACCCCCCTCCCCCATGCATCCCTAAGTGCTTGAGCAGCACTCCAGTCGTGCTCAGGGCAGTACCCAGTGGCTTGCTTTCTCATGACCCACCTGCTCCCGTTCACATGGAGCCGTTGATCAGAGCCGAGCCAAGCAGACACGCACCTATCACACCCCCGGCCACGGCTTCCTTGCCCACCACCTTCGCCACGTCTGTCCAGTGCACTTGCTCCAGCGCGAGTGCCCTACAGGAGCGGGAGGCAGGCAGGTGTGGGGGGGGCCAGGCAGGGCATGCTGCTGACACACTTGTGGGTGCTGCTGACACACATGCAAGCGCTGCTGACGCACGTGAGCATGCACGCATGACAATGCGCGCGGCCGTAGCAACGCATGCGGTGGTGGCGATGATGGGATTGGGGCAAGAGGTTGCAGCCCCAGGGCTGTGTGCAGCACAGTCCCTCTGAAACATACGTGCAGGCATATGCCATTTCCAGCCCCCAAGGCAGGGGGCTTTCGCACACACACACACAACACACACACATGCGCGCGCGCACACACACTCAGGGGCCAGGTGCCCTCGTGCGCTCTTGTGCTGTGCGCCTTCTGTGGGATGCAAGCGGGCGATGTGCAAACAGAGGGGCGCCATACGAGCTCACGCTGCGTCCCGTGCGCCAGAGCCTCAGCAGAAATCCAGCTTGGCCACGCGTGAGGCACGGGACCTGAGCGGAGCCACAGCTAAGCACATGCAGCCCCCTCGCAGCGTGTGGCAGCGCCTGCTGCCCACTCTGTGCAGGGGGCAGCAGCCTCGGGCGCGGGGGGTCAAGCGCAGGCACGCGCGCAGCAGCAGCAGCCCACCCCAGCATATGACGCGCAGCGTGCAGCAGTAACCCACCTGATGAGCGAGCTCACAGTTTGGCTGCCTGTGTTTCCGCCATGGCCCATGACTGCACGAAAGCACAGCCACACAAGCAGCACAAGGAGCGTGTTGCGCGACTGTCCGCTGAGCGAGTGACACAGGTCCGGCACCAGCCTGCAGGCTTTGTTGCACGGGACTATATAAAGACAAGAGGCGCTGCAAAAAGACGCGAGGCGCTGAAGAGACATGGGAAGCTGCCGCCGTCGGCGGAGCCACACAGCCAGGGGCCGGCTCTGTGCAGGTAATACAGGTGCTGCTAAATTACTACTACTTGCGCAGGCGTGCTGAAGCCCATTCCCCTCAGGTGGACCCACCCCACCCCCACCCTCATCCCCTGCCAACATTTGCATAGACGGAGGCGCGCATGCAGGCGACCTGTTCAGCACCCACGCACGGCCAGCCTGCTGTATGCCGCGCTGCCTGCAGCCCGGCGCAGAGCGTGCCTGCACAAGTGCGCGCGGCCTCACCAAGTGGGACGAAGAAGCTCAGCGCCACGTGCTGCTCGATGACGTCCTCAAAGCTCTCAATCACTGCAGCCACAAAGGAGAGGACAGAGGGCGGGGGGGCCGTGGGGCTCTGGGCCTGGGCTGGGGGGCAGTGGCACCGCCCGCAGGGTCCCCACCAACTACAAGCCCCACTGGCTGCCAACATATAGGCCCTCCATAATGTCCCACAGTGCATCAAGTCCCACAAGGTACAAAGTCGAAACCCGCCAGCGTGGGCGACAGCAGATGCACGCCTGGCATGCACGCACCAAAGGCTGTACCGATGAGGCCCCCACAGAAGAGGGCCAGCCAGCGCGTCCTCTGAGACACGATCTGAAACACGCTCAGCTCGTTGTAGTTCACGACTTGCTCCTCCGCCGCCTCCTCCGTGTCGCTGTCCACCACCGCGCCAGGCTGCGGCGCTTCATTCTCAAGTGCCAGGGGTGGCAGGGTCGCAGCGCCCCTGGGCCTAAAGGCTTGCTCCGGCCCAGGGTAAGTTGAGGAGGAGGGGCTGCTGAGAGCGGCGTGGGGCGGCTGGGGGCGAGGATGCAGGGGCTGCCGCTGGCCGCGTGCATCATGCTGCGACAGCGGTCCTCCAGGGTCTCTAGCTGCCTGGCACCTGTGTGTCCCTGCCTGCCGAGGTGGCCTTGGTGGTTTAGGGCGCGGAAGTCCATCTAGCAGGGCGCACCTGCAGGGCACGAGCACGGGTCTCTCTGTTGCAACAACAGGCTTCAAGGACGTCCAGCCCACAGCACGTTCGGCTATGCCATCCAACCCATTTGCATTCATACTGATTTCCGCGAGAAGGCTTTGCAGGCCTGCGCGTGTCTCTACCATAGTCCACCTAGAGCCCTGCTTGCCTCCGATCCCCAAGAATCAGCCCTATACAGGTGCTTGACGGGATAACGTGCCAGTGTGCCCTCGTGGAGACAATGGTTGACTAAACAATGCACTAAAAGAATGCAGCTTTATAAGAACACCCATGCGTATGGTACCTAGTCTGCACCCAGCTTCATAGAAACCAGAGGGAATATATACGTGCCTTCTATGGAGCAACCCGGGGCTACGCAACAGGGGAGCCGAAGGGGGAGGGAGCACTTCCAAAGCCAGGCCATAATTTTGGAAATAAAACATGAGAGAAGTCACTTCGCAAAGTTTGAAAATTTTAGCCCGGCAGCCTTTGGTTCCGTTCCGTTCCGTTCCGACAAAGCCCTAGTATCAGATTTGGCCGAAAATGGCATGACTGGTTTTTGGCTCAAAAATCAGTCAAAAAATTTTCTCGTTTGTGCCTCAGTTGTCTCAAACTTTCGCATATGCACGTGCCCACCCATCAACTTCGTGCGCACCCATCTACTTCGTGAGCACCAACATGCAAACACCTACGCACGCACACACACAAACACACAAACACACACTGCGCACAAATCTGGTCTATGTCGACATTGACTGTCATATATGACTGTCATACATGACTTGTGTATACAAGCGTGCACGGTCGCCTTGATTCCTGCTGAATCACAAATGTATAGCTGTACATGTACAGCGAGTGGTGCATGGACCAGCCCGTTTACGGCTTCTATTCAAGCACTCTGCTTCCTAGCTGCAGATTCTAGCTGAGTGTCCTGCATCAATCCTGCCTGGAAAGCAGCACTGTTATAAATGCCACTGTGTCTACTTGAGCTGCACTTCTGAATGGCGCCATGTTGGAATGTGATGATATGGGGCACAATGTCCTGTCTACAGGACCAGACCACAAGCTCGTGGTGCGAGGCTGAACCTTGGGTAGAACACAGTGACTGTCTTGGCAGTAGTAGTAATGGAGTTACCGGTTCATTGTATGACCAGTGGATTATGGCCTGGTCTTCAGTCTATAACAAATTGCCGCTGCCAAACCAACGCGCCTCCTATTCATCTTCTTCCTCTGAGCCGAGCTTTTTGGGCCCTCCTCTTGAAAGTCTGATCATGCACTTGGTAAAGGACCTTGTTACCGGAGATATCCTCCAGTTCCCATCGTCAAGCTGCAACCTTAATGCTTTTCTGATGCCTCAACTAGGATATTCTAAGTGGCTTCTGCAGGTTACTGGAACACATAGTTGATATGGGTTAGTTTTTTGATCGTTCTCCACGAGGTCATTATAGTCTCACATGTGTTTTCAAGATTGTGATTTTGGTGAAGCAAAGTGAGCAATTATCAGGAATTCAGGTATCTATCGATTAAGGATTCTACATCTAGCAAGAAAACTGACTGGAGGGATATAGGGCAGGAAAGAAGCAACTTCGAGCCTTGTCAATTGGCCCGGCATAGTTTGCTTGCTGGACTGCTCTGACCAATGAAGACAATGAGAAATGAAGGCTCAACTAAGCTAGCGCAAGAAGAAGGTGGTGTCGTTGATGTGTGACCCGCCAAACCACTTGAGAGGTCCAACAACCATCACACCCCTTGGCACTCGGCCTGATGATCTGAGATCGTATACATCCTCGGCTACATATAACCTGGCTGAAGGTGGCAAAACGGTGCCTGGTTCAAACACAAACGGCTCGTGCTCTTTTCCATCTGCCTCTGCAATAAGCTTCCAGCCACTTAGGTCCACGGACTCAGTCTTCGATGGGTTGTGCACCTGTCAAGGAGGCGGAAGATTTGCAAAAAGAGCAAGAAAGATGATTGACTGGACAGCTTGAAACCTCCATGCCCGATCATTTATCGATGAATACAGATTTATACACACTGAGGCAACGTTGATACATGCGCGCATAACAAATGGCCTACCAAGCAACCACTACCACGCCTGCAAATCAGGCCAGGGAGTGAAAAACATGTTTGTACAGAAATTGGGCAGTCCAACCATTCCATGTCGGCCAAGAATTGCCATGTGCAGGTTGCTTGTTTGTGATCCATACCAAAACGCGTGCATTGCCCGGCAGATTCCCTGGTGACAGCCACAAGGTGGTACACGTACCTCAACATACAATATCCCTTCCACATCCCCGGCACGTCCACTCTTCACTTGTATTCTGCTTCCTCGTAAGAGGAGCATAGATTTGAAATTCGAGGGCTGTGAAGCTGGCAAGAGCGGGTAGTCCCCTTCAGGCCCGTACACGCTACAAGCGCACAATGTGGTCAAATAAGAATGAAGGAATGATGCAGGCATATTGATATCTGCTGCCCTTTCCTTCCCTGCTCAAGCTCCCCTGCCCCTACCCTGTGCAAACGTAATCACTGATTGATAAGAAGGGGGAACACTAACAAAAATGTCTTGGTGACAAGGTAGCAACAATAGCAGGTCCATGCGCCTCTCAATCTCCCACGCTTCTGGGCAATGATTGTTTTCTCTTCAAGCGGAGACAGATTAGGCTCTGCGCGTCCTTCGAGGCCCTGATCTGTTGACGTGCCCAGAGTCATTTGATTCCTTGCTTGCCAAGTAGGAGTCTCGCGCTCATGGAGGTCTGCTGTGTAGTAACGACTTTGCTCTTAGCATATCCATGGATCCACCATGTTGTCAGAACTTTGTACTTGGTGTATTGTGCTCATGAATGTTCACAATGTCATGAAGACTGAGCGCCTTCGTCAAGCCAAGTCAGCTCACTTGAGCAGAAGATGCCTCCGAGCTGGAATGAACTCCTGGGTGATTTGGATGTAACCTGCCTCCACGCGGATGCCGGTGTCCCACTGCTCAGCATCCTTCTCAGCAAGGTCGCGGACAGTGTTGTAGGTCTCCTGAGCAAGCTGCACCCACACAACAGGAGCCAAAAGAGCAAGCCGTGCTGGGCGGGCAGCCTGGATTATCCACTGCCAGGGCTGGCAGGCAGTGGCTGGCCCTGCAGGAAGCCTCCGGCATAGGGAGACATGACGTGCTTCAGCTTGCAAACGGAGCTGAGTGGCAGGCTAAAGGCTGCTTTTGAATCTTTGCCAAGAGTGCATTGAAGGCATTAATGGCTTTGGGAGGAGCAATGGCGCATGTTGCAAGCCCGGCCCGGTCAGACTCTGAAGGCCACTGCTTCCAAGAGCCGAGGTTTGACAGGGGAGAGCGTACCGTTGTAGGCTGGTGAACTATGATTAAGGGCAAGTTACATACACGGTGAGCATGGCTCCTCCAGGCTTGCCCTGCAATCTGCCCTATCAGGCGCCCCCAACACAGCGCCCCCAGACAGCCGCACAGGCCATACGTATGCACCTGTTCAGAAATGCAGTGGCAAGGCCCTTACAAAAGGAAGTGACTTGGATGCTTCCCAACATCCTAGAGCTGATGTATGTAAGGCGTCACAAGTTTAGGCAGTGCTTGAGCCACGGGCTTGCCCGCTCACCTGCTCCAAGCGTCCACCTGGGCTGAGGAAGGTCTCTGCTAAGGTTCGCAGCCGCCGCAAGTACATAGTCCGGGTCAGGGGCACATCGAGCACTGCAATACCACGAGACAACCACTCTTGCAGCTCAAGTAGACTCGGCCCTTGCAAGCGGCTGCCGCCAGATGAGGTGATGCTTGCTCTGTGACCTCTGGTTGTGTGATGAAGCACACGTGCGCTGGTAATGGCTGACTCCTCGCTGTACGTGTGCATGCTCCACACTAGCGTGGTGCCTCGTTACTGCCACATGGCTTTCATATTGTGCGTGAGCCTTGTGAGATCGGGGAGGGGGGCCCTGTGCGCGACCTGGAGTGAGAATTGCCTGGCACTTTGGCAGTGGACGGACCACAGCACTTTATCTGCCAGAAGGCCGGCAAAGCGGTAGACGGGTCCTAATGATGGCCCGCTCCTAAGTCCTACACAGGCCTGGGCCTTCCCCCCCCCACATCACCCATGGATCTCACGCTCTGTGTATAGATTGGCTGTTGGCTGCCTATGAGCAGGAGGCGTGGGGATTATGGCCGCGTGATTCATGTGGACACATCCAACCGGACGCATGGTCCACATGCGCAAGGCTTGGCAGCAGCTCATGACCACAGAGCACGTGCGTGACACCTGTGGCATGATCTGAGCTGGCTGCCGCTGCATGCCATGCAGTCCGGTCCTTGTGAGCGTGCAGCATGAGCAGCATGAGCAGCATGAGCATGCAGTCCCTGCGTGCCAAGCAGACCCTCTTGTGGGGCCTAGCAGATCCTTTTGTGAGGCCAAGCAGAATCTTTTTGTAAGGCCAAGCAGACCCTCCCTTTTGTGGGGCCAAGCAGACCCCCCCTTTTGTGAGGCCAAGCAGAATCTTTTGTGGGGCCAAGCAGAATCTTCTTGTAAGGCCAAGCAGACCCTTTTGTAAGGCCAACCAGACCCTTTTGTGAGGCCGAGCACCTGCGTCAGTTAAATGGTTAAAGGTGCCCGGTGCTCCCGTAGGGCTGGATTGCCCGGTGGTGTCTCTGTCTGGGTTGTCCCACCCTTTTGGCTCTGGGTACTCCCCAGGAATGTCCTGCGCCGTGCGCAACAGGGTGGGACGCCAACTCAGAGGCTATGTGCAAGTCACTGCGCCCTGCACCAAATCGCACCCTGCGCCAAATTGCACCAAACTGCACCATGCGCCAAACTTCACCAGGGGGTTCAACATGCTTAGCGGCTGGCGCTGGGATCTGGCAATGCTCAAGGTGACAGGTAAAGGAAAGGACATGTAAAGGGAAAAGGACAGGTAAAGGAAAGGATAGCTTAAGGAAAGGAGGGAGTCTGTCATAGCCTTGAGAAGAGGTCCTTTAATTCCTGGAACAAAAGAAGGAGAGGGTGCTCCATGCGCCTCACCAGCAGGTTGTCAATCGTTTGTGGCTTTGGAAGGGGCAGGGCACCCAGGGGCGTCTGGAGCAGAGACCTGATCCAGAGCAAAGATGCAATGTGTGGAGCAAGTGCATGTGTGTGTGTGTGTGTGAGGCGGACATGGCACATCAAGGCTCACTGAATCAAACTTAGGCCTACGTACTCAGGACATGCAACGAATCAGCCGCAATCCCCACCTGGCTGCACATGCTCGTGTGCACAGGCTTTGACACTGAGTCAAGCTGATCCAAACCAATCAGGCGCTCTCTACCAGCAAGGTATCCCAGGAGTGTGAGGGTGCACGCTACAGGGGGGCATTATCTCATGCTGCAGCGTGCTGTAGCAATCAGGCCAACACAGGCATCCAGGACCTATTGGCCTCTGGCTGCGCGTGCTTGTTATGCAGTCACAACAGATCAGAGGTGGCCGTGTGGGAGTCCCACCTTCGTCCTATGCGGCTGAAGAACTGCTGGATGGGGGTCGCCCAATTCATTGGTACGGTCACGGTCCCATAAGGTGTCTGGCGCTGCATGTCTTGTGTGTGTTCACTGTCACAGTAAAGTGGACTGCAGAGGAGGAGCAAGGAAAGGAGCATGGCTACCTGCGTGGCATTCTCGGGGACATGGCAGCTACCTGTGCACAATGCTGCTGGGTTTTGCGCACAGAGGCGTGCACACCACAAGACCTGCAAGGACATGCAAGCGCATACATGGTGTGCATGCGTGCAAGCAAAACAACGGGTAAAAGGGGTTTCCTGTCTAAATGTTGAGTTCACATTCTGATATTGAGCTCTAGCATCCTTCCCATCACATGGGCCTGTCACATGTGATGAGCATCGTGACTGCATGTTGTGCTGCTCATGTGATGAGCATGGTGTGTTATAAAGCTTTCACCTGTTCCACTGCTCGCAGGCAAGTACACAGTACATGTCGCTAGAGACACCGCCCAAGCCATTGCTTTGCCCTAAGGAGCCGTCCAAGTCCCACGGAATCCTGGGCACGCAGGCGTGCAGGGAAGTTTCACCTGCCGTAATACCTGTTGAGTTGGTTTGAAACAACGCAGAAGAGCACCATCCAGCAGACTGAAACAGGAACTGCACCTGTATTTATGTACAGGATCTGCCGCACTAACGCACAAGGAAAGCGCGTGGTGCGCGAACAATCGTGCTTGTCAAACCTGTGCCATTGCTCCGTTTTGGGGTTTAGGTACATGAAGTAATTTTTGGTGCATCTGTCCATGTTGAGGATGACAGCCTGCAGGCAGAGGGCCGAGGGTTCCCTCAAGCATCAGCCACAAGATTACACCTGCTGTGAGGGAGCTGCAGCAGCATAAGGCGCACAGGTGTAACAGGCAGGCACAGCTCATCAAATGCCAGAGGCCCAGCGTACCCCGGAAGTAGGCGCACCTGAGCAGCCAGCTCGTTGATAATTGACGGAAGCGCGAGCTTCTCCAGCACAAACTGTGAGCGTGGGACACCGCCCCCTCCTGCCAGGCCTTGGGTGAACTCTGCCAGCTCCGCCCACTCCGAGCTCCCGCGATAGTTCCTACTCTTGGACTTTGAATCATCCCACTTGCTGCACGTGTGCCCCGCACGCAACACTGGCAATCAACTGGAGCACAAACACCATTGCATTGTTTGGGAAAAGCCTCCAACCCAAGAGGTGCATGTGCGATGCAAATAGCGTGCAAGCTGGGGTCGGCGCATTGCTACAATGCTGTCTCCAGTGAAGTTCACACCTGTCGCGTGGGTACCGCAGCTTGTACATGTCTGGCAGCTCCTTTTCGAGCACGTCCCATCTCAAGTTTGCAAGCTCTGTGGGGTGCAGGGAGGGGCGTGCACGTTGGTGTGCAAACTCTGAGGAGTCCTATGATTCGCAAGCTCTGAGGGTTGCAGGGACGGGCGCGCGTTCGTGCGCAAGATCTGAGGGGTCCAATGATCAGCAAGCTCTGAGGGTTGCAGGGAGGGGCGTGCGCATTGGCAAGATGGAGCAAGGCGCGAGTGCAAGCGGAAGATGAATTTGGGTGCCTGTTGCAGGCAGGTGAAGTCCTCACCAGGGTGCTCTGCCTTGAAGAGCGGGCCAGTAGGCGGTGCCAGACCAACTCTCTGCAGGAGAAAGAGTGAAGGTAGAAGATGCAGAGCCACTTGTGCACAGGAGGAGGGTGCATTGTGTGTGGGGGAAGTGCTTTTGTCAAGACTCTTGAAGCAGACCTTGGTGTGGACCAGCTCTCGCAGCACGACCCTTGCCACAATCCAAGATAACAACCCACCTTGAGGAACGTCCTGTCAACCATTTCAACAAAGGAAAAGAGGCCAAAAAACTGGCCATTCAGCCGCACTTCCATGTGAAACGTGTTTGACACTGGCACGCCAGACTCAGCGAGCACCTGCATGTGCACCTCGTGGCAATGCTCGGTGACAGAATGTGCAGGATCTTGGCCCGTATATGGCGGCCAGTGACAGTCATAAGTATCATGTCCCAAGCTCACCCCTTGAACTTGACTGTGCTGGCAAGGTTGACCAAACTGGGTTCAGGTGTGTGCAGAGGCAAGGTTACCAAATCATGAAAAGCGCCAGCTACTGACCTTGACCCCGAGCAGATCCTGCGTCGTGCACATGCAGTCGTGGGGAGGTGAAGATGAGCATCATGCTTTACAGAAATGCAGCACTAGAAGGATGACCATCATGCTTCACAGACTTGTAGCACTGAAAGGATGACCATGTAAGGCCTCACGTGCATGATCAGGATGATTGGGGAGGACAGCTTGCCCGCTTCTTTAGGGGAAGGGTGGGGCGGTTGAAAACAGTTTTTGGCTCGTTCTTACCTCCATGCAAATAGTTTGCCATATATCCTGGCCATGATGGGGCCTTTTGTAATTTGACATGCTTTACCCCTTGCATTCAAGTAATTGTCCCTGGTCTGGCATTCTTGGCCTTGATGGGCAACCCATGCCCGAAGTTTTCTCAAGCGTATGGCTGCAACTGGGTGCCTGGCAAACAGCATGTTGTTCTTGGCACCCTTATTTGCCCATTGTATGATACGATGAGCACACCAATGCAGCAAACAACATGCCAACGGCTGTGGTCTGTGTACGTCATTCTGAGTATGCTCAATGGTTTTGGGAAAAAATTTTGCCGCAAGTGTGAACAAACGCCATGCATCTTGACCCTCTGCTGGCCCCTGAAAGCGCTCTTCTGAAAGGGCTCAATACGGCACTGACTGGCTGAAGAGCAAGCAGGCGATCAAGTAGGGTAATGGTGTGCATGAGCTTACAAACAATAGAAGCCCTCGCTGCTTACAAAGCTCCCGGTAAAAAAAACTCTCACTACAGCAACACCCGCGTGTGGGCACCTTCATGTAGCTGCGCTCCCCAAGTTCGAAGTAGTGAGACTGTAATCCAAACTTGGTCACCGGTGGGGCATCATCTGCATACCAGAAGACCTGCACGTCGTTCACGGATCATGAATTGCCCTGTCATGATCAAAATACACGCAACAATGCTCTCACACATACAGATGGGCAGGAGAAATTTTGTATGAATTAATCTGTTCCTACCTCGCCAAGCGGGAGGCTGAACTTGAGCTTTGGCTTTGGCCAACTCAAACTACTTTGCCCTCTCCGGCTAACCTTTACTCCTGTGTACTCCTGCGCAGCCCATTGCAGAAAGAAAATATATCTCAATAAGATGAATAAGCTCAATTCAATCTCAAATCCAAACTGAAGTCACGATGCACAGTGATCATTTACAGTGTACACAGACCTGCCCTTTGAACAAAATTCTGTTACGAGATGATCCCGTTACGCTCAAAGACGCTTCACGGTCCTCGGCATACCTGCACACAGACATGAACCTCCTGTGAGAGTGGCCGCCACAGAACATTTGCCGCAATCACGTATTTGCGCATTTGCACTGCACGCACACGCACCATTCAAAGACTGGCACATCCACCGATGAGGGCACCAAAAGTGCACCTGCAAAAACATTCACAAATGCTTATTCGTGAAGAGCCCTGTGTTCAGGCACGCCTATTCCCTGAAGACCCCGAAGCTTCGGAGCAGCCAGCAGGCATTTCTGACAACCAGCGGTGTCTTGTTCAATGTGTGACCCACCAGTATGTATCACAGCCACAAAGAGGATGTGGAGGGAGAGAATAGCTAGCAGCTGGAGAGGCCTCACAATGCTTGCCCCAGCCATTCGACCGATCAGCTCACCCGATGATCAATGATGCAACCTCTATATATATTTAGAAATTTAAGAATAATTGGCGTTGGTACGAAAGTAGAAAGGGTTCGAAACGCTGGAACTAGTATTTTTATACGTTTAGGTCCATTTATAAGGAAATGTCTTCTTACATGCATCCAGCAAACGCCAGAGTGAGTTTGACAGTTCGTCTGACAAACGAACATTTGCTCAAATGGTTTCGCCCCGGCAAAGCTGATTTGGATCGCTTATGAGTCTGTATTCAGAATTTACTTAATTGAGCTGGACTTGTGGGTTCTGGGTCTGGACCAAGGCATTTCTTCAAAAGGAACTTGGCAGATCGATCTCCCGAGATCTAGTGCCGTCCTGCGACTTGAAAGATTTCCAAGGACAGGCGCTATCCCAATCCTGCAAATAAAGTGGATCCCTTTTTGAGTGTAAGAAAGTTTTTTAATTTGCTTTAGGTTACCGGAAGGGTGGCGTTTGGGGTGGGAAGGGGAACGGGAACGGCTCTGACTTTGTGCCGGGCTCACGTTCCAGGAAAGGCATTCTTGTATTAGATACCATGAATAGCTTTCTTATTAGCATCAATTACCCCTTAAATTACAAAGGGGTGAAGGGTTGACTTCCTCATACCTGCCTGTTCCGTTCTCAATGATATTAGGGTGTAACAACACTGGTATAACAACAATAGTACAAGGATTAGGGAATGCACCATAGCGTGATTGTGGTTTTAAATAGCTCTGAGCCTCCCATGCACTTGCATGTTTCAGTTTCCTCCAGGCAGTCCTCTACTATCCTAACAGAGGTTCAGTAGCTCTCAATCTCGTTGCCAGTACATCATGATGCCTCTCTAAGTCCTCAATCAGCAAACTCTAGTTATTTTGGGAATCGGTTTGCCTACAAAAATATCAAAGTAATATCCAGTACGCCTCGTTTCAGGAGATATTTCAGGCTGGCCTCGTGGACACCTTGCATGCTATCCAGCAGTGAGTGAGGGGGCAGGGAAAGGGGACTGCATAATTCCTGACCCTCACAGGACTGGCACAGTCACACATTCTCGCACAGTCACACATTCTGGCACAGTCACATATCCTTTGTTCCTGCAGGTGCTCCTCCACAAGCCCGCACGGCTCAGTGAGAACACTGAAGCTGCACCTGCGCACGCTGCTTGGCGTAGAGGAGTTATGCCACGTCCTTGACCTTTACTCCGCATGCTGGACCGTGATTCATGTAAGGGATATTCACTCCATTTCTTGCAATGATGTTTTCTATGTTTTCTCTTGCAAGGACAGCAAGACACAAAAAAATCATTGGGTACAATCAGAGATCTGGTGGAGATTTGGGAGTGAAAAGTAGGGTTCAATCTGCAGCTGACCTGGCATGTCCGCCATAACTGGCAAGGTACGAAGTCAACTCCCTCCCTTGGATAGCCTGCAGATAGGGCTTCATGACGGTGCTGAGCTTGAAATTTGTTAACCATGGCGTACATGCCCCAGGAGCACTTGGAAAGCATGCCTATTTCGGGCCTTAGATGCACCCCTCTGGTACTATTGGTACTTCCTAGCTTAAGGCTTAGGCTGTCATAGGCTTCAGTATTGCTGCCCAACTTTGGCGGATACAGCAATTTTACCTACCTTTAAAGTAAGGTTGCGTCTCATAAAGGCAGGTTGCCTCGCTTATTTCGCCAAGAAGGCCACCAGTGGTACCTTTTAAGCTACTAGTCCAGGTTGTCTGGACTTGAAGAAGCATGTAATGCCATTGCAGTGCGCACTTTTGTGCTTTTTTGATTGCATGCCCATACTTTGTGCATCTCAATCCAATGAGGCACACGTCTGGTAGGAGCATTTTAGTGTGACAAATGTGCTGCAAATGGGGCCCAGGATGGAAAAGTCTGACTCCATGCCTGCAGCAGATTTAGGGACCATGTGCTCTCACCTCGCCGAGCACTTGAAGCGCTCGAAAGATAGCTCCTCCTCTGGTTTGGATATGGTGGCCACACCTTTTCTGAAGTATGCAGATCGTTACGTGCCTAGGGCTGAAGGTCGTGGTTTTGATGCGGTGCACGTTCTTTTGCCCCTCCTGGCCCAGCTCTTCCTGCTGTCTTTTGAGAGTGCCTGGGTTCCAGCTGATTGGGAAGTTGAAAAAATAACCCCGCTGCACAAGAAGGGCCCCATGCTTGACCCCAACAGCTATCGCATGCTGGCGGTCAGTGGCACCACATACAGACTGTACGCAAATGTCATCCGCTCCCTGCTTACAACTTGGTACATATCAAAAAGCAAAATACCGGACACACCGTGTGTGACAACATGATGTTATGAGGAATGTGAGCAGGTTTTGCTTGCGAGCACATACTTTCGCGGTGGAATCCTCCATCTAGTGCGGTGGAAATGGCCACTGTGACAAGTGTTTCTGTGCTGCTGTTCAAAATGAGGCATGTTCTTCTTCACTGCCAAGACTGGTTTGTGTGCTCTCTCAGAAGAAAGTAGTACTTCTGAGAGTACTTCTCCTGAGAGTACTCATTCCATTTCTTCCCTTTCTGCCAATCCTTTTCTATGGAGGCCCCTGGCGTGTGAAGTTTAGAACACCTTTGTTTTGCCACATGCGCCTTCAGAGTCTGTTGCTCCGGATACTCGAGCAGGCGGCGGGGCACCCGATATGGAAAGCTGACTATCCCCCCTCGCAACTAACCCCTGTGAGTCCGGGGTTCGAACCTCACTGGAGGCTACAACCGTCTAAGCTGCCCTCGTTCGGCGGATACTGCCTTGGAACCTGACCTTGTAAACTTCCCTCTTCACCCTTGGCTTTCCCTTCACCCGAGCTGCCCTTGCTTGGCAGGAACGGCTCCGTAACTTAACTTAGTTGAACCTTTTCCTTCCCCTGCCGGCTGGTAGTAAGTTTTTTTGGGGGGTTCTCCCCCGCTTCTGGTGAGCTATCATTGTCCCTTATTCAGCTGGCAATGATTGAACCAGATGCTATGGCTTTCGTCCTCAATTTTGTAAATCTCGCCTGACCTTTCCAATCGATTAAGCTGCAGCAAAGTTGTAATGTGGTAGCAAGGACATATCCAGTGCGTCCCTCACGCGTTGACCGTGCACGCTCAGAGAGCTTATACTCGCACAGACTGCCGACAAATTACATATCCAAGAACATACATGGAATGATTACCTAAAACATTTGCAAGAAAAAGTAGAAGAATAAGAAATTGTGTAAAAACCATCTTATTAAAAAAAAATCTTTCAAGTTCCTTGCTTTTTAACATCATACACATGGTTTCCGATACGGTATCATAACTTGTTCCAGCTTCACCCACACCCCAAAAGGCAGTTGCGGACGAGGTGTTACACATCATCCAATAACATGGGCAGTTCACTAATGTCATCCCTTTCCACAGAGAAGATGCACAACAGCATTGTTTTAACACATGCCCGGGGCACAGCTTGTCCAGCACAAAGGCAGCACACTACCATGTATTATTGCTTGCGCCGCAGCGTGAAGCAAGTGCAGCAACACAAATGAGCAAGGAGCAAGCTTTGGGAGACAATGGCAAGAGGCGAGCAAGGGCAAAGAAACAACTCAGCCATGTGACTCCTGGCAGGCTAGACTCAGCGTTTTAAGCGCATGGACGCCTGATTTGCCAATCTATGGGCCATGTCAACCTTGTCAATGCACTGTCAATGTTCATCCCAACCCAGCCATTACTTGATGCTAAGCCGACCGCTCGCAGCGGACATTGATGACAACAAGGCCAACCATAGCAGAAGAATGCTTCTTCATGTAGCACTTGACACACATGCACATAACAGGTACATACACATCTTGTTCTCAGGCACTTGATAGGCCTGCACCGGTTGCCCGAGCCGGTGCCTGGCAACTGGCTTAAAGCTGTAGCAAAAAGGTCATCAATAGAGATAGAGGCAGAGCCACCTTGCCTGTTTTGCTGGCATTCACAGACTGTTTTCTTTCTGTGACTTTTCACCATTGGCACAACAATGCAGCCCCATCCATACAAAGGGTGACAGCATCAACTGGCACCCCCCATGCTTCATGACATCCTTGTCAACCAGAGCATTCAGTGAAGAATTCTGTTCTGCCACCTGTTTCACTGCCGACTCATCGGCTCAAGGGCCTCATTTTTGAAGCTGAGGGCGGCATGGCACGTCTTTCTTAGGCAGCATGACACCATAGGCATCCTTGGAGCATCCCGGTTGGACCTCAACCCGCCTGGCGTGCCACCCCCCTCCCTTATCCCATCCTCCCTCTTCCACATGCATCTCCAGAGCATTTCCTGGCCGTCACCTCTTCTGCCAGTCCCATCCACCGCAGCACAATGTCTTGCACGGAGCCCCCCCCCCCCTGCTGCCCCGGTAGCGCCCCCCCTTCTTGTGCACACTCTTCACACGCATTTCACGCTCACCAGTCGGCGCTGTACACGGGGTCATGCGAGCACCTGTGCTGTCCCACTTCAACGCGCAGGCGCAGGGCTGCTTGGGGAGGCCCTCCCCAGCAGCACACCCCATGCCCAGGCTGTGGGCCACAGGCGATTGATTTTTGAGCGCTTGGCCACCGCCGCCTCAACCAATCACCGACGACACCAGCTTCTGGGCTGCCTCCAGCTGTGCGCGCGTGCCCGACATGACCAGGTGGAAGAGCCCGGGGGCACCGGGCGTGACCTGCACACAAATGCAGGGAGGGGCGCATGCACGTGTGTGCCCATGCAGGGCATCCCACTGCGGGTGCTGGTCCGAGCCGCCAGACCCTGGAGCCCCAACCCCACACACCAGGCGCGCCCTCCCGCCGAGCCAGGCCGCTTTTGCTGCGCAGCGCACACGGCTGCTGCTGCAGGTGAGCATGGACCAGGGGTAGCTGCAGCGAGGCGTGCTGAGGCCCCCTGATGTAAGGAGAGACAGGGCTAGTCTCCTTTATATTCCTCACATGAGGGGGGACACAGGCCACATGCTGCCACACATACGCAGCACCCCACTTCTGTGAGCAAGGGCCCTGGGCCGCTCAGGTGCACAACAGCGTGCCCGCTGCCAGGCCCCACACTCCCGCCCCAGCACCTTGCAAAAGCTACCACACCAGTTTCGGTGGAGCCCAGCCAGGACCCACCTGCATCTGTGCGCCTGACATGGTCTGGATGCTGTACAGGTGGGTGTTGGCCTGCACGAGCTGCTGCTGGTTGATGGGCATGGACATGGCCAGGCTGTCAGAGCCGTTCTGGGCCGCGAAGGGGTCCAAGGCGGAGTCGCTAGCACCTGCAAGGGAAGGAGCAGGGCGCCGAACCTCTACTACAAGTCAGTGCTTGCATGGCCGACCATATGCCACAGGTGCCCACACGCGCTGCATCCCCCCCACCCCACCCCCCGTCCTGCGCATGTCAGCTGTTGGCTGTGGGCACCAGTACTTAGCGCAACAAGAGTAATACCCATTGCGTAACAACATTGACGCCAGCCAAATCAGCAGGGGCAGGCACATTGATTGCTACCTGGTGGTGCAATCTCAGGGCGCCGCTGCGCGATCAGGACCCATCCCCTACTCACCTCCCTCCCCCCCCACCCTTCCTATAGCTCTTCTGGCAGCCAAAGATCAGAAGTCAAGCACACATACACGCGCAGGGCAGGGCGCAGGTAGGAGCAGCGGCGCAGCGACCCACTGTGCTGGCGTGCGCGCATACGCTTGTACCCAGAGCGCCACCACCTTCTGCGCGGGGCCCTGTGCCTCATTTTTTGCTGCCAGCCAGCCTGCTCACCTCCTGCGTATGTGTCGTACAGCCCATCCTGCACCGCGGGCGCGCCCTGGATGCTGACCAGCTGCGCGCCTTGCATGGGTGCCGTGGCGGCGGGCTGGAGTGTGCGGAAGGGGGCACCGAGGGGGGGCGCGGCGGCCGCGGCGAACGCCGGCTGGCCCAGAGTCGCCATGCCCTGCATGGCCACGGGCAGGCCGTCCATGCCCTGCGCCACCATGCCGTTGCCTATGTGCGCCGCCTGCACACGCGGGTGGTGTTGTGGTACGGGCACTCAGGCACGCGCGTCACCACCGTGCACACACCAGCAGGGCCAGGCAGACAAGAGGGCCCCTGTGTTGGGCTCGAGTTCTGGTGGGGGCGCGCGCACGCAACAATACCCCCTGCGCACACATGTGCCGGCGCCCCAGATTGGCTTTCCGGCTGGCTCCGCACTCAATCGTCCCTGCGGTCCTGACGAATGCCCCCTGTGCTGCCGCCCAGTGGTGGTGTAGCACACAGCATAAAGCTCCGGATACTCGAGCAGGCGGCGGGGCACCTGAGATGGAAAGTCGGCTTTCTACCCTCGCAACCTGTGGGTTCGGGGTTTGAACCTCACTGTCGGTCACAACCGGCTAAGCTGCCCTCGTTCGGCGGATACAGCCTTGAAACCTTAGCTTACCTTACCTAGCACACAGCATGCCCAGCCCAAGTGGGGCGAGCCGGCAGCCAGCGCAGCGGTCACCCCTCCCTTCCTCCCCCTCTGAACCCCCCCACGCCACCCCTTCTTGCTCCCAAGAGGGGCTTGCCCGCACTGCAACCC
>LFIK01001082.1_pt1 | contig 21210 bp, 28 predicted proteins | sample 643401 | NCBI WGS metagenome assembly LFIK01 (sample SAMN03777447, study PRJNA286221) | soda lake metagenome | biome: soda lake; feature: Kulunda steppe; material: water; isolation source: sample T5-Br brine of Lake Tanatar-5 | place: Russia: Kulunda steppe | collected 2010-07
CCGCTGAAAAGAGAAAGAGAGAGAGTCAAGCTGGGCCTCAAGTTCCGTGATTGCCCAGTCTGCAAGCCCGCCGTGCTTGCGCGTTGTGTACACTGCCCGCTGTCCGCAGCCAGTCCACACAACACCCGCAGCTTATTGTTTTCCTGGCCCAGAAAAGCAGACCGTCATGTGTGACACATTGTTTAAGCCTGCAAAAGGAAATAGGGAAGCATAAGTCCTTCGGAGGGAGACCACGTGTGGATGGGTGCAGTGAAACAGGACGTGTTGCTCATCTTGTACATCATGAGCGTTGCACGAGTCACAAGTAAGGGCGGTACTGTGGGTCCAGGTCACAGTTTAAAATCGTAGAGTGTGGGCACAAAGTCTGAAGCGAGCCACGCTGCGAATAACGTCACGAGGAAGATCAAGAAGCATGTATCTAGGAAGGGTACATGGCAAATGTGTGACCAAGGCCCTCCTGGTAGGGTGGGCACACCACTGATGGTAAGTGGAGCGTTTGCTGTTGCGCTCTTTTGGATGTATATCAGAATAAGGTGTCCAATTATCCAACTTGAAGTGCCTCTCCCTGAGGTCCACAACAAAACGACCAAGTTCACAAGTTTAAGTTTGACCTTCAGCCAGGTAGTTTGACTGATCAGGTTGCTGGTGAACACCAGCCATCACAAAAACATCCATAAGCTCTGAAATAAAACGATAGGAATCATTAGTTTGTTTCTGGAAAAAATTGAAGACATTGTCACGCGAGTCTAATTTGGATGCAGCAGTCTCTCGGCGTGACATCTTCAGAACAAGTTTGAGAGAAATAAAAAGCTCCAGTCTGATTGACAGGAATTTTGTGAGCCATAGGTAAATCGTGAAACAAGTCTGCAAATTGAAGCCTCAGCGAACACATTTGCGTGCAACGGCACAAGAAAAAAGCATGCTTTTCATCTTGAATTGAATCCACAACAAAACGACCAAGATCAATGGGCTCACGCTTCAGCGGCCTTTCCTTGAACAAGAAGGTTGTGTAAGACCATTCATAGCAGACAGGATGTGGGATGTCCAACAATCATCGCACCGTGAGCTCAGTTGCATGTCAGCTTGTAAGATTTTTTCGCAGTGGAGCTACTGCTTTGGGCTAAAGCATTGTGTAGGCACACTGCCGCTCGGAACGAGTTGAGCCGTAGAGGCTCTAGACCACACTCGCGCATGATGCACCATGAAGGGGTTGTGTCCTTGACCATCAGAATCCTCTTGAGCACTGTCATCAGCCATTTTTGTAAAGGATTGTCCATTTCTTTGCCCTGTCGTAAGAATGGGGTGGCGCAAACCTGGCTTGCATACATACCAGCAGGAATTGCGTACGTTTTAAGGAGCCACATGCAGATGTGCAACCTGTTTGTAAGGTCATGTTCCCATATGAACTGTTAAATGCGGAAAGTACCAGCTGCATTGGTTTCAAATCACCTTGTCACGACGATTCATAGTCAGTGATGAATCGTAGTCAAACTGAAGTTGGTTAGTCGGTTGCTTGTATTTCTGGCAGAGCAACAATTGAGGTACTCTGTTTTGGTAATCCATCTCTCTCGATATTGTCTGGACAAGACTAAGAAGACTACCATTGCAAGTTAGGGTTAACCGCCACCCAGGTCGTCAGGCTGATTGGTTTGTTACTGGTCTTCGCCAGCCAAAAAATAGTCCATTCTGTCCGAGATAAAATGGCAGAGTTTGTTGTGCCGCTGAGAGAGAAAATCAAAGACATTCTGACAAGGCAAGGCATGTAAAATAGAAGGGGCCTCCATAGAAAAGGATTGGCAGAAAGGGAAGAACCGGAACGAGTACTTTCTCCTGAGAGAGCACACAAGCAAGTCTTGACAGTGGAAAAGAACATGCACCTCATTTTGAACAGCAGCAGAGGAACACTTGTCACAGTGGTCATTTCCACCGCGCCAGATGGAGGATTCCACCGCGAGAGTACGTGCTCGCAAGCAAAACCTGCTCACATTCCTCATAATGTGCTTAGGGAGGTCAAGATGCAGATAGCAAGGAGGCATCAGGGGGGCACCCCCATTCCGCAACCGAGTGCGTGAATCAGCTTGAAGATTTAAGAGGGGACAGGCAAACCAAGAATGATAAGTCACCAGTTTGTTGTCGCTTTCCAGTGGGTTCATGTCAGCAATGTCCCTCCAAACTTTCCTCATCCTAAACACATCCGAGTAACAAATTGAGAGCCCCTGCAAGAAAGCTTGTGTATAAGTGGCACGGCCTCACAATCCCACAAAGGCGCGCAAAATATCTCAAGCCCAAGATGTTTCAGCCCGAGGCACCAGCTTCTGGTCTGCATGAAGGGCCTGCTTAAGAGTGGCACTGGTAGAGGAAAACAACTCGTTGTAAAACCTAATGGCAGTTCTGAACCAATAGAATTGCAGAGCTTCATGCGCACACTCACGTAGTACAGCCCAGTTAGGTGCAGACCGCTTCACATCTAGGGTGCCCTTTAAGAAATTTAAATGCAATGTCTGGAGGTTCGGTCTTAAAAATCACCTTCGCCCAAAAACCCTGAGCTCCAAACCTGATAGCCATACATACCAGCAGGAACTACGTATGCCTTAGCTAGCCAAAGGGAAGCAAAAATTTCGTCACATAGGGCATTGTCCCGTGCAAACCCTCGTATTCGATGAGCTGCTGCAAGCATTGGTATGGCTGCATGCTCAGACAAGGCTGTCATGTTGAGTGTTTGGTGATATGTCATGCCAAGGCACTTGAACGAGTCAGAGCACTTCAAAGCAGCGCGGGCCAACATAAAAGTGGGCAGCTGAGCACCGCGCTTTGAGTTGAAATGGACCACCTCTGATTTTGCAGTATTAATGGTCAGGTGTTTTGAGCGTGCATAGACCACAAGCCTATTTAGCATGGTTTGCATGGCATCAGGGACATTAGCTAGTAGAGCCAGGTCATCCGCATACAACATGTGCGAGACCCGCACATCCTCTGACCCGGTAACTGCTCCTTGCACTCCCTCAGCAATCATACCAATGCCATCAGCGCACAACGATAAGAGCAGAGGAGGCAAAAAGCACCCTTGTTTCACACTCACAGTAGGCTTATAAGCTGCAAGAATTAATTAATTCTTGCAGCTTTAAGCCCGTCTTGCAGGAAGTACTGGTTACTAGCATACAGGCTTTGAAGAGCAGAGTGGAAAGATGCAGGCATGCATATGCAACAGAAATGTGACCAGGGCCTGTCTGGGGATAGTGTCTTAGGCTTATTCAAAATCAATGAAAGCAGTGTGCAGCCTGGAAGAGTTGCTTGGCTTTATGTTGCGGGCAGCGTGCTACAGGTGCCAGAGGATGACAATGGGCTGTAGGGTGTTCTGGCTTGGGTAGAAACCAAACTGTGTGTCTGGTATTTTGCTTTCGGATATGCACCAAGTTGTAAGCAGGGAGCGAATGACATTTGCGTAGAATCTGTACATGGTGCCACAGACTGCCAGCATGCGATAGCTGTTGGGGTCAAGCATGGGTCCCTTTTTGTACGGCGCTTTATTTTCACAACTTTCCAACCAGCTTAAAACCGGGCACTCTCAAAAGACAGCAGGATGATCTGGGCCAGGAGGGGCAAAAGAACATGCACCGCATCAAGTCCACGACCTTCAGCCCTGTAAATGCGTACTTCAGAAAAGGTTTGGCCACCATATCTAAACCAGAGGAAGAGCTGCCTTTCAAGCGCTTCAAGTGCTCGGCAAGGGAAGAGCACATGGTCCCTAAATCTGGAGCAGGAATGGAGTCAGGGAGGGGAAACCAGCCTGTTGCAGCACCGTTTGCAAGCAGCTGAGCCGGGGGGGTGGCCTCTGCCAAGGGGAACAGCCATGTCACTAGGGGAGGGGCGTGAGTCCTGCACCTCCCCAGGAGGACAAAAATGATCATCTAGGTTAGTCTGCCACGCTTGTTTAGTAAGCGGGGATTGGTACGTGCGCTGGGGGAGGTGCAACATGGAATGCAAGTTTGCCTTTTTCCAGTGCAGCTAAAAAAGCGTGGCCTTCAAGTGCTTACTGTGGGTGCGTTTAGATAGCCGCACGGAAGCCCTGTAAAGCTTGCGAGCTTCCTTGCAAGCATGAACTGCCTGCCCACTACGCACTACCTCCCTGACGGCGGAGCATAGCACACTCTTCAGAGAACCATGTAGGGTCCCGTGCGGCCCCCCGACTGCGCTTGAGATGTGCACACAGACTCTGACTTCTGATTATGTCCACTCCAGGCTCACCAGCAGCATGCACAAAAAAAGATCGCAGCAGACAACACGCCTTTTCAAGGTCCTTTTCAGCAATAGCTTGTTTAAACTGGCCCTGGAGGGCTGAGTTGGCCTCAAGGGCTGCTACATAAGTCGCATACCTATCCGGCCGCCAGCGGAGAGCAAAGCACTCACCACAGCCCCTAGGAGCGCACCTATGCCCAGCATTCAGAGACCAATCTGCAAGCAAACCAGCCTCCTCAACCAAAAAGTGCAAGCTCATCGTGCAGTGATCACTGATGTGTTTCACAGGCAAAATCTGCACATTATCTGCCAGCCGGAAGAAGGCACTGGACATGAGGATGTGGTCAGGCCGACTAGCTAGCTCCTGCCCAGGCGGTCGCCCCACATAGCTGGCCTGCCCATTATCTCCGCACACCCTGCCCGTGCCCAGAATGCCATTCAAAGAGCTAGCCAGATCAGCTAGCAGCCTGCCAGCCGCATTAATGGCCTGGCACTCACACCGGCAGAATGTAAACAGCACCAAGCATGGCATTTTGAGCGAGTCCAAAGAGACTACCTTTGCAACAGACCCACACACATAGAAGGCTCTGTGAGTCAGGACTACCTTTAAAAAGATGCAGAGCTTCTCCGGCATGGAGGAGTAGAAGCTTGACTCTGGAGGGGGCAAACGGCGTGGCAGCCAAACCATCGAGGGAAAGGAGCATAGGGTAGAGTAGAATCAGTGTTGTGTAGAGCTTTGTAAGATTGCTCTAATCTGTGTACACAAAGAAGAGAAAGCATCTGCAGATTTGACTGAAGGCACTATGTCACACCAGATACGTGCTGGAGCCAGAAGTGTGTTGCATTGCGTATTCAGTCGGTTGGAGTTGGTTGGCTGAGTGCTTGACCGGTTGGAAATACTGCTATTGCTGTATTTAGAGCATGTCTAGTTTAGCATCTGAAGGAAGGACGAGCTCGCAGTTATACCTTGTTGAGTCTAAAAGCAACCTTGTAATAATGACCCTCAAAGATTAGTCCACTCCAGGTCCTTGGGGAACACGGCACGGCAGTGCAACAGTCCAAGTGTGTAGTCCAAGTACAGTGAGTAGAACACGTTCCAGAGAAACTGAGATTCAGCCGCAGAGAGGAGAAAGAGAGAAAGTTAAGCAGGGCCACAAGTTCTGTGATTGCCCAGTCTGCAAGCCTGCCGTGCTTGCGCGTTGTGTACACTGCCCGCTGTCCGCAGCCAGTCCACACAACACACCTCATGCTCTAAACAATGTAGTGGTTATGTAGAGGCTATTCTGCAGCAGACTCTCGGCCTGACAACTAGCCAGCTTTCCATCCTTTGTGTCCGTCCTCTGCTGGAGAGAGACTCCACCTTGGACGTAAAACATGCCAAAAGGGGGTAGTTGTATGGCATGCCATGACACTTGTTTCTATGTGACGTTGATTTCACCTGACAACCTCAGATAGAATAAGCCATCGGCCAAAATACTCCGACTAAGGCTGCATGTGGAAAATAAAATAGAAGTAAGAAATTGCTTGCATTGTAGCACCATACTTACTGTCACGGAGATATCCATAAAGAAGGGGGGATTATTAAGTGGCATCATTGTGTTGGACACTGCTCCTTTGGATGGAACCAGTAAGCATTTTCAAAGGGGTTTACGCCAGAAGGATTACAAGAATAAGGCCAAAGGGGTTTACATACACAAAGTGCCTTCAGTCAAGAAGTGCGACTGCTAGCCTGCTCATAAAAAAGCAAGAGATGAAGAAAAGATACAGCTTACTGTTGTCCTTGCTCAGGAAAAGTATACCGTATCTAAGATACATCATGGGACATATAAGTCCTGCGGACAGAAAGCACATGAGGATGATAGCAATGGAAAAGGACATACAGCTCATCTTGTATATCATAAGCATTGCACAGGTCACAAGTAGGAGAGGTGTTGTGAATCCAGGTCACTGTTTCAACTTGCAAGGTGTGGTCACGTTGTCTGAAGCATGTCAAGCCGCAAATAACGTCACAAGGAAGGTCAAGAAACGTGCACTTGGGAAGGATGTATGGCGAATGCATGACCAGCTCCCTCTTTGTAGGGAGGGTGCACCATTGATGATAAGTAAAGCGCTCGACTGTTGCACTCTCTTGGATGCGCATAAGAAAAAGGTGCCCAATATTCCGAGAGCCTCTCCCTGAGGTTCACGACAAAATGACAGATCATCCATGGCAGATGAAATGTGGAACGAGCAATCGTCGCGCTGTGAGCTCAATTGCATGTCAGCTTGTGAAATAGTTCTAGCAGTGGATCTATTGCTTAGAACCAAAGAATTGCAGAACCGCATTGCTGCATAGAACCAGTTGAACTGTGAAGACTCCAGACCACACTCGCGCATGATGCACCATGAAGGGTTGTGTCTCTGACCATCATAATCCTCTTCAGCACAGTCATCAGCCATTTTTGTATAGGGTTATCCATCTTTTTGCCCTGATGTAAACAATGGGTGGCCCGAACCTGGTTTGCATTCATATGAGCAGGAATACATTCTATTGAGCCACATGTCAGTTCGTAAAATGGTGGTGCAGTCATGCTCCTGTATAGAATTTGATGCAAAAAGTATCGGCTGTGAATGGAGGTAGCGCTGCATCCGCTGCCGTACTCAGATTGATGATTTTGTCACACACACCATGCCCAAATATCTTAAGGGGTCTCTGTAGGGGAGCTGTGTGACATCAAAGAAGAGAGGGGGCAGATGTTAAGTTTGAGAATCAAAGCACATTACCACATGGCACTTTACCTCAGACTTGTGTGTATTAACAGTGAGACTCCCTTTGTGTGAACGCTCTTAAATTGTTCAGCACGTTGTGCATGTGGCTAGAGTCAATGGGCATAAGGGAAAGGTCCTCAGCGTCTAGCATGGGTCACCCAAAAATAAGGAGTGCCAGTGAGCACAACTTCCACCCCGGGTGCCGCGCTGTCAATGTCGTTCAAGTAGATGGCAACAGCGAGAGGGGAGAGGGGACATCCTTGCTTAACACCAAAAGAAGGCTGCACAGAAGCTGTCTTGTCCCCATCCAACAAAGTATATTCATCATCATAATACAAGCCTTTTGAGATGGACAATATACTATCATACAGTATGGTCAGGCATCTGGCAACTCTGTAAATGGCCCCATAGCTTGCTTCTTGGAATAGAGTCGTAACTTGCTTGTTTGAGGTCAATAAACGCAGTGTATAACCGTGATGACCCGCTTTGCAGTTTCTGTGCAGCATGTTTTAAGAATCAAGAGGGGTTGCGAGGTGCTTCTAAGCTTGTTTGAGGTCAATAAACGCAGCGTATAACAGTGATGACCCGCTTTGCAATTTGTGTGCAGCATTTTTAAGTGTTGCAGAATTAAGAGGGGTTGCAAGGTGCGTTTGCCCGGATAAAACTCAAATAGTGTGTCTGGAATTGTGTTGAAGCACCAGTCCCGGATCATGGAGCACAGCATGTTAGCCAAGCATTTTCCAGCAAATGTCAGGACAGCTCGACTGCATCAAATCCAAAAGGGGACCCACCAAAAACGAGAGCACCTAATCTTACACACTGAGGTCACCTGGAATGTGGGAGGCAACTAATGTGATACGAAAAAACCCATGTGTGAGGAGCAGCACAAGCACAATGAGAGGGTCTGAGACATCAACCATGGTCTAATTCAACACTCCTACTGCGGGTCATGCTGCTAGAGGAGCTTAGAACCAGCCCTTGCCTAGCTTAAAAATATCAACAACCATGTTTGATTCCGATGTCCCAGGCATACCCTGTTATGGGCTGTACCACTCTTCACCAACCGACTCAACCGATCTCCAGGTCTAACGCAGCTTATTCCTGACATAGAACGCACATCACTAATCTAGTGTGGCAATCATATCATACATCAACCTCATGAAATATCAATTTTTTTCAAAATTATAAGTTGTTTAGAGACATGACCAGAACAACAATTCACAAGTGCAACCAAACAGCATTGCAGACCATTACGCTCACAAAGATCATCAAACAGGCAGATGACACCGCTAATGGCTGAAATGAGTGAAGAGATAGGAATGTGTTTTGTTTCATAATCTTCCTGCCCCAGGAGTCCTGACATTCAACAGCACACCTGCTCCTAGCTTGATGGTGGTGATTGTCTAGTGCTTGCACCAGTTGTAAACCTCTCTCAGGCCCTCACTGTACGCCAACAGGGTTATCCCTCCTGGTGCAGTCTTTTGTTTCTCTCCATTTCAAGGACAGCTCTTGCTATTCCTAGTAAATGTCCATCTTTCCAGTTGAACAACGTGATAACCATCCAAATAGTACAAAAGCCCTAATCCCTTCCCAATGGAATGTGTACCTTATTGAACACTGTTGAAACACATGTCCAGAACAAAGATGAAGGAGAGCAACCTAGCAGTGTGACAGTCTTGTAATAGCCCTATATCATGTCATTATGTGCTAAGCACAAAAAAATTTGTGTACATCCCTTACCGGAGTGAGAAATGCCATTTGCAAGTGCCATACTGAGCTAACCTCTCCCTTAGAACTAGCCACTCGTGTCATTTCTACTGATGTAGTTATTTTCCCCCTTCCCCCTTTTTATGATGATATGCATCCCAATATGCAGCTACTGATTGCAAGATTGCAGCAGAGCAATATCAGCACGAATACAGGTAGGTAGTATGCACACACGCACTTCTTAAAGCAGTTGGTCACAGACGCTTGATTTATACCCGTGTAAAGCTCGATAAGGAATTGCCCATAAACTACACGATCATTTTATACAACACAATATAGACTGAGCACAAAGCAATTCATGATTCAGATACCTTGTTAGGAGTACCAAGTAAGGTTTGTGCTAAATCATCTTACACACACCATCTGCCCTACCTGTCCACCAGCTGTATTAGTATGGCATTGTTCATTGTACTCTTTTTTGTGTATATTTTCTTGTGTAGAGTTGCAATTCTTGGCATCAGTAACGGTTCATATTTGCTGGAAGATGATGCTCGGGAGAGCCCAAAACGAATGGGCCGGTTGCTCTATTCACTCCTTAAAGTATCATGCTGTTGCTATGATAGCAAGCGTACCTTTTACAAAATTTTTAGCAACGTATACCCCATAAAGTAGACTATTTTAGCCCGCGGGGGCCACGATACATGGTAATTTTGCCTCAGGTTCCCTATTTGGTTCCCTAGTTTATATTGCAAACTGTATTGGAATTGCATGAAACAGTCACCCATAGTTCTCTCTTGTGGCGAAGGTTTGCCAAACATGCACAATAGCTAGGCCACGCTCTCAATCACGACGTTACACCATGTGAGTGCTCTTTCTAGGCATGGGCTGTTGCTTTTTTCTATCAAACAGCCCGGCATGTTTAACTGTAGTCATTCTAGGCTTATTGCGTCGTCCGCTCCAGACAGTGGGACAATCCATAGATCCAGTGCTCACCATGTCTAGGTTTTATTTCTGCTCAAACATGGCTTTAGAGATGCCAGACAGCCCATGCTGCTCAACAATTGTGGCCTTGTGCTCAATAAGTCGCAAGTAAGCCTGCGGAATAAAAAGTAGTAAAAACATGTCCTGCAGGCTCACAAAAATTGATAACAGCGCAGCGAGGAAGCAAGAGGTGAGCATAGCTTCTACATGTGGGCTACCAAGAGCGTTTGACAGCAAGCCTTAAACCTGACTGCCTGAAGAAGAGAGTGCTGCTGGAGAAGTGCAGGTAAACCTCCACATGGATTGGTGCAGGTGTTCCTTAACAGTCCTCCTGCTGGGCGAGCACTGCTTGCCAAGCAGGCAGGCAGCATCTGGCAGCTCTTGGTCAGAAAGTGATACCTCAAAAGACACGCGGAAGTGATTCATGTTGGCTTTGTGAGTGTTCACTGCACGCCGAGCGACATCATCAGCCTGTTGAGATCAAGTGGAATCAAGAAGATTGGAAGGCAAAAAAAGCTTGCGTGCATGCAATGAGGTCATACTGAACTTGTCCTGCCGATTAGCTCGCCCCAAACCCAACTCATGACATGCTGGCCATGCCAGGCCAGATCCCACACTTAACAATGCTGTTTTGCTGCACCTCATCCTGCATCTCACCTCCTGCACCTCACCTCCTGCAAGTTGTGCTCACCCCCATCAGCTTGCTCACCAAATCCTGGCTATACTTGGTGTATGCCTAGCATATTTCTGGGCAATACAATCCTTAAAGCAAAGCTCCAGCTCCAGATGCTTTCTGTAACGCAGACCAACAAATTCCTTGCACGTACCAGACGATCTGCGTGACTGAGCACCCAGAAGGCTGCTTGCTGTACAGAAATGGTGAGTGGCAGGGTAACACGGTTCCAGAGTTTCGAAGTGACAGCCTTGATGCTGGGCTGGAGGCTTCCAGGGGTTATAAAAGTCAGCACCCTGCGCATGTGTGCCAGGTGCACATGTGTCGAGACGTGGATCCACGCGCACTGGGATGACGGCTGTCCGATCTCTATTCCTGCTTCTGCAACATGTTTCTAAAAGGTACATGTACATTACCACCTATCTGTCTACCTTTGGCAATGCGGATCGCCGCCAATGAAGCAGTCGATCCAGCTGACCGAATACATTGTGGCTTCATGCGTCTGTGGGGGATTCCTGATCAACATCTTCCTTGCTGCACTCGCACCAGAATGGGACCAGGAGATACATGTAAAGGAAACAGAGCGCAATAGAGTTGGTTGTGCCCCAGAGCCATCGCGCAGGTGCCGTCTGGAGCTGAACTATCCCCAGGTCACGACCTCTTCCAAGATTGCCTGCTTGCGATCCACCTCCGGCTAAATTGACGATCTCAAGCATCCCGACACAAATATTGCAGAATTGGCTCAATTCTATGAATAATAAAATGATAAGTTTAGTTTGTCACCGGATTTGTAGCACATCAACCTTGAAGCACTGTCTCTTTCCTATGTTCCAGCTGAATGTGCGTGCCATTGCATCGTCAGCCACACCACGTCATTACATGAGCTCCACCGGGGACGCATCTAAGGAAGATGAAGAGGTGTGACTGCTGCTTTAGGTCTCTATTGCAAACTTATGTGCAAACTTATGTTCAGCGCATTCCAATTCCTATACATAACAGGATTTGGAGTCTCGAAAGCGAGCAGCAGCCCGGGCCCATGTCACACACAGTGTGTTTGGGACTAGTCCAGGTACCAATCACTTGTTCAACCTTGTTCAACCAATCACCGGTAGTTCGAAAGCACTTGGTGCAATTTAAGTCACCTTACCCAAGCAGCCCCACACACATTGGTTGCTGAGCAAGTGTTAACTAGCGGAATTTGTTTGCCAAGGCAGAAGCGTCATGGAATAGAGATAGCTCGCATGACATGCTTGACGACCTTCAGTTGTCAGTTCAGCTCAGAATATAGAACAAACGATTTTGATTGGACTTAGTTCACCCAGTACGCGCCATAGGAAGGGGAATCATGCAGCTCTGCCAGCTGCCAGGGGCATTCGCATGTGTTCCATTCACTTGTATGAACGAAGCCCCCTGTACGCTCTCTTCTCCCAAACCCCATTTATAAGACTTACAAGCTCTCTTTTTCTTCATTTTGTGAGAGTTATGCTTCACTTTCAGCAATCTTGATGTTGCTCTTCTTCTGACTGCTTTCTCTGCCCGTTCTTTTCTGATGCTGCAGGTGAAAACTCTGCCTCATTGTATGCACAGTATGATGGCGGCACTCCTCAGGGCCTAGATGCCCACTGTACATCCAGCAGTAAGGTACATGTGTGTAGGCCTGCTTTTCCTGACTGCATTCCAGGCTGCAGGCACACAAGCTGAGTGTCCAGGCAATCTAATCGAGACTGAAGTTTGCCTGCACCCTTGCAAACTTCTAGGTGGCAGGTGACCCTTAAAGTGAACATTCTAGCAACGCATACTGCTGCTGGTTGCCAGTGTTCAAGTCATGCATGGTTACTTTTTTCTTGTCAACAAAATAGGAGTGCATGCCTACTCGCTCCTGTGGGGGGTTTTATTGGTCGCAAGTGTTAAGCATGATTATAACGTGTTATGCTTCGAGGATCGTAAGGTATGTTGTGGAGATCATCATTTCAAACAAGATGTTTTGCTATCTTGCTCACAACATCGACACTATCAGACAGGTAGCAGCAACCATGAATGGGCCCGGATTCGAGCTAGCACAGAGCAGAATGGAGTGCAAAATGGAGAGGGAGGCAAAGATGGGCTGGCAAGGGTATTTCTAGCACGCTTGCTCAAAGAACATCAGGTGTGTGTCCTTGTGAATTGCTCCAGTGAGGATAAGCAGGGCTTTCGCTGTTCCAATATCAGAATGCAATGCTTGTCAAAGCTTGCAAGGCCTTTTAGATAAGCTGTGGGCACCACACAATTGCAGCTGAGCATAACAGGTTAAATCCTGACAAGGGAAGCTGGGGCAGCTGCCTCACCATGGCATAGGTGCATATATTGTGTTCCACATATGAGGCTAAGCTCTGCGTGCTTAAGCAGGCGTTCACTTGAAGCTTGCAGGTGCGGCAGGTTGCATCTAATTGCTTCCTTTTGCATGGGGTTGCTGAATGGGAAAACACGCATGGGCCTTCAGGGAGGGAGGCCATAAGCTGCCATGAACCTGCCTCCTGGTTTTCTGTTGGCAGCAGCTCCCTTCATCGCTTTGAAATGTTTCTATCATTTACAAACTTCCTGCTCAGATGTCGCCTGCCACACACATGTGAAAGTGTGTGCACGTAAACATCTTTTGGCTTGCAATAGGTTGTCATACGAGGCGGCCCAGCTGAAGCTGTACTTCTTGTGGACTCACTAATGGTAATCGCAAGCTAGCGCCAATAGGTACACCTGTCCAGGCCTTTACGGTACTTATAGTGTTCAGTGGTGCCGAACATGTGTGTTTGACGAGGGCTCTTCAGTAAATAACTGGTTAAAAATTGTGGTGTGCAACTTCGAGCAGCATGCACTCTTAACCACGCACTTGCGTATGGATATGCAAAATGTGTTTGCACATCCTCTGCCTTGGAAGCTTAACAGTTCGGTTTGCATCACATCGGAGTTAGTCTGTCAGCCAGATGGGTTGACTGCTGGGCCATTGCCAGCCTGAAAGAAATCCAAGATATCAGAAATAAAGAGAAATTCTCTTAGAAAATATATCTGTTTGTTAAGCGCAATAAATGCAGAGATGCTTGTGATAGCAACAACATTTTTTTTGCCGTACCTTTGCCTTGCAGGCTTGGCGAGAGGGCAAATGGCAGCCTCAGGATTCTTGAAATTGATTGTCAGGCTGAGGTTCTGCTGCACACAAAACAGCTTCCTACCATAGCCAAAATATAATACAGTAATGACTGTACTGTCAGTCAACAAATTAATCAGCCAATAACTCCAACCAACCAACCACACAGTGCAGCACACTTATGCTGCGGCTCATATCTGGCGTGACACTTCTCTACCATCCATAGAACAGGCTACAAATCATCTATAAATGCTTTGGAACCATGGACTTCTAGCATGTTGTTGCCCAGGAACCCAAGTTTGATGTCGCCGCAGACTACATTGTTTGCTTGTGCACACATGTAAATGCATGCAAGTGTGTGGGCGGTGTATGCCCATTCATGTCCGATAGTGAGGTGACTGTTCATGTCTGTAGCCAGTTGGCCATTGCAGTTCTGCTGTGAAGCAGCATATTGTGTCAATTGACTCAATCAAACTAGGAGGTGAAGAGGTCTGTTCAGCTCCCCATCACTTACAAACTTCCATACCTAAAAACGATGTTTGCCTCCTAGGCAGGAGCCAGAGTCGGGCAGTAGTAATCCATCTCTTAAGAAGGAAACAAAGAAATCATAACGCCAATGGGTTACTTTAAATTAGCTTACATAGCTGTACCTGCCAAACGAGGGCAGCTTAGCTGAAGCCAAACTGGCCTGCAACCAAAACCAACGAAGGTAAGCTAGGTAATATTCCTGGTAATGTTCTACTAGAACTAGAAGATTTTAGTAAAATATGCCTAGAGGCACAGCATTCTAGGCACTCATGCACAAACAACTTGAAGGCAAGGCCTTTGGTGTCTGTCTGACTTATTAACGCCAATAGGGATATAGTATCCCTTGTGAAGGGTTTACCAGAAAAGGGCCTACAGGGATACTATGGTTTAACAAGGCTTCTAACAATGTGCCATCAGTCAGAAAAGTGTGACCGCAAGGCTGCATGTGGAAATTCTGCAAATAGCATGTAATTTTGTAGCACCAAGGAATTTCTGCATTTACAAAAAATCCTTAAGGCGTATCACTGTGTTAAACATTGCAGCAAATATTCTCTAGCATCTGTGAGGACTGACCTACTTATTGTGTCTGAAAGGAAACCCATTAAAGAATAGATGAACCAAATCATATGATGTAACTGTCTGTAGTTAGTTCCTAGTCTCGGTGCCCTTAGGAGGTCCCTTCTCTTTGCTTTCCTTGGTGCGAGCTCTCAGCCGTTGTGGTAGCTGAGCCTGAGCCGGCCTGCCCGCGGGCCAGCTGGTAGCCCAAGCCTGAGCTGTCCTCGTAGCCTTGGGGGTGACCTCTTAGCTAGTTGGCTTTTCTGGCAGTTCTCCTTTTCCTAGCGTTTTTCAGCTCTTGTGTCTTGCCTGCCTTAAGGACATTGCTGCGTCCGCTTGCGTCTTGTAACAAACAAACAAACAAACAAACACTGAGGTAATCAAAAATGGTGTAGGCAATCGTCATGTTGAAACATGTTTGAGGAGGACGCAGGCACACGAGAGGGTCTGGAACTTCAAACATGCACTGCTTCAAAACTCTCCTGCTGTGGGCCCTGCTACTAAAGGAGCTCAGAACCAGCACTTGCCTGGCTAAAAACCTTGGAGTCAAGCATAAAAAAGCATCTTGCACAAGCAAGCTGCTAGACGAATGAAACCTCTCTCGTACGCTGGGATACCCCTGTTTGTGTGAATAGCCTTAGTAAGGAAGTACTCTATATCTGATGCTAGCGCCAGGCAAGCCTGTCCCAACAACTTAAGAAGAGGGCTTTAAGTGTGAGCCGGGAGGGTTCTGAGAAGAACCATGTGCTTTTTCTGTGTTTCTTAATTGCCACAGGATACAAAACTACCTGTTGCATGACAAGCAGTCACAAAGGCCGCTCACCAGCTTCCGTTCACTTGCGTGAAGGAATGATAGAAAATTTTATACTTGAAGCCATGAATCCCAGGCAATCTAGCAGCGATTGTCACTGAGAAAAGTGCTGCACAATGTGGCACCAATCAGGCGCTTAGTATGAACACTACTTATAAATCTGGCTCTGCACTCATCTGTTGTGACAAAGTGCCCGACCCTCGGGCTGAGCTTGGCAAGCTTGCATTTAATACCTGCAGGAATTTGCTTGAATGTGCTGCTAGACATTCAGACACCCAGGGGCCAAAACCTAGACGAGTAAAATTGAGGCAGAATATCTCCTGATCCACCTGAACCTTTTGCATTTATCAAAAAGAATCTGATGTAATGTGGATATGATTGGGTTTATTTCGGGCTGGCAATGCACAGCGAAACCAGTACTACTTGTAGTCAACCCATCTGGCTAACGGACTCTGAGTCCCCAATATCTATCTACGTATTGTTAAAATTGAATTAGGCTCTTATCATGAAGATGATGATGAGGCGCTACCTGGCGCTTGCAAAATGCTGAATCCATGATGGTGATTTGTTTGACAGGTTCTCCTTAGTGCATGGCACCAGAACAATTCCTGTAAATGTCTTAATCTTTCACCCTCTCCTTTCCATGTTGCACATTACTGCAAAATTAAGTTGAAATAGGCAAACCAGGAGTGGGTGGACCGATCACCAATGAATCCAGAAGATTATGTAAGATCTTGGTGGAAGTATAAGGAAATTTCAATTTTCTTATAACTACTACCTATTTAACAGACATGACCAATACTATTATCACCACTATCTCCAAGTGCAGCAGATTTCCAAACGCAGGCTGTGCATTTGAATTGAGACAAATTCTGGATGGCAATATACACACCAATTTCAATGTCTTGTTGAGTATGCAATTACAACCCTAGAGAGGTGGATGCTGCAAATACTTAAGACAATTCAAGGTTTCAGAACCAAAATGATATGTGAAAATCTCTTTGTGCTCAGTATGTACAATTTATTTATGGCGTGGTGTGATACAACGCCATTCTTTGAGGATGCCTGCTGTGAGTTATGCTGCAACTCATGCACCGATAAAGAATGCACCCATCCCACAACCGATATACGCCATTGCATCATCTGCAACATCATACCATGGTTGTGATGTAAAGAACGGTTGCTTCAAATGAAAAACAACAGGTTGAGAGAATAGCAGATGACAGTTGGACCTGCCCCACCTGCGACAGCTTAAATCAAATTCGAATACAATACATCAAGCAAACCAATGCTTTTGATGGAGATTTTGTTGAATTGACCGGTTAACCACATGAAAGCCAGAGAAGCTCAACTAGATGACTGGACTAGCCTTAAAAAACCAGCGAATATGAAGCCAGAAACCAGGCACCAACAGACATTCACCCAGACAACTTTACCAGACAAGGATTTGATGAGGACATTGATCCATCCCAGAGCCGAATATCTGCACAAGGTAAGAGCGTAAGAGAGAGAGAGAGAGAGAGAGAGAGAGAGAGAGAGAGAGAGAGAGAGAGAGAGTGAGAGACATTTTTCACATGCAACCTTCTAACCCACACCTTTACATTTCAAATGTAACATTTGTTCCGCAGGGAATTGCAAAGCATGGATACCAGATACTACATTCATTAATCCAACTCAGCGGACAATAGCAAAAGTGTACACAAATCATCCAATCAGCCCCAAATCTGTGTTTTGCTCCCACAAACACTATAAGCTAGCTCGTCTAGCTTTCACACCTGTTAGAAAAGTGTTGGAATGCTCGGCAAGGAACTCGTCTTAAATCTAGTTCAAGCATTTCGAAGGGCAATACAATCAGGAAGACACTCCCATCTTCATCCTTCTCCACAAGTCTTTCAAACACAGGGCATATATCTTGAACATACTAATGAAACAAAAGGTCAATTTTCCCACCAGCACCTCTTTCCTCAACACATCTTTAAAGCGCGCCAAAAGTGGGCGTTGGTAAACAAGATAATTCACCATCTGCTACACACTACAAAGCTAGCTATGACCATATATGGAGGGACAGGCATAGGGACATGGTCTTTGGCTTCAAGATGAAATTTGACTTCAGCCCCCTGTACGACAAATTCACTGGATCTTGGTTTGCCAATATACAATGATGAATTCATGCTAAAACTAGTCTGCCACGCGCTTCGCTCAGCTCTTATTAAAAATGAGGCCACATTAACTCAGACTTGAATCCAATGCTGTAGAAAATGAGAACTTGTGCATCCTGCTTTGTAACATATCCTGGCAATCAGTTTCTTACTATCAGAAAGAAATGTGCAAGAACACGCCAGAGCGGTGTCATTGCCATGCTTCCTATCTCCAATCAGGATGTAACACCAAAATGGTGTCATTGCCAAAAAAAATTTCATTTCCCATTTGTGGATAGTCAGTTGGTTGCTATTGGTTGTTGTGACTGGATCTACCTCTTCTATTTGTTGTAACCTTCCTTCCCTGGGCTCCAGGACACTCCCCTGAGGCGCTGGCCGCTCGGCCAGGGGCCTGGCGTCCCCATGCAATGCAAGATTGGTTGGTTCTGAGTAAGGATGGGAGCAGAGAGGCAGAAGTGCCTGTGGGGTTCAGATGGGTGGCAGCAGCAGCATATACCCCGGCGCAGAACCAGCTTGTGCATAGCATTGATTTTGAGGTCCTTCGTTGCATGGTTAAAGGCTACTCTGGATGGGTGAGACCGCCCCTCCTTGCTGCAAAACACCAAGTGCACCCATTTGATACAATTTGGAATACGGTAACAAGGTTTGAGCTGCACAGAACAACACATGATGTTATGAAGCCCTGACTTTTGCAGTTTTAGAGGCAAGGTGGACCCTGTCATTCAACTACTTAGGACTGGACTGTACCATAGCTTTTGTACCCCTCAGTTGTTCAAGAGGAAACTGACAGTTAGAAAATACAAGTGTGGGTAACCGCCAGCCTGGCCGTTAGGCTGATTGGTTTGTGGCTTTTCATCGCCAGCCTAAAGGCAGTCCATAATGTCTGAAATGAAATTGTAATGCCGCTGAGAAAGTGATTTTGCGACGGTCGTTAGGCAAGGCATTGGGGCCTCCACAGAGAAGGAGAAAGGGAGGGGAAAACGAACATTTATATCTGAGAGAGCACACAAACAAGTCTTGATAGTGAAGAAGAAGGAGCACCTCCTTTTGCACAGCAGCACAAGAGCACTTGTCACAAATCTATTTCCACCGTGCTCTATGCGGATTCCATGTTTGCACGCAAATGAAACCTGCTCATTTTCCTCATACATGCTTAGGAAGGTCAAGGTACAAATAGTGTATCATACAACTAGGCTGCTGGCAAAATTTGGGGTGGAGAAGACGAACCTAGTGGCCCGGGTGGGTGCCCAGTTCTGTTTTTGGGCCTATTTTGGCATAGATAGCTCACGTGCGCCTTGCACAGCAATGCCACAAAGTAAGCCTACATACCATCCTGATTGGAGTGATGGGAATTTTTTTATAAATGTCATACTGATCTACCCCTCAGTAAGCTTGGCCTAGACCGGTGTAGAGTAAGAAAGCTTCAGAGAAAACTTGCTCTCGATCTAAACACTCATTCTATTCAATACGCAACAAAGATCATAAATACAAGTAGGAGGTTGAGAAAAATCAAGGATAGAACATATGGCTCTTTTCAGAACCCTCCTGACCCCCACTAATAATCTCCTTCCTCGTTTGATGGTAAAGGTTTGCCTGGTGCTTGCACCAGATGTAAACATCTTCCTTAATTCACGAAAACAGGGGTTACCTTGTTAGCGTAGTCTTTTTTTTCTTCTTCTTTTCTCATGTGCGCCATAACCACGAGCCCATCAGAACTCCTTTTCCCCCCAGAACCCCATCATTACACTTCTTCTACGTTGCCAATTGATATTGAATATTGAAACACAGGTTTGGAGGGGGTCGGTTTTTGACCCATTTTGGCACCCATTTGCTGGATTTTTTTCGAGGTTTTATTTTGTACTGATATTTGTTTATAGCATGAGCAACAAAACACGAAAAGTCATGAAATTTGGTGCAGAGGGTGATCTGGTGTGGATATTTGGCTGTGAAAAGCAGGGTTCACGCCTCCGTCCGTTTGGCACGGTCTCCGTAATGGGGACCTTTAAAGCTCAGGTGCTGTGGACAGCTTGTAAGCAGGACTAACATTTAAAGTTAAGCTGGAAAGGTACCCATCACGGAGACCATGTCCTGGGAGCATGCCAAAATCATACCCATTCTGGGCCTCAGTCACCCCCCTCTTGGCATCTCCCTACAATCTGGGGGTGTTGAAATAATAAAAATCATCAATAGAGCAGAAACAGCAGGCACAGCTGCAGCACTTAAAAGCTAAATGCAAGCATTCTATTGAAATTTAAATAGTCCAATAGGCAACGCTTGCTTCCTGTCAATAATGGCATACCCATAGTTAGATCTTCCAGAATAATGTTTCATTGATTGGAAAGTCTGACAATCCTATACACATTGATAACGTCAAAGCCCACTCAAACATTACAAGCAATGAGATTGCAATGTAATTTCAAAAAGTTACAGTCTTCCACAACAGCGGACACGATGAGCATGTTCCTCCACCCACACCAGATGGCAACTGTTTTCCATTGTAAAGTCCTCAGAATCCCGTGTACATTCACTGAACCCCCTTCAAAATAGCAAGCATAGGCTGAAGGAACACATAAGTGAATGCCACAGACTAAAAGAGGCTGTCCTGCTCAGAGACTGCTGCACACCAAATAGACTTGTAGCATGACTGTGACTACAGCCTGATGAACAGGCTTGCTCAGCAGTGCTGAGCCATGCTCTTTATAGGACCTACGTTGGACAAGAATAGGTGGATGGACTGAAGGCGCTACCACGCCTATTGCCCCCCAATGGGCTAGGCTGGTCTACTCCCTCCAGCTGGGGTACATCAAGTTGGCTAGAGACAAACAAGGTATTACTGTGAGTTCGTTTTGACGTGCTCAAGCAGTGTTGAGACAAGACTTACATCAATTCAAGCTACCACAGATACAGGACCAATATCTTGAACATTGCTGAGCTCAAAACCAGTAACCCATGGATTAAGGACTCCTTGATAATTCTTCAGAAGTTAACATCTGGTGCCAGCTCCAGGCAAATTCCCACCATCAAAGCATGGAGAGTTGTTAATGGAAGACACGAGGGTGAACAGAACCGTATGCTCTGTCTCTGCTCTGTTCTGGGAAGAAAGAAGAAAAACTACGTAGGCAGTGACACCACTCCCAAGAAAGAAAGAAAAGAAAAGAAAAACTACGCAAGCAGCAAAAAGCTCCTCACATCAATTAAGGAAAAGGGGCCACTTGTGAAGAAAAGCCCCTTCACCAGAAAAGAAAAGGAAGGTCAGAGAGAATCAGGAGAGTTGCGGGCAGACAAGCTAGCAGACCTCCGAGAGTCTCCTGATTGGTTTGAAGGTGGGGAGAATGCTCAAGAGGACGCCTGGTCTGAACAAGCTTATGAGCATAGTGCCCAGAATGAGCATGGAGTTTGAGAGCAAGTTTCTTGACTCTTTGTGAATCAAGGCCGAGACTCTTCAGAGGAACCAAAGTGCGAGGAATGTAAATAACACCCCCTACACCTAAGAGAGTAACACGAAGAACATGGTCTCCTGCAATACTGCATCTAAGGCGACCATGTTGAGCATGGGCAGCTTGGAGCTGCAGCTCAGGGCGAGTGTCTTCACAGAACTTGATCTCAATGAGATGGGTGGTACGACGCTGCCAAGGGAGGTTCTCGGGGCGAGTCTGTCTAGGCCGGTAAGCTGTGGCTGGTGATGGGGGTCTGC